>ERZ842401.7651-NODE-7651-length-10978-cov-6.203516_pt1 | contig 10978 bp, 7 predicted proteins | sample MGYA00521270_ERZ842401 | MGnify/ENA primary metagenome ERZ842401 (study PRJEB31892, sample SAMEA3878208) | bioreactor metagenome | biome: Moose rumen | place: Sweden | collected 2011-10 | study: EMG produced TPA metagenomics assembly of the PRJEB12797 data set... | reverse complement strand
TTCTTAGCAATGGGAAAAGACATAAGAGTAATTTTAATAAAACTTGCAGATAGACTTCACAATATGAGAAATATGCGCAGATATTAAGTCTATATCTGATCATATAATAAAAAATTTTCTGCTTGGAATTAAAGCCATATGTTCTTAAGCCACAAATGTACATTCTTACTATCTTGTCATTAATGATACTTCTTACAAGCTTATAAGAATCGATAAAACCTACTTCTTTTTTTTGAAGCACAGCGCGTTTTATGCTTTCCATTATAGAAAGCCACATAACCATTTTTATACGATTAGACGTAACATCAACTATATCGTAATACTCAGCATAATCTGTAAGAATATTGCAAAACTCATCAGTCTTGGCTATCCTACTACTATCATATCTCTGAGTATGGGACTGCTCATGTATACAATAATGATAATAATTCTTTGCGATAGTTACTGCTTTATTTATATGCTTACAATATTCTAGATTAAATACCGTATCTTCACTAAGCACCACTCGCTCTGATGGAAATAACACATTATTCTCACGCATTATTTCAGTCTTATATGCACTCATACAGGCTGACACTCCTCGAAGATCATCGTCTCGAGCATCATCTCCAAAGAAATGCAGCATAAACTTTTTAATATCATCTACGCTAGAATACTCTAGCTGTCTTATCTTAACCTTATATATGCATGAACCACTGACATCCAACTTGTCATATCCAAATGCACATACATCTGCCCCTGTACTATCAAGCCTATTAACTACATCTTCATATGCATGCACATCCATATAGTCATCAGAATCTAAAAAAGTAAAGTATCTGCCTCTTACAACCTGCAATCCATCATTTCTAGCAAGTCCCTGTCCAGCATTAGCTTTATGGAGAACCTCGACATTATCATACTTTGTTGCGTATTCATCACATATAATGGGACTAGAATCAGATGATCCGTCATCTACAAGAATAACTTCAACATTCTGCATTGTCTGATTCAGCACAGAATCTATGCATCTTCTTAGATACTTTTCACTATTGTATACTGGGATAATAACAGATATATCATATTCCCTCATTCATTATTTCCTTTATATAATTCCATATAGAATTTGCCATAACTTGCTCATTAAAATAATTTTTAACTGAATCCTTAGCATTTTGTCCAATCATAGTTGCCACATCCGGATTCGAAATAAGATACTCAATCTTTTTCTTTAAATTTGATGCATTACCACTTTCATATATTTGCATATTGTTTGTCATATTCGCATTTTGATCTAATTCATATGAATCAGTAATATTATTATCATGACAATTATTCCTACATTTATTCACTGAATCAGAATAGCTCATCTTATAAGCTTCTATACTTGGGACATCAGCTGTAATAACTGTCTTTCCCATAGACATCTGCTGAAGTAGAGTCATCTGACCAAACGAATAATTCATATATTCAAGGGGTAAGACGCAAAATAATGCATCTTTGATCCAACATCTAAGTTCTTCCACAGATACCTTGGGAAGCATAATGATTTTAGAATCAATATCACTTATTTTACCATCTACATGACCTACCATAACCAGCTTGACATCTGTTTTAATCTTAGAATACGCATTTGCTAAGGTTAACCAATCCCTCTTATTATATCCAACACATAAAATATAACCTTTAATATCCATACATTTATGAATAGACACCGGAATTTCTCTTGTAAAAAAGTCATAATCAGTTCCAAATGGAATGAATTTCGACCTTTCTAGCAACCATGGATGACATTTCCTATAATAATCTACCTGGCTCTTAGTATGATAAATTACTGCATCAATCGATTTGCTGGCAAATTGCATTAACTTTAATGATTTGCCTGATTCTCTTGCACTATTAAATGCACCAATATCAAATACTAAATGTTTATATCTACCCTTTCCAAAAATACGCCGAATTATAGCAAGAACTATTCCTGACTGCATTCCATGAGATATTACTAGATCATATTGTTTTAACCTAGGCAAAATTTTAAATGTCTGCCAGATGTAAAACCTTATTCTGTTCCGTTCAAAATCCTCTAGCCACTTAAATGATCTAATATCAACTACATCTATTTCCATATCAGATGGCATATATTTGAAAAACCAATAAGGTTGGCCCTTAACATAGTAGTCAGGTGACTGAAGATTCTCAGGTACAGAATTGCAATATGTTATTTTCCAATTTGCAAGCATCAAAACCTTCATTTCGTTACCGCTTTTTCAATATATTCAAGAAACATTTTAACCTTATCCTCTATCTTAAAATTTTTCTCAGCATACTCACGAAGCTTCATTCCGCTTATAATCCTATGCTCATGTGTATATGACCGCATAGCACTGCACAGCTCATTAAAATTATTAAATGTTACTATTCCATCAAATTCTGATGCATTACCAACATTATTAGATATTATCCCCAGTCCCTTTGCCGCCGCCTCGCATAGCATCAGTGGGAACTCTTCATGGAGACTTGTACATACAAAAACATCTGAATGTTCCATTGCATCTCTTATCCCCTGCCTATCTACTCCAAACAGCATCTTAACCCTTTCATCTACACCATTATTGCTAAGCTTATTATTTTCCTCAACTAATGCATCATAGAAATCATTCCCCATTCCCCCAATCATAGTAAGAGTATCTGTATCCTTGGCAGCTTCATAGAATGCATGCAGCAACATCATATGATTCTTGTTAGCATCATAATTAGCAACATATATATATTTTATAGCTTTAGCACTTTCATTAATATGTTCCAGACTACAATTATCAAACATTTCATCTTCGACTGCATTTCCCAATAGCACTCCATTCTTAAGATTATGTTTTAAACTGTATTGATAGGAAGAACTACTTCTAGATAGATATGTTACCAAATCAAACTTATTTAAATATTTATAACAGTCTTTATAGTACTTATTCCAATATATATGATCTCTAAAAGCATTTAAATGAAATCCCAATACATCTTGTATAAATGGATATTGCTCCCTATAAGCAGAAAATCCGTGTGTATATAGCACTTTTCTACACTTAAAACTATCAAGCTCAGGTATGATCCAGTCAAATGGCCAAGACTGCGTACATACTACTACAAGCATATCTATATCTTCCCTATGAACCTGTTGTAGATACTCGTCTCTATCTCCTATAAAGGCATGATTATCAGCCAATTCTGCATGAATTCGATGCATCTTCACGCCATTATGTTCTTCATATTCAGGATATGACTTAGCATCACTTATCTTAACAGCAGAAACGCCAATCAGCATTTCTACATCATGCTGCTTGGCTACTCCTTCTGCAATGTATTCAGTTACCATCTGCACACCATTCTTGTCAGGATAGTAAGTGTGTACTGCAAACAGAATTTTCATTCTATCGCACCTCAAATTATTTAAATAATTTGTTATAAAATACAATAAATACTTTTTTTATATCATGCAGAATTCCTGGATGAAACAAATCTTCTATCAACCACTTCTCCAATGCAGGTAAATCTTTCATTTTTTTATATTGTTTAGCTAATTCACAGCCAAATTGGCTATTACGCAACTGACTGTATTGCTCTGAATACTCTACAGTATTCTTCAAATCTGCAATAATCATAGAAAACATCATGCATCCATAATACATTATTTGATTCTTCATAACATGTTCACTATCAAATATTGTATTCGTAATTATATAATCTGTTAATTTGATAACAGAATCTACTGAACTATGTTTTCTAGTCTGTGTAACTGAAGATTCATTGATCATATAGTTATATCCGACTAAGCCTTTTAAATAACTTACAGAATCCGCAAGCAACAGTGCTCCGTAGGTAGCACACGCATCCTCACCATTCTTAACAATAGTCGGCACATCCTTATTTGCCTTGCGAATAATATCTTTTCTGAATACTTTATTCCATAAACACGGATAACACCCAAATGTATAATACTCACCGGCATACAGCATATTAGGATACATCTTATCTCTCAGTTTTTCTTTATAGTAAAATCCACCTTCATACTCTTTTTGCATAATCTCAGTAGTACCATCAAGCTTATGCATAATCGCATCAAACATCACTATATCAGGATTATCAATCACTATTTCATCGTAAATGTTTTGAAATAAATCTTTTTCAATATAATCATCTGCATCCACAAAACCGATATATTTTCCGGACGATCTCTGGATACCAGCATTTCTAGCAACCACCTGCCCACTATTATTTTCAGATATCACTATTATCCTTGAATCGATTTTTGCAAATGCCTCAAGAATACTTAAACTATCATCCCTAGATCCGTCGTTTATAGCTATTATTTCAATATCAGTAAATGATTGATTCCTAATACTATCTATACATCTTTTTATATATACTTCTGCATTATACACAGGTATTATTATTGAAAAAAAGCTCATTTCAAAACTACATCTCCCTTCATATCATCCATAAAATATTTATTTGTATCTACAGAATGATTTATCACTCTTGTCATATTTACATATTTTTGATAAAACCTTCCTTCATCTCTTGTATCTGCTAAGCCTGTGTCACGCTTAAACACTTTTTCATAATCTTTGTAGATTAGTCTTTTTGTAGTAAAAAACAATTTATTTTCATCTGGAAAATTCCAATCCATGAACTCTATACATTGATCTGAAGTCCAGTGATTTTGAGTGGAAAATTTTACTATTATTCTTGAATAATCTATACGTGATTTTCTTCTATTCCAATCAGAATATGCTTGCATATTATCTGATGCATGAAGAAAATGAATATCCACATCTTCTAATCGTCCTATAGGATATTGTCCAAACTTAGGCACATTTTCTTTAAGCCATTCCTTATCATGTGCTTCTGCAGGTGATATAAACACTAACTCTGTTTCCATGTAATGTTTTAGATTCTTAACAAATTTCAAATAATCAGAAGACATAATAAAATTGCCTACTGTTGGAGATGAGTACTTATGTCCATAATACCTATAAACCCATCCCCCCAACAGTTATTGGATATTATTGTAAAGTCCTTATACTTCAAGAATAATCTTCCTTCAATATTTCCTTTTTTATTTCTAACTAACTCCATAAAATCTAGAAAACGATATTTGACGAAGTTTCTTATACTCATTTCAAAGCATCTCCAACACGAAGCATATTAGCGGTAATAAATATAAAAGAATAATAAAAGCTATAAATATAACTTTCATTACAAATAAACATATAGTATCTGCTTTATTATACAAAACAAATTTATCCAAATTATTTTTTATAAAAATACCAATTATTAATAGAATCAGGGTGAAAACACAGATAATTATTCCCAAATATAATCCTTGAGGAAAATAGTATAGCTCTATAATATTTTTACCTTCATCAAGTGGTATCACCATTATAGAATCATTTATGATTCCACCTAACTCAGTCTTTTTACCATTTACAATACAATTCCAACCACTGTCATTATAAATCGGTACTATCACATATCTATCATCGTAATTATTTTCAATTGTAAACCTTATGGATGAATTATCCTGTTCAATTGATAATATTTCTGCATTATCATAGTTCATGCTTTTATATTCATCAAGATTACACGTAGCTAGAAAAACACTTGCTTCATCAGAAACATTCGTAACTTCTATTTTGATTTCTTCATCCTTATATACACCTAAACATATGATTCCATTATTCCATATATTAGGATAAATTGTGTTATCCGAATCAAACCTATGAAAAATGCCTATGGCCTTATCATTTACCTTTATTTCAGATTCAGTGAGATCACTGCTATAAAGATACACCACTGATTCATCTGTATATATTTCAGACAATTCTATTATTCCATTTGAGCCATTATACTCACTGATTTCAAATATAGGTTTGTTAAAAATAATATCAGATAAAATATTTTGGTAATCAAAAGGATTGGTTGAATAGTTTTCTTCATCAATACTACTAACTGTCACTAATCCTTCAAAATTATATATAGTATCATAATATGAAAAATACTCGTCTTGATAAGCATATTCATACAATTCTTCTGGTAGTTCTGAATCAGATAGCCCAAATACACTTCTTACTCCTAATAATGCATCTGAAAAAAAAGTTCCACCAACATCACTCAACCTTGTATGTATCGTACTATATCCAAGATTATAATTCATCTCATGCTGTGAGTTACTAATCACATGCATATAGCTTGATAATGCCGACTGTCGCATCACAATTGGATAATTACTATCCTCATATCCATCAAAGTTTTTGATTTTGTCTAATATATTACTATAGTCTACTGGATAGGCACTAGCTATAACTGGTGCGGAATCATGACTAGTAGGTATAACATATGCATCAACTAATAGATATGAATTAATGAGTATTACTACAGATACAATGAATAAAATAACTTTACTAAAGTAAGTTTTAAACCACAAGAAACACATTGGTAAGGACAAAATCAAAGATAAAGCTATATACAAGTATCCCTTATTATTATTTATTATGTAATAATCAAAAATATTAATTGTAATTCCGAAAATAATTGTAATAGCATAAATCATTATCCTCCTCAGCCTAGTATATGCAATATATGTATTATCAACCTTAAGTTCTCCTATATATCTTGTAGCAACAATAACAATCCATGCTGGCACCATATACCCCATTCTCATTGGGAAATTTACATACGATCCAAGACTCCATAGCAAATTAGTAGATTCAAGTAATATAGGTAACGAAAGAAATACAATTATTACTACTCTGTACAAGTCTTTCTGATTCAAACTATGTTTTTTAACTTTATAAAATAAAGAATAAATTATTATGCACACTGCAAATCCAAGATTATAGAGCATAAGCCACTTAAAGCGATTACTATAATCTATGGTAAATAAGATGTCTAAATATCCATCAATACCTGAAAGTCTATACGAGTTAATAAGTTGTACAAGCGAAGGAATAAAAATAGGTGCAGACATTCCAAACGATATTGCTGTAGCTACAACTAAATTAAAGATTTTTTTCAAATTAACCTTTTTTAATACAAGTGCGGTTCCCACAAATAGTACAGCAAATATAGCAAAATTTACCGTTTGTATAACATCCAATACAAGAATTAGCCACAATGCAATAATATATAATCTTTTCTTTCCGTCTTCCAATAAATTATGCATTCCCAACACAAAAAGCGGAAAAATAACAATTGCATCCATCCAGCATGGCACTTCTAAATTCTGTATGTTAAATCCGCAAAATGCATATATAACTGAAAATATAATCTTAACTAGTTCATTTACTTCTTTCTCAAGATGATTTAAAACTATATGCATAGAAACCGCTGCTGCTATTATTTTGAGCAATAAATAATATGTCATATAATTTTCTATATTGGACCTTGAACAAAAAAAGAACAGCACATTAAATGGACTAAGGAGATTAAAATGTGTTATTACAGCAGACATATTCTGACCAAGTCCTGTATACCAATCAAAAAAAAGATTAGCATCCCCGTGAATAACATCCCATAAAAAATAATAAGAAGGGACTATTTGTCCAAAAAAGTCCCCTCTATCAATCGTGCTAGGGCCAAACGGATATATTTCAACACAATAACATTTTACTAAGAAAACAATAGAAATAATTAATGCCAATACCAAATAATATAATACAAGCTTATAGTGAATTATACATTTTTCTTGATCTTCATTTTTATTCTTAATTACCATATCTCTAAAATTCACTTTTCATCCTTATCTTATATCTAAATACATAATATTTCCCTCAAATTTCACCTGCTCAGAAAGAATAATATTTCCTTGACCATTATTTTTAAACATAACACTATATTCATCTATATCCATATATTCAATAGTATAATCTCTTCCCGAAACGAACTTAAACAATGGCGCTATTCCTGCATCGGACCATAGTGTTTTTGACATAATCACCTCGGGATCGTAGTTATAATGCATCTGATCATAATACACTATACTCATCTTATCCACTCGCTCACTCCAATCTAGTACCTTGATTGTGTCTACAGTATTGTTACTTTCCTCTTCATAAATTCTGATCATATCAGATATTTCATCACCAATAGCAATGTCATTATTATATATAGTATAGCAATCTAGCCCTACATTAAACGCTGAGTTAGACAATATGATAAGAAAACCTAGTACCAATAATGAATAAATAAAACTATATTTATAATCCCATATCTTAATAACTATAAACGCCATACATGCCAATGATAAAAAGAATGGAAATACAATTCTTGTTGGTAAATACATACCAGCCTGGATTAAACCGATTGAAAAAGGAGCAACAACCATAAAAAATATTCCAATCAAAGCCATTAGCACAGCAAAAAACTTCTTTTGATAAATTAAAATACCAACAATAATTAGTAAAGAAATGCAAAAGAATAACAATACTGCCTTAAAGCCTATCATTGAATAACCATTAACAAATGCACTGATCACATATTTATTATAAATAGCTAAAATTTTATCCACTGTATTTTGCAATATTCCAGTGCCATTATTAGCATCTATTGACATCTGTTTAACATCAGCAGCAGAAATACCTGCTGAACCAACTTTTATGTGCATGATTCCTATGGTCAAAATTGCTGGTATTATCGTTATAATGGCCAACTTTATAACTTCTTTAAAACATTCTTTTTTTATTTCAAAATCACAATCAAGCAAAATAAAACAGATTCCAATAACTGCTATCAATGTTATAAACGCCTGATACGAATTTATTGTTAAAAAAGAAAAGACAAATGCCCAAATATATCTCTTCTCTCCTAGAAAATATATAGCTAAAGCTACCATCAAAAAATCAATTCCCCAATCAATTGTGACAAATGTATATATCTGCACGCAAAATGGATTAACTACAGCAATCAAGGCTGCCAAATTAATCCCAATAATCTTATACTTATCATCTAAATTTATCCGCCTCTGAATTTCAATAGCAACAATTGTAGATAATAAAGCCATTGTCATCATTTTAAAGATCTGAGAAAACTTGAATAATTTGTACCAATCATACTTTAAGAATCCCAATATGACTCCAATAATATAATTCACGCCTCGACCACTTAGAAGTGATGCAAGTGAAAAATCAGTACTATAAAGAGTATTACCCTTTGAAATACCAATAATATTATCAACCTGAAAAATCTCATTTATAAAAATATGATACACAAAAAAAACTATAAAAAAATGAACACTCCATAATGTCAACTTTTTTTTCATATAATACCATTCCTTAAAAAATCCCATTTGCCACTAATTATTTCTGATATTTTCTGGAAGCAACGAATAATCATCATATCCATAAACAACAAACAAATCCGATTGATATATTATATTCTCATTGCTTAGCTCTTCCGCCCAATTACAAGCCTCAAGTTCACTTAATGTATATAAAAGAATAATTTTTCCTTCCGGATGTGATGTGTCATGTGACTTTTTCTGTAACCATTGAAATGTTTCATCAACTTTTTCGTGTTTTGAAAGCATCTCTTCATCATAAGCTTGGCTCCACATTTCTATTTCTCCATTTGACAATTCTGTCAAAATATTAGATCGCCAAAATGTTGAGTACCCGGCATGGTAATCCATAGCTATACATAAATCACTAATTTCACGTAGCTCTCTAGTCACATCGTAACTATAATAATATCTATAATTAATCAGACCACTACCCAATATCATTATTACAAATGTTGATATTATTATATTTCTTGCTCTATCTTTCAAATCACATTCATTGAAAAAACAAGCTATAAGCGGTAACGACATAATTAAAATTGGCAAATTATAACGTTCTGAATAACTTAAATCTGTAAATAAATATAAGTTCAAATATACCAAAAAAGAAAAAAATGTAAAAATAGCAAATCTCTTGTATTGCAAAGAAGCATTCGTGTTTTTCTTTATTCCATATACAAGTGAAAAAAGAAACAGTGCCATCCATATAAAACTCACACAATTTGTATATATAGCAGAAGAAAAAACATTTGCATCTACAAATCCAAATGATGTAAATAATCCTGATATTACTTTTTCTAAATTAGCAAATTTAAAATTCGTAAACGAAATATCATCCCATGTTTTAAAACTATATATTTTTGTGAATATCTTTGCGTTTATTATATAACCAATACCGGCACTCAAAAAGATTAATAAAGAATAAATTAAATGCCTACAGCCAAATAACCAACTATGATCTTTTATATCATTGTTTTTCATTAAATATTTTTTATTTTCAAGGAGCCAAAGCCATATAGATGCCACTAACATCGGTACTTGCAAAATTGTCATTTGTCTTATACCATTCATTCCAGATAGCATGGAAATTACACTAGCTAAAGCAACCAAACTCCAGTTTTTCTTTTTGGATTGTAAGTCAAATAATTCTCCTAAAGAAATAATGAAAAATGATATCGCAATATATGGAATATAATATGCCACTCTGAGAATATAATCAAAGTATTGACTAGAAAAAGGCACAAATAATGCAGCGCATGTAATGGCATAATATTTTGTACACTTTAATGATTTACACAACAAAAAATATGTTAACAGCAGAATCAAATATAACGCAAAATGTGAAAGAACTCTGACATGATGCCAATTATCAGTAATTGCAAAAAAAAACTTATATAGTAAGTTACTATTCAAAAAACGTATTTCTGTTGAATAATGCCAATTTTTTGATAAAACACCTTGTTCTTCCGATAAAATTTTGCCTAAAATCAACTCACTTGAATCATCTGAATTAATCATATGTATAATATTTACATTAATAAAAAGGCACAAAAATCCTAATGTAATAAATAAAATACACAATGTTAAAATCTCATATAAATTAAGTCTTTTTCGGCTCTTCAGGGGTAATGGTGGGTAAAAAATACCATCAACCCCTGTATATATGAT
>ERZ842401.7650-NODE-7650-length-10979-cov-11.696448_pt1 | contig 10979 bp, 1 predicted proteins | sample MGYA00521270_ERZ842401 | MGnify/ENA primary metagenome ERZ842401 (study PRJEB31892, sample SAMEA3878208) | bioreactor metagenome | biome: Moose rumen | place: Sweden | collected 2011-10 | study: EMG produced TPA metagenomics assembly of the PRJEB12797 data set... | reverse complement strand
TCCCCAATCCCCAATCCCCAATCCCCAATCCCCAATCCCCATTTCCACAAAACTTTTTCAATTTTTTATATAGATTTAAATAAAAATTATTTAAAATATATGTATGACAATGAAGAAGAACTAAATAATCCATTATCAAGATTATTACATGTGACAATAATAAATCCATTAATAACAAAAATTGATATATCTCAAAAAATATTAGAAAAAACAAGTTATGAATATAAAGACCGTCTTAAATTTAAGACAATAACAAATATAAAAGATTTATATAATCCAATATCAAACACAATAGATAATACAAAAAAAGGATTAATTGATATAAATTGGTTAAAAGATATTTATGAAAAACCAAGTGTAATATTATTATATTATCACATAGAACAAAATGAATCAAATTTAGAATTTGAACAACAAAAAATATATAATATGATACAAGATATAAAAAAATATGACCAAAATATTTTTATTTTTTTATTTATTATATTCAAAGATAATTTTGATAATCCTTATCCATTTAGTAGTGATGATAAATCTAAAAAATATAATTTAAGAAATATTTTAGGAAAAGAATTTATTTTTGTTTTCCCTGATGAAGAAATATGGAAATATCTTGAATTCTCCAATTTTTGTTCAAATATTATTTATTTTTGTAAACAATATTTTTTGAAATTAAAAAAAATATTAAAAGAAAAAGAGGAAAAAGCAACAAGACCTGAAGAAAAAATAGAATTAAATATTAAATTAGGTGTATTAACTACAATGAAATCAAAAAAAATAGAACCTGAACGCTCTTTTCATTTCGATGAAGCTTATAATTTAATTCTCAATAAAAATTTTGATATAAAAAATTATTTTTATGGAAATAAAAATCCGATAAATATAAAATTAAATTTTTGTGAAATAAGAGCCGTTGCTGATTGGATTTTTTTTAAAACATTTCGATTAACAAAAAAATTAAATATAAGAGAAAGAAAATTTGATAGATCATTTTCAGTTATGACTAAAATAAGTGGAAGTGAAACGGAACATAAAATAGATAGACTATTTTTCCATATAAAAAGATTCATCGATGATAAATTTTATGATGTGCAAAAAGAAGATTGTTTTGCTTTTATAGAATATTTCTGGTTATTTAATAGATATAATAAATTAGGATTATTTATTAAAGAAAATTTGAAAGAATTAACAACAAATAAAGATAAGGTTCTTTTCTTAGGAATTGTTTATTTAGAAAAAATCTATAATTTAATCAAAATGATTAAATATTATAGAAAATATTTAATTAATAAAGATTTATCAATAATAAAGCACAAAGAAAAAGAAATTCAAATAACAATGATAAAAACAAAGCGAAGTAATTATTATGGAAAGCCTCCAATATTTATTATAAGAGATGCTAAGAATCCTTTATTTAAAGAAGAATTACCTTTTGATGAAGATATCTATATTAAAAAATTTATATCAGATAAAAAATTAACATTAGATAATATGGTAGATGATTTAAATAATAAATATATTCCAGAAACTTTTGAATTTTTTCAAAAATTTAATCCTAATGATTTAAGAAACGAAAAAAATTTGATATATAATAGAGCATACGGTGTCAATTTATATTTACATATATTAATAAATTTATCATGTCTTGAAAATGATAAAGAAGATAATAATTTTTTTAATATGCCTAATATTAATAAAAATATGGAACAAATAAATAGCATTATACATAATTTTAATTATATGAAAAAATTTCCGAATTTATATATAAAATTTTTAGATAAATTTAATCAATGCTTGATTTATCAAAAAAACACAGGAAAAACTTTTAATAATTTACAAAAAACACAATTATATACTAATTTATTTTTATTGGGATACTTAAGAAAATTAAATGAAACAGAAGAAGAAATTTTATTTGATTTACTAAATGAAGAAGAATTTATTCCTTGTAATAAAAATGAAGAAGATAAAATATATATTAATATAGATTATGATTCAACAAGACCAAAAAAATTAAATAATAATTCTCTGAATTTTAATTATTCAATAAATGAAATAGGTGAACCTGAAGAAAAGAATTCTTTAGATTTAATAGAATATAAATTTATTTTTAATTTAAATATAAAATCAGAACAAGAAAATATAAAATTTAATTCGTTTAAAATAATATTTAAAAGTGAAATAGAAAATAAGAAAAAAATAGAATTAATAGAGCGTGAATATTCAAAAGAAGAATTAGACGAATATATTTTGTCAAAAGATTCAAATATAGAAATAATATGTAAATTATTTATGAAAAATAAAATGAATAAAATACAAGTGAATAAAATAATATTTAGTTTTTGTAAAAAAGAAAATATATTTTATCAAATGAATATAAAGAATGATATATCAAAATTAATATTTTTAAATAAATCAAATAAAAATATATTAAATATAAAATATCCTTCTAATAATTATAAAGTAGGAATCAATCAATTATTTAAATTTGATTTTGATATTAATAAAGAAATATCTGATGATATAACCATATCAGATTTTAAAATAAATTTTGAATCAATTCCTAGTTATTATACCCAAGAAATAAAACAAAATGAGCAAATAAATTTATTTGCAAATAATAATAATTTATTATTAAATAATAATTTAACAGTATTAAATCAACAATTAATAAACCAGCAATTAATTAATAATATGAATATGAATATTCAACTTTTGTTACAAAATAATATTAATAATATTAATAATAATAGATTAAATAATAATAGTATTCCTATGATACAAAATATAAATAATAATAATAATTTAAATAATTTAAATGATATTAATACATCAAAAACAAATCCAAATTTTGCTCTTCCTTTATTATTTCCAAATCCTTTATCAATTAGTCATAATATAAATATGCCAAATATATCAAATAATCCTTTAACAACTCCAAATAATAGTTTTCCAAATATAAATCCAATTACTCCTTTAATTATACCTTCTATTGAAAATGTTAATCAACAAATAGAATTACCATCGCCAGAATTTTATATATATGATGAAGAAAATAAAAAGATAATAAAATCAGAAAAAAATATTGAAAAGAAATATCAGAATATAGAAGAACTTTTAAAGATTAAAGAAAATAAATTTTCAGTTTTATTAAGATTTAAACATAAAGGAAATTACTTTATTAAATTTTCTGTATCATATTCTTTAAAAAGAAAAGATATTTTAGATATATATGAAGTAAGTCAAGAAAACACTTTACAATTTTTAGCAATTGAACCTTTTAATTTCAGTTATGAAATTAATAGTAATAATTTTTTTTCAGTTTCAAAAGAGAATAAAGAGAATATGAAAATAAATAAATATTTAATAAATGAAAAAATATTTTTTAATTTTATATTAAAAAATAAATTAAATGAAGATATAAATATAAAAGATATTCAAATAGAATTAGATAAAGATAAATTAAAAGGTCAAAATGAAAAATTAGAAATAAATTCTAATTTATTAGAAGTAATGAATTTACCAATAATAAATGAAGATATAAAAAAAGATATGTTAACTATATTAAGCACAGGGGAATATTGCATTCCATTCGAAACAACATTTTTTGAAGAATTCAAAGGAAAAATTGGTAAAATAAAAATAAAATGGACAACACCATCTTTAAATTTATATGAAACAAATATAAAAGAAAACAATAATGATAATAGTGTTAATTTAATAAATGAAAATTGTTTTGATTTTCCTTATATAATAATAAATAAATTAGAATTAGATTATAAATATGAAATTGATATAAATGAAGAAAAGGAAATTATAATAAATATAAAAGTGGAGAATCATACTAAAAAATGCAAGAAAATAATATTTTTTATAGAAAGTGGAGATGAAATTAATTGTATGATATCAGGCAAAGTGAAACAATATAAAAATATAAGAGCAGAAGAAAGTGCTAAATTTGTTTATAAATTAATACCGCTACAATATGGAGAAATGAAATTACCAAGTTTAAAAATATGGGAAATGAATTTTAATGCGAATGCAAAAGATAAAAAAATTTGTAGTCATTATTATTTTCCACAAAAAATAAAAGTCATTTAATTTAATTATAATAAATTTATTTTAATAATTTCTTCTATTAGTAATATATTATGTATTAAAAATATAATTTATCTAAATTTATAAATACCATTTATATAATACCATTTAATATAATAAATTAATTTAAAATAAAAAATATAAATTACTTATTAGATTTATTCTTTTTTCTATTTTTATTATATACTTGCGAATTTTTCAAATTGTTGCTTTTTTGAACATTAATTTTATGATTATTTGATATATTACTAGTTCCTAATATACTACTTTTTGTTGCAGTAATATTATTACCACTATTTTGAGTATTATAATTATTAAAATTATATCTATTATTAATATTATTTGCATGCTTTTTTACAATTATAACACTCTTTTTATTTAAATTATTAGTATTACCTATATTATTATTCGATAAATTAAATCCACCATTTTCTCCTTTTTTATCTGTATTTATTGATCTATTTTTATTCATAGTAGTACTTGATGTTCTTAAATCATTATTTGTATTATAAATAAAATTATCTTCTTCATCTTCTTTAAATTCTAAAGATTCTAAAGCAGTTATAATCCAATTATATATATATTTATCTTTATATTGATTATTTGCTATTGATTTATTATAATCTTCTAAAATTTTTTCTTTTTTTATTTTAACTAAATCTATAATCAAATTTTTAATGAATCTTATTATCAATATATTCGTTTCTTTTCCGTTTGATAATTTATCAAAATTATAAGTTAATAAATGCATTTGCAATAAAATTTTATCTAATTGTATTTTATTTATTATTTGATTTCTATTTTGAGTTATTTTACATAAACATTTTATTGATAAATTACATAAAAGGCCTGAATTTTTATTATTCTGATTTTGTTTTATTATTTCAAGTAAAGCTAATATTACTGAAGTCGTATCACAATTTTCTAAAACGCGAAGCATTGAACTATTTAATGATTTAAATATAATATTTCCTTCTTGATTAGAACCTATTTTATCTAAATCATTTATTAATAAATAATTAAGTAATTCATAACATAAATCAAAAAGTACTTTATAACTTATATGAAATATAAATTCTTTATTTGAAGTAAGTTTAAATAATATTGTTGTTAAATATTTGGCGAATTTTAATGGGATAATTTTATTATTTAAATTTTCAATGTTTTCAAATAATTCATGTGTTATTTTTATTATTATTTTTATAATATTATCTATATTTGGTATTAATATATATTTATTCTGTTGATATTTAGAACATAATATTTCATGAATTATTATTATTGTACCCATTTTTTCACTTTCATCTTCTGAAAATAAATTATTCATTATTTCTAATAAATCTTTTTCTGTTAATGATGAATTATTTATTTCTTGATTCTTATCTTTATATAAATATAATGATATATCATTATTCTCTTCATTATGATTTATACTATTACCATTACTATTATTACTTTTATTATCAAAATTATCTGAATTATTATTTATACTATTTTTTGGAATTATTTCTTTTGCACTTGAATTTATATTAAATTTTTTTTTTACTTTTTGACTTTTATTTAATTTATTATTAAATACTTTTAATTTTTTATTATTATTATTATTTTGCTTTAAAGTTTTTTTCGGCAAAGAAAATTTATCTGTTGTTTTTTGATTTATATCATAATTATCATTAATATTATTATTCTTTTTTATTGCTTTTATTTTTTGAATCTTTGAAACTTCTGAATTTTTTATATTATTAGGATACTTTATTATATTACTCTTTGCTAATTTATCTCTTGGTTTATTATCAGTTTTCATATAGTAATTATGAGCTGTTTTGTTTAATTTTATAGCACTTTTATTATTTAGTTCATTATCTAAATTGTTTTCTTTATCATCATTTGTAATAAATTCAGAATTATTTTCAATAATATTATTATTATTAAAATTATATCTATCTTCACTTAAATAATATTTATTTAAATTATTATCATTATCACTATCATTTAATTCATTTTTATTATTAATATTATATTTTTCATTATTTTCTTTATTATCATTATTATAAATTTCTTCTTCATTATTATCTATTTTATCACTATTATTTTCATCTTGAATTTCATTCTCTTCTATATTCTCATTATTATCTTCTTCTTCATTTTTTTCTTTTATATTTAATATTTCTTCTTTTATATATTCTTGTAATTCTCCAAATATTTTTAAACATTTTGCTTTTATTATATTATCATTTAATGATAAATATTTACTTAATATTTTTATATATTCTTTCGATGTCATATTTATTTTTTTATTTAAATGTAAATCTAATGTCATATCTAATATTATTGATTTCACTTTATTATTTTTATTTACAACGAAATTTAATATTGATATAAATACTTTATTTGTATCAATTACTTCAAAATATTGTTTAATTAAATTCAATGCATTTTCTTTTATTTGATTATTGTTAATTGATATTTTATCTATAAGTAAACATAAAATTATATTTGATTCTATTTCTGTTAAATTATATTCTGTTTCATTTATTATATCATATATACTTTCTACTAAAGAGAAAAAATGTTTTAATAAAGAAGGATTATAATTATGATTTATTTTTAATGAAATTATTTTTAATATTATGTCTAAATTATCCAAAATAAATTCAAGATTTATTTGTTTATCTAAATTATATTTCAGTTTTTTAAAAAAATCTATTTCTTTATTCAAATCATTTTCGAATATTTTAGTATTTATATCATCTATAAAAATAATTTTTGAATATTCTTTTAATTTATTTATATCATCACTACTTATTGTATCAATTGAAAATTTAAATTTTTTATCTAATTCTGTTCTTCTATTTTTATTTAAAGGTATTTTTATATTATTATTTATATTAAATATTTCATTTGTTATTTTATTATTATTTTTATTCGAAGTATTTTTTCTATTTATTATTAATTTTTTTTCTAAACTATTTTTATGTCTTCTTAATACTGTACTATTTGAAGAAAGTGTATTCCCTTCTTTATTTTCTATATTCTCTTTCTTTTCTGCAAATTTTGAATTTATTTTATTAAATTTTTTTTCTTTTTCTGCTGTTTTAATTAAATTTTTTTTTCGTTTTGTATTACTTGAATTTAATGCTCTGTTTTTTTCTTTATTATTAATTTCTTGTTCTTCATTTCCACTTAAATAATTATTATCATAATTTATTTTTTCTTCGTTATTTAATATAAAATTAGATGAATTTATATTATTATTTTTTTCCAAATTTACACTTTTTTTATTTTTTAAAGAATTTCTTATTTTCTCTTTGATATTACTTAATGCTTTTTCAGGAGATGATTCTTTATTTTTCTTTAATATTTCATTATTATTATTATTATCTATATTTAATTCATCATTATTATTAAATATATCTTTTTCAATAATATTTTTATGTTTTTCATTAATATTATCTAAAATTATTTTTAAATCCTTTTCAATAGCGGGTTTAAAATCTTTTATTTTTTTATAATATTTCTCAATATCAATAAAATCTAGTGATAATAAAATAATATCTTCAGCTTCATTTCTTACATTATTTGATCTATCTTGTAAACATATTAATAAGCTATCAATAAGTTCTTTATAGATATTTTCGCCTAAATTCTTAGATAATTGTTCATTATATTTTTTAATATGTTTCATTATTTCAATACGGCTTTCGACATTATCATTTTTTAAAAATTGAGGAAAATGAATTATCAATGAATCAACTCCTACATATTTTGTCCAAGTATCAAAACAAAGTTCACATTCTTTTCTTATTGATTGATTTTTATCTGATAAATTTGGTATTAAACTTATTGCGATCATTTTAGCCCAAGGTTTAAATTCTTTTTTTAATGCTGATATAAACTTGGTCAAAAGCGCTATTAACATTTTTACATAATTTTTATTACCATCTGATAATTTACCTTTTATTAAAAGAAAGATATCATTTAATCCTAATGATAAAATATTATTATTTGTTTCTGATATGATATTTTCTATATTTTCTATGGCTTCTTTTTTCTCCGACCATTTTCCTTCTGATAAATCTTTTAAATATATATTTATTTTTTTTGAAATATCTATAGGTCCTGATGCTTGGATATTTATTATTGATTCTTTAATAATAGTTTCTCCATTTAATTTCTTATCTTTTTTAGAATTCTTTTTTATTATTTTTTTATTTGATTTAATTCGAACATCTTCATTATTTTTTATTATAATAACTTTTTCTAATTCGGCTTCTATTATTTTCAATGTCGATTCTTTTATATCTTTTATTAATGGCTTTAAATCTTCTCCCATATATTTATATAAAGTACATATTAAATTCGTTGCGGATGTTCTTACTTGAGGATTTGAATTTCCTGCCATAAGTTTACAATATTTAACAATATCATTTATTGGTAAATCTTTAATATTATTTTCTTCGATTAATTTTATAAATAACATTGAATATTCATTTAATATTTTCGTATTTTTCTTTTTTGATATTTTTGAAATTATATTTGATATAATTGAACCCGTATCGATTATTGATTCTTCTATTGAGGTATTTATTAATTCGATAAAATTAGCTTTTAATTTAATATCTGATATTTTTTCGAAATATGTATTTATTAATAAAAGCAAATTTTCTTTTGATAAATTTTTGATTTTTAAAAGTGATATAAAAATATTTAATGCTTCTCTAATTATATTAAAATTAGTTTCTTTAAAATTTTTCATTTTTGATTTGATATAATTAAATAAATCATTATAATTTAATTCAATATTTCTTTCATTTATTAAATTATTTATTTCTTCAAATGCATGTTTTTTGTTTTCCCATTTTTGACTCGAAATTAAATCGCATATTTCAGTACCTAATATTGATTTTATTTCATCAAATTTAGGATCATCTATATCTTTTTCTTTTTCGTCTTTTTCTTCTTTTTCATTATTATTTATTTCATCGGTTTGTTTTATGAGTAAATCTTGATTTTCTATTTCCAAAGCTGAGTCTATCTTTTTATTAAATTCATCTATTGATATTTTTTTTGGAATTTGTATTCCATTTTCTTCTTTGTCATTTATTATATTATTATTTATACTTGTTTTTATCGGGATTTCATCGAAATCATCCATCATATTTTTTTTATTCAAATCTAATATTGCTTCTGTGTTCACTTCATTCTCTTCTTCTTTTGATAATAATTTTTCATCTAAATTATTTTCTGGTATTATGTCATTATTATTATTATTTAATGCATAATCTTCTTTTGGTGATATATTAATTTCTTCTTTTTCTATTTCGTTTTTAGATATAATAAGATTTTCTTTTTGATTTATATTATTAATCTTATTTACTAATATTTGATTATTATTTTTAGGTTCTTCTATTTTATTATTAGTATTAATATCTTCTTTTTCTTTTTCTTTTTCTTTATTTGCTTTAGGCTTTACCATGACTCCCAATTTTCTACTTCGAGAAATTCTTGTTTTAATTCCTTTTTTATTATTATTTGTTTTTATTTCCTTATTCTCTTTTTTCTCTTCTTTTATTGGTGTATTATTATCTTCTTCATTTATTTCATTATTATTCTTTTTTTTTGAACTTTCATTCGATTTTTTCCTTTTTATATGCTCCATAATTCTCTTCGGCTTTTCTGGAGTTATATCATTTTTATTTTCTATTTCTGGTGTATTATTTATATTATTATCATCAATAATTAATTTTTTTTCTTGTGAAGATTCTTTAATTTTTTCTATTTTTGGTTCTATTTGACCATTTTCTTGTTTAATATTTTGAAAATTATTTTCTTTGTTTTCTATATTATTTATGTTTTCATTCTCATTTGGTTTAATATTATTATTAGTTGTATTTACATTTTTATTAAAATTTTCATTGCGTATAGCTTTGGATATTTTTTTAATAAAGGAACTAAAAGCTAATTTACTATCTTGTTGACTTAAAGGATTATTTGGTATTTCAATTTCTTTATTTTCATTATTATTCATTGTATTTTTTCTTTCGTTTAATATTTCGATAATATTTCCTGCCATTTCTTTTAAATTTTCGTTTTCTTTATTTTCATTTAATTTATTTATTGTATTAATAATATTTTCAGGAAAATCATCTAAATAAATATTTTCTTTTGAATTAATTAATTTTAATATAAAATTAAGTATATTTATTTTATAATCTTCATCTTCTTCTAAACATATATTTTCAAATAAAGGAAAATAATCATTATATTTCAATATCTTTTTATCTAAAATAAATAAAAAAATTTCTGATAAATTATTATTCAATTTCGAATTTTGCAAATAAAATTTATCGAATAATTTAGGCAAAGCTTTTTTGAAAAATGTAATGAAATCATTTTTTATTTCTTCATTTTCATTGTTTGATATTTGCTCTGATATTATTTTTATTAAATTTATTTGACTTATGATGAAATTATTATTATTCTCGATTAAATTTGTTAAAATTATTTCATATAATAATTTTAAATTATTCGTTTCTTTTAACGATTTTATATAACTTTTATTTTCTTTTAAATAATTTATTAATTGTTCTATTTTCTCTTTTTTTTCTGGTATTTTTTTACTATTTTCAAAAGTATTAAAAAAATCAGAATTTAAAATATCTTTTTCATTTATAATATTTTCTTCGGAAATATTTAAGTCTTTATTTATTTTGTTTATTTCGTCTTCATCGGACATTTCTTTTTTTTAATTTATTTTTTTTTAGTTGAATTCATAGTGTTATATATGAATAATTGAAAAATAATATTTTAATTAAAATATATTTTTATACTAATTGGGGATTGGGGATTGGGGATTGGGGATTGGGGATTGGGGATTGGGG
>ERZ842401.7649-NODE-7649-length-10981-cov-10.491397_pt1 | contig 10981 bp, 4 predicted proteins | sample MGYA00521270_ERZ842401 | MGnify/ENA primary metagenome ERZ842401 (study PRJEB31892, sample SAMEA3878208) | bioreactor metagenome | biome: Moose rumen | place: Sweden | collected 2011-10 | study: EMG produced TPA metagenomics assembly of the PRJEB12797 data set... | reverse complement strand
AGCCGCCGGGGAAGCGCATGAACTTAGGATGCATCTCGTAGAGCATCTGTGCCAGGTCGGGGCGCAGACCGTTTTCGCGGTTCTTGAAGGTCGGCGGGAAGAGCGACACGACATCGAGGTCGAGGGTGCCCTGGCCGTCGAAGACGAAGGCAAACTGCGCCTGCGGGTCGCTGGCCGTGGCAGTCAGCGTGGCGGTGTACTTACGCCACTGCTTGGCGCTGATGTCAGTGGCAAAATCGCTGACCGCACTTTCAGCATAGAGGGCGGAACCGTCCTTGCTGCAAAGCGTGGCGCGGACGGTGCCCTTGTAAGTGCCCTGAGCCCAGAAGCTCAGACGATAGGTGCGGCCCTGAACGGCATTGATGCCCCAGAAGCCCTCGTTGACGAGGCAGACAGGAGCCTGTGGCGTGGCAGCAACGGTCAGCTGCAGGGCGTTGCCCTGCGCGGCGTTCAGCAGCTTGACCTTCTTACTGGGCTGGATGAGACGCATAGCGAGCGTAGAGCCCGGTGAGGCATAGGTGCTCCAGGCTTGTGTCGTGGCAGGTTTGCCGTACTCCGGACCGTCCTCGAACGAGCGGTTGCGGATGAGTTCGGCATACAGGCCACCGTCGGCGGCATGGTTGATGTCCTCAAAGAAGATGCCATAGTGCGTGGGACTGATCATCGGTCCGCGCCGGGCAGCATCGACGCTGATGGAAACCTGAGCGCTGGCGACAGCCGTCGCCAGCGCAGAGGCAAGAAACACTACTAACTTTTTCATGCTGTCATCCGATTACTTCTTTTTACCCCAATAACTCTTGGCACCGTTGATGCCAGAATATACTATTGTATGCTTGCGAGGAGAGGCCTCCCAGTCGCACTCGCGCTGTACCTTCAGCTCCACACCGTTGGCTGTCAGGGTGTTGGAAGAGGCATTGAAGCTCCACTTGCCACCCTTCCATATGCCGTCGGTGATGGTGCCGTCGGCAGCAAAGGTCATCGTAGACGACTCCTTCATCTTGCCATAGTCGTAGCCCAGGTCAATATGCTCCCAGGTACCGACAATCTCATCAGACGTAATATCCACCTTCGGAACGGCAGCATAGCGCTCTGGCATGACCACAGGCCAGCCGGTGGACAGCCACTGGATACTGCGCACGCCGCCCATCATCACAGCGTTGGGTGCATTGCCGCCAGCAGATTCCGGGAAACGTTGCTGCGAGGCATAGAAGTAGTTGCCCTGTCCGTCGTCGAACACGGCACAGTGGCTGATGCCTACCCAGCCGTGGTCGCCACTGAACTTATAGGGATGCGTGAGTACCGTCTCGTTGCCCGTGTAGGTGCCGTCGATGGTAGCAGAACGGGCGATGCGCGTGTTGTAAGGCACATCCAGACCGTCGTAGGCCATGAACAGGTAGTAATAGCCGTCGTGGTAGACTATCTCGGGCGCCTCAGAGCCCTGCCAGCGGCTATTGCTTGTGCGCGTCCAGATGCGCTTGCCATAGCCATTCTCCGCCAGTCCTGCAGCAGAGGTAGCCCAGGGGTCGCCCAGCTCCTTCAGCGTCTTACCCGTCTCCGGATTCAGCTGCACGGCAGCAAAGCCCGAATGCCACGAGCCGTAAATCAGCCAGTGGTCACCCTGCGGAGTAATGACAAACGTCGGGTCGATGGCGTTGAAGTAGAAGTAGCCGTTCCAGTCGGTCAGGTTGCCATTGGCATCCCGGGCCGTGCTGCGGCCGTAGCCGTCCTTGCCCTTGTCCGACGACGAGCAGATGACGAAGCCTTTGTCCTGCCAGTTGTTGGAACCCGGGTCGGCGGTCTCCATCAGTCCGATGAAGGCACGCTCCGTCCATGAGCCGTCATAGTTGGCGTCGGTATTGGCTTTACCTGTCTTGATATAGTTGTCGACCACGATGCAATAATACATGCGGTACAGACCGCTTTTGACCTTGCGGGCAGTGGGAGCCCAGTAGCCATACTGCGGATTGCTGATGGGGTCCAGCCCCTGCTTGGCACGAATCTCGTTCAGCTTGTCCTTCACCCATGAGGGCGCAGCCGACATCGTACCACCGAGGTACTCCCAGTTGACCAAGTCCATAGAACGGCGACAGTGGAAGTGTCCGCCCTGCTCGTGAGCATTTCCATACGAGGCATCGGTCTGGTACATATAGTAATAGCCATCCTCAGCCTTCATGACCGTAGGGTCGTGGACGTTTGCCAGGTTCCACTGGCTGCGCTGCGCCCATCCGGCTATGCTGCGGTAGTCATCATTGTAGGTAGGAGCCGACCACGAATCCAGGCTGGAAGTGGTCTCTTCCGTAGTGGTAAAGGTGACGTCAGCCGAATACTTCACCTCAGCGCTGGTCTGCACATAGGCCCGCACATGATAGGTGGTGCTGGGCGTCAGTCCTGCCAGCGTTATCGTCATGTCCTTCGACGATGCCGTCTGCTTAGAGTCGTTAATGGTCGGATTGGCCGCCGTGCCGTAACAAACTCCGCGGCTGGTGATAGCCGACCCTGATGCCGTAGCTGACACCACGGCCGAGTTTGCAGTGATGGCAGACACGACGGGTGTAGTGACCGACAAGGCGCTTCCCGATGTGCCGCCCCCTCCCGGTTCGTCGGCATCGTCACCGCCACAGCTCATAGCTATCACGCCTACACAGAAAAAGCAAATTAGTTTAGAAAAATACTTCATAATCTTGAAAACGGATAAAATTGCCTGCGGGCACAGAAGTCCGCAGGCAATTAATAAAACGCTTGTTATTACTTAAACTTAAGGTAGCAGCCGTCAACGGTGAAGCGGAAGTACAGGTTGTCAGGATCAATCATATTGATACCGATATAGTCCTGCAGATAGTCTACGCCGTCAGTACCATGCATCACAGCCTTGACATCAGCCGTACCGTCACCATTATTGGCTATCTGAACGGTAACGTCGGCACCATTCATGGCGCTGAGCCATGCGCCCCAGTCGGCCTGTCCGCCGCTGGGCGTGCAGGCAGCGTATCCGTCGCCCCAGCCGAAGTTGTCGGCACGAACTACGGCATACTCAGCCAGGTCTTCCTTGTTCAGCACAACCACGAAGTTGTTCCAGTTATTACCGCCCGAGGTGTAGTTGGTGAAGTTAATGGTACATACAGAGTGAGAGGCAATCTGTACGTTAGCAGTATGAGTCGACCACCAGCCTGCCGTGCAGTCGGGGGTACCCAGCTCGCTGTCGAATACCATGTGGCAGCCGTCAACGGTGAAGCGGAAGTACATATCGTCCGGATCAACGGTATTGATACCATTGTACTCCTGCAGATAGTCTACGCCGTCCGTTCCGTGCATGACGGCCTTCACGTTAGCCGTACCGTCGCCGTTGTTGGTGATGTAAGCCGTCACCTTGGCACCGTTCATGGCAGCCAGCCAAGCCTCCCAGTCGGCCTGTCCGCCGCTGGTGGTGCAGGCAGCGTAGCCGTCGCCCCAGCCGAAGTTGTCGGCACGTACCACAGCATACTCAGCCAGGTTGGCCTTGTTGAGCACGATGACGAAGTTGTTCCAGTTGGCACCGCCCGAGGTGTAGTTGGTGAAGCTGACCACCTTGGTCTCCTTCGGCTCAACCTTGATGTTGTCCGTATGAGCCGACCACCAGCCCGACGAGTTGTCCTCAGCGCCCAGAATAGTAGGATAAGGCACTACTACGGTCTGCGTGAAGGCAGAGAGCTCCTTCACTACGCTGAATACCTTCGTAGCGATGACGGGCTTGTCGCAGTTCTCACCCCTGAAGGTCTTGTTGTAAATTGCAACCAACATTTTTTGGCCAATCTCTGTCATATCTGGTATGGTTTCAAGAATGAGGTCGGCGACAGAAACAGTCTTTGACACACCGTCTTCAAAGGCAACATAGCCCGTCACATTCTCCATCGCCTCTTCAAGTGTGGTACCAACAAGCACTTCACTCGGGACGCCAGACAATTCCAATGATAACGGCTGGTGCTCTGCATTCTCATCAAATGCCTCAATATTGGTTGTCCAGAAATCGATATAGGATCCCTCAACCACCAAGAAGCAACGGATATTAGTATTAGTATCATCACCATTGAGGTTAGGAAGCTCAGCAGTCTGCGTGTAGGTCTTCTTTACAGAACCATTATCCATGGTGACAATCAGACCTCCACCAGAACGGTCAACTGTCAAAGAAACCATGCCACCCAATCTGTCAACACCGGCATCAGTATCAGTATTGAACATCAGGTTGCTCGTTGCTAATTCACGGTCGATGTAGTCACCCCACTCAGAGTTTCCACTTGGCTGATAGTCATAGCGTATGGCACCATACTCCTTATAAGTACGTCCGTTGCGCTCAGAATCATTAGTGATAATAAGAGCAAAATTCTTATAGGTATTGGAAGCATCAGGATTAATGTGCAAATCGAATGTGGCCTCCCACACTTTTCCTGCAGGAATCACATAATACCTTGAGAAATCAGCCCACCAGCCAGAAGAAAAGTCCGTCTGACCGAAAGTATATAATGGCCCTGTCTCTCCACTTTTAGCATTTTTGATAGAATCGGCCTTGGACGACAGCCAGTCGGGAGAGTCAATGCTAAACATATCGCTGCCTTCACAACTCATCATCAACAGTCCAAGGGCTGCTGCGCAGAAGGAAGTTGTTAATTTATTTAGATGTCTCATATTATTTACTATTTAACGATTTACTATTTACGATTTATTAGAGATTGACGACAGGATGTACCGTCCAGCCCTTCTCGGTGAAATAGCTGGCGTTGCTGGTATTGTCATTGGCAGAGTTGCCCACCAGGTTGGGGTTGTCGTTCAGTGTACCCTGGTAGATGGGGAAGAACTCGTGACCATCGGCATAGTTATCGAACGAGCTCTTGCTGCGGCTGTTGTAATCAACGGCATCCTTCGGAGTGAAAGTGGGGTTACCATTGGCAATATCTTCTTTGTATCTGGCCTTCGTCCAGAAGTTGACGGCGGCATGTTCTTTTAGTTGTTTCAAACGATTATCGTCGTAGAAGAAGCCCCAGCGCAGCAGGTCGAAGCCGCGTCCGAACTCGCAGCCGAACTCCTTCGGGCGCTCCACGTTGGCAATCTGCTCGAAGAGCTTGTCCTTGGTGTTGAACTTCGACTGGTCCAGATTAGCCAGACCGGCACGGTTGCGCACCTGGTTGATCCAGTTGAAGGCATTATCCGTCGGTCCGTTTACCTCGTTCTCACACTCAGCAGCACGCAGCAGCACGTCTGAGTAGCGCATCATGCGCAGGTTGATACCGCAGTGCAGACCGGTCACCACCTTGTCGTAGATGCCAGTGCGCAGGTTGGTGTGCTTGGCCACGGGCAGTCCGCCATAGTTGTTGTTGGTTACGAAGGGAATGTCGTCGTTGCCCCAGTCGGCAGTCTGAGTGACGGTATAGCACACGTTGCCAAACTCGAATCCGTCCCATTCCGGCTCGTAAGTGCCAATGGTCCAGTAGAGGCGCGGGTCAAGAGAGCCACTCGTGGTGCGCTCGGCCTTAAACAGGTTGTAGAGCCAGGGAGAAGCCGACAGGTCGGCCCATCCGCCGCAGTCGCCAGGACCGAAGTTCGACTCGATGGCCGAGCCCTGTGTGGCGTTCGGGCTGGTGTTCACGGGTGTCCACTCGTCGTCGGTACCCTGAGAACCGTAGTCGAGGAACTGTACCTCATAGAGGCTTTCGTCGTTGTTCTCGTAGGCAGAGCCCTCACGGAAGTTGTCGCCGTAGTTGGCCATCAGCTTGTAAGTGCCGTACTGCCCGTTGATGATAGCCTTCAGCACGTCAAGGGCCTTGTGAAACTTTGTCTTACCCAGATAATTTGGATCATAATTAGGGGCAGTTTCATCATCGTAAACATATTGTCCACGCATCATTAGTGCACGGGCATAGTAGCCGGCAGCGGCACCACAGGTGGCACGGCCCTGGGCCCACTCACCGCCTGCATCGCGGCTGGGCAGCAGTGTCATAGCCTCGGCGAAGTCCTTCTCCACCTGGTCCCAAACGCGGTCGTACTGGTCGAACCCGTTTTCCTCGCCTTCCTCGCGGTTGATGCCATAGAGTCCATCGAGGGTTGAGTATGTATTATAGTCGGTGATGAGGATAGGATTCTGGTAGTATCCGGCCAGGTTGTAGTAGCCCAGGCCGCGGATGAAGAGCATCTGGCCCTTGATGCGCTTCTGCGCTTCTGAGAGGGCATTGTCGTCGTCGCCAAGAGCAGACAGCGTGTAGTTGCATACATTGATGGTGTAGTACCAATCGCGCCACGACCACTGGCCGATTTCGTCGGTGAAGGCGACATCGAGGTCGTCGAAAGGCATGTACCATACCTGTGAAGAGTTCCACACCTCTTCGCCACGGCATACGTCAAGCATATAGCCGACGCGGGCGTATGTTCCCTCCATGCGGGTGTGGTTATAGGCAGCTATCACAGTCTCTTCCAATGCGCTAAGGTCGCTGCTGAAGGTTGCTGCCGTCTGCTGGTTGGGGTTGATCACATCCAGCTTGCTGTCGCACGATGTGAGTGCGGCGGCACCTAACAGGAGTGCTAATGAAATATTATATAGTTTCATAATCTTCTTCATTTTATTTTTTAACCTTTTTACTTTGATTACCTTTAAAAGGTGAAGTTAAGACCTGCCATGAAGCTACGCGGTGTGGGGTATGAACAATAGTTATAGCCCGGGGTGAACGTACCGCCGGCATAGTCTACATTGTAACCCTTGTAGCCGGAAATGGTTAAGAGATTCTGAGCCGACACATAGACGCGGACACCTGTCACATAGCCGCCAAACCACTTGTTGGGCAGGTTGGCACCCAGTTCAATGTTAGCAATCTTCCAGTAGGCAGCATTCTGAATCTGGCGCTCGCTGAAGAGGTCGTTCCAAGCCAGCGAGGCAGAGTTCGACAGATAGGTGCGGGGAACGTTTGAGATGTAGGTCAAGCCGTCCTCTGACCAGCGGTTGGCGCCGAGCACGTCGACGTGCTTGTTGCCGTAGCCGTAGCTGGAGTTCATCGTGTTATAGAGATAGTCGGTCACGTGATAGCCGAGGGCTCCGAAAGTAGAGATGCTCAGGTCGAATATCTTGTACTCTAAGTGTGCGCTCAAGCCGAAGTTGACAGCGGGCAGACCACTGCCGAGCACCGTCTGGTCGTCGGCGGTAATCTGGCCGTCGCCGTTCACGTCGCGGTAGTAGCAGTCACCCACCTGTGCACCGGCCTGATACTCACTGAAGCCTTTCTCCCGTGCAATGGCGTTCAAGTCGTCGAGGTCAGCCTGCGTGCGGATGATGCCCTGATAGTCCCAGCCGTAGAACTTACCGACCTCTTCGCCCACCTGGGTGATGTAGGCGCCGGTGATGTAGGTGTCGGTGCCGAAGCCCAGCGATGTCACCTTGTTGTGCAGGGTGCTCAGGTTGGCACTGATTTCGTGTTTCAAGGCATGGTCGCGGTTACGATAGGTCAGCGAGAACTCGAAACCGCTGTTTTCCAATGAGGCTGCGTTCATCGTGACACTTTCATTAGAAACACCTGCACTGGCAGGCACGGGAACCGAGTAGAGCAGGTCCTGTGACTTGTTCTTGTACCACTCGGCGGTAAACTCGATGCGGTTGTTGAAGAGAGCCAGGTCGAGACCTACGTTATACGTCTTTCTTTTCTCCCAGGCGAGATTCTCGTTGACGAAGGTAGAGATGGCCGAGCCCGTGATGGCGCTGTTGCCAAATGAGTAGGTCATGTTGTTGCGGGCCATGGTAGCCTGGATGGCATAGTCGGCCACAGAGGCCTCGTTACCCAGTTCACCATAGCTGGCACGCAGCTTGAACATGTTGACGATGTCGCGGTCGATGGGGAAGAAGCTCTCCTTGTCGAAGCGCCAGCCCAGTGAGAAGGAGGTGAAGGTGCCCCAGCGGTCATCTGGTGTCAGGCGCGAGCTGCCGTCACGACGGATGATGGCCGACAGCAAGTACTTGCCGTCGTAGTCGTAGTTCAGACGTCCGAGGTATGAGGCCAGGACGTGCTTGTACTCGTATGACTCTGAATAATTGTCGTTGCCGTTCTGCAGCTGCAGGTAGTAAGGCTCGTTCATGTTGATGGCCCAGCCGGTCAACAGCGCTGTATTCTCCTCCTCGTAGGTGATACCGCCCAAGAGGTTGATGTGGTGCAGGCCGATGGTGCCGTCGTAGGTCAGCGTGTTCTCCACCAGGGCATCGGTGTACTTGCGGTGTCCCTTGGTCAGGCGCTCGTTCTCTTTAGCCAGATACACACGGTTCGACTGAATCCAGGCGGGAATCCAGGTCTTGTCGTTGCAAGTGGTCATGCTGTACGACAGGTTCAGCTTGTAGGTCAGATTGTGGTTCTTGCTCTTGACTCCAATCATGTTGAGCAGGTCTACATCGGCAGAGGCTGTTCCGACGAAGCGGTCCACAATGGTGTTGCGCTGCAGCAGGTTGTTGACCAGCAGGGGGTTCATGGCAGAGATGTCACCGTGGACGGTGTCATAGTACACGCCATAGCCGTAGGCATCATACTGCCAGCCACTGGCAGAACCCACCTTGTCGTCGAGCACCCATGTCGAGCTGTCGTAAGCCTTGATGGTTGGCTGCATGTTAAGCACGCCTGCCAGCACATTGCCCAGGTTGCCATACAGACCCTGGATATACTCATTGGCATTTGAAATGGTCTGCGAATTCTGGTCGGAGTGTGAATAAACGAGGCTGGTGCGGAACTTGATGAACTTGGTGTCCATCGTGTTGTTCACGCGGGCGGTGTAACGACGGAAGTCAGGACCCGTACCCTCGATGGTACCCTTCTGGTCGTAGTAGTCAAGACCTATATTATAGGTATTGTTGGCACCGCCACCACTCAGGTTGACACTGTGGTTCTGGCGGATACCGGTCTTGAATGCCTCCTTAAACCAGTCGGTATTGGTATTGTCCTGGAAATGGTAGTTGCCATCCTCTCCAAGGCTGTAGCCACCGGGCAGTGGCGTGTTGGAATTGGCAGCGGCGGTGCCCAGATAGTTGCTGTACTGGTCGGCGTTCATGAGGTCATACTTGTCGTTCGACACCCAGTCGACGCCGAAATAGCCCTTGTAGTCCACCTTCAGCGGCTGGTCTTTCTTACCACCCTTGGTCGTGATGATGACCACACCGTTGGCGGCACGCGAACCGTAGATGGCACCTGCCGATGCGTCCTTCAGCACCTGAATAGTCTCGATGTCGTTCGGAGAGAAGTCACGGATAGTTGTACCCATAGGCACACCGTCAATCACATACAGCGGAGCCTGATTACCGTTCAGGGTTCCGATACCACGGATACGCACCGTCGGGTCGGCACCGGGCTGGCCGTCAGTGGTAATCGACACACCGGCCACCTTACCTTCGAGCATCGAAGAAATGTTGGAGTGAGACACACGCTTCAGCTCTTCTGCATTCACGATAGACACCGAACCGGTCAGGTCGGCCTTCTTCTGAGTACCATAACCGACGACCACCACTTGCTCCAGCAGATTCTCGTCGGAAGCAAGCTGGATAGGCTCAAGGACCGAACGGCCACGAACGGCAATCTCACGGTCCTTGTAACCTACATAACTGACTACGAGCGTAGCATTCGAAGCAGCGTCAATACTGAAGTTACCGTCAAAATCGGTCACACTTCCCGTCTTGGCGCCTTTAACCTTAACGGTAGCGCCAATGAGCGGCTGACCGTCTTGGTCAACAACCTGACCCTTGACCTTCAAGGTCTGCTGGGTCACTGATGCCATAGCAGGAACCGGGCAGACCGACAGACTGCCAAGCATGCCCAGCGATAGCATCGCAGAGAATAATACTTGTTTTCTCATTGCTAAATTGTTTTAAATTAGAATTAATAGTAATAACTGGCTACAAAGTTAGCGGAAAAGAGAATAGGTATGGTGGACAAACTGACAAATAAGGTGGACAAAACACAATTTTGGTATTCTATTCACCTAAAATAAAAGAAAAATCGTCAATTTTCGTCCACCAAGGGGTCCTCCCCGGTAAATGCACTTGGGCTACTGCCATAGCGGCGGCTGAAACAGCGCGTGAAGTATTTGGGATCGTTAAAACCGACACGATAGGCTATCTCCGTAATATTCCTGTTGGCGACGTTCTCCAGTATCAGCTTCTTGGCAATTGAGAGTCTGTAATTACGGATAAACTGACCTATGCTCTGACCTGTTTCTGCATTCAGGCGTTTTGACACCAGGCTCCGACTCATACCGATGGAGTTAGCAAACTCCGCAATGCCAAAGTCGCTGTTCATGTAGTTCTGCTCCATGATTTCGGTAGCGCGCTCCATGAAAGTCTTGTTATGGAGCAGAGCCTCTTGCTTGTCGGCCTCGACGCTACGATGATAGCTCTTCTGCAGACGCTCATGATTGTACAATATGTTCTGTATGCGCGACTGTAACTGCTCAGCATCTTCCGACTCGTCCAGCACCTTACGAATGGGGAGCAGCAGCTTTTCTGCCTCTTTCTGGCGCATGGCCTCCATACGCCTCCTGTACAGCCAGACTGCCACACCGGCCAAGGCCGTCATCAACAGCATGACAAACCACCAACTCTTCCAGAAATAAGGGGAAACCTCCACTCGGATAGCTATCACTTCTTTTTCCAGCTTGTCACCGTCACCGTATGCCACTTCAAAGGTATAGGAACCAGGTTTCAGACTGGTATAACGGACGGAGTGTTCTCCCGGCTTCAAGGGAATCCACTCGTCTTCAAAGCCCAGCATACGATAACTATAGTGCTCTTGTGCCTTGCCTGCATAGGTGAGTGACGAGAAATCGATGGCGAATGACTTGTTAGACTCGTGGAGTCGGATATGGGTTGCCTGCGAGATGTCTGCATCGATGAAATCGCTGTTTTCTGCAGTTATCTCCTGGTTGTCCACCATCAGCCTCGTAAAGGTGAGCCGCAATGGATACTGCGCATCGATATTCTCCCCTCGCACCTCTGTCA
>ERZ842401.7648-NODE-7648-length-10982-cov-5.007779_pt1 | contig 10982 bp, 9 predicted proteins | sample MGYA00521270_ERZ842401 | MGnify/ENA primary metagenome ERZ842401 (study PRJEB31892, sample SAMEA3878208) | bioreactor metagenome | biome: Moose rumen | place: Sweden | collected 2011-10 | study: EMG produced TPA metagenomics assembly of the PRJEB12797 data set... | reverse complement strand
TGTATATATTAATCTTTTATTTAATTATATACTATTTGTATTTTATACTAATTATTTAAATTGATTTTAAGCAATCGAACTTTATTTATATGAATAGTTCTTAACCTCAAATATGGTGGTTTATTTTAAGCAATCGAGGTTCTTTTTTATTGGTAATTCTTCACTTCGATTTAATGGTATTTTGTTCTATCAAAAATAATAAGTTCATTTTAAGCAATCGAAATTCATTTTTGTGACCAATTATCCATTTCGATGATATATCTATTTAATTTAAGCAATTGAGATTTCTTTTTTAATATAGTTATAAGTTCAAATTAAATTTGATTTAATATAATTATTTAAATTTTATTTTAATTTTATAATTATTTTTTATAAGTTATTCAATTAATTATTCTTTATTCATATTAGATTAGATATATTTATTTATATATTACTATTTAATATTTTTTTCTATTAAAAAAGAGGGTACTTACTACTCTCTTTTTTTGCAACGATAGGGGACTCTCCCCTATTCTAATTCTTCTAATACACTTATTCCTAGTTCTGTTTTCTCTAATTCAAAATTATCTGCAATAGTTGCTCCAATTGAACCCATAGAACTTAGTGGTGATAGTTTTTTTGGTTTTACAAAACTATTACTATAAAATATTACTGGTACATTTTCTCTGGTATGATAATTACCTGGATATGTAGGATCATTTCCATGATCTGCTGTAATAATAAGTAAATCATCAAGTTCTAGCTTATTTAATATAATAGGTATTTCAACATCTAATTCTTCTAAAGCTCTTTGATATCCTTCTTTATCTCTATTGTGACCATAAATTGAATCAAAATCATCTAAATTGACCATACATAGTCCTGTAAATTTTTTATCCATTATATTTAGTAATTTGTTTATTGCTTCTTGATTATCTGATACTTTAATTGTTTTATTTATTGCGTTTTCGTCAAATATATCACTAACCTTACCTATTCCTATTACGTTGTATTTATTTTCTGATAACTCGTTTAAAAGTGTTCTTTCAGTAACTTTTATACTGTAATCTTTCCTTGCTGAAGCTATTAATTTATAATGTCCTGGTTTCCCTGTAAAAGGTCTTGCAATAACACGAGCTACTTTATATTCATCTCTCATTGTTAACTCTCTTATTTTTTCACAATAATTATATAAAGTTGATATAGGTATAACTTCTTCATGAGCTGCAATTTGAATATCGGAATCTGCTGATGTATAAACAATAAGTGATCCATAATTCTTTTCTAGTTCTCCTAATTCATTTATTATTTCAACACTGTTTCCTGTTGTTTTGTTTCCTATTACTTTTCTTCCTGTAAGTTTTTCTATTTCATTTAATAATTCATTAGGAAAACCTTCGTTAAACGTTTTAAATACTGTATTTGATGAAACTCCCATTATTTCATAATGACCGTTTAAACTGTCTCTTCCTATGTTTGTAGGACGCGCTATTGTATAATATGCATCTACGTCATGATTCTCATCCATATTTATTGTATTTAATAGTCCTATTTTTGCTAAATTTGGTATAAATAAGTCTGTTTGTTCCATAACATGTCCTAATGTATTAGAACCTTTTGAGTCAAATTTTTGACTGTCCTCTGCTTCCCCTACTCCTAATGAATCTAGGATCATTAGAAAAATTCTTTTAAATTTCATTTTACTACACTCCTTTTTTATTACGCGGATGATATTCTTTATAATCATTATTTAGTTTATTATCGCTAACATGAGTATAAATTCTAGTTGTTGATATATCTGAATGCCCGAGCATCTCTTGTATACTTCTTAAATCAGCACCACTATTTAATAAATGTGTTGCGAAAGAGTGTCTAAGAGTATGCGGTGAAACATCTTCATCTAAACCTTTTTCTCTGAGTATCTGTTTTAGATTTTTGAAAAAGCCTTGTCTTGTTATCTTTTTACCATGATTATTTATAAATAATGCATCACAAACTTCTTTTTTTAATAAACTTGATCTCACATCCATATACATATTTAAATAGTACATTGAATATTCACCTAATGGAATAATTCTTTCTTTATTTCCCTTACCAACTATTCTTATAATACAATTTGTAAAATCAATATTATTTAATGTTAGATTAACAAGCTCAGATACTCTGAGTCCAGTTGCATATATCAATTCTAACATAGCTTTATTACGATAGTCAAATGGGGTCTTTAAAGTAATATCTAGTAATTTATCTACATCTTCAATAGACATTGTTTTAACAACTGTTTTTCTTAGCTTAGGCCTTTTAATTCCAATACTAACATTCTTATCTGTTATATGTTCTTTTTCCATAAATGAATGATAATTCTTAATTGCAGTTAGTTTTCGAGCTACTGTTGATGTTTCATCATTTTCATTTTCATATAAAAACATTAAATAGTCTTCAATTGTTTTAGTTTTTATTTCTTTAGGATTAGTTATTTTCTTTGAATTACAATATTCTTTATATTTTTCTAAATCATTTTTATATGATTCATATGTATTATTACTTAATCCTTTGTCTATCATACAAAAACTTAAAAATTCTTCAATTGATTCATCAAAATTCATAGAATCACCTTCTTATATATTATATTAAATTATTTAAACTTTTACAACTTTAGTTATATTTGATACAATATTTTTAGGTGATTTATATGAGTAAACCTTTAGCACTTAAAATGGCTCCAGAGTCTTTGAAAGATGTGCTTGGACAAAAGGATTTAATTGGAAAAGATAAGATACTTTCTAATTTAGTAAAAAATAAAAAACTATTTTCAATGATATTGTATGGTCCTCCTGGTGTAGGTAAAACTTCTATTGCAACTGCTATGATTAATGATTTGGGAATAAGATATAGATTTTTAAATGCTGTTGTAAATTCAAAAAAAGATATAGATATTGTTATTGAAGAAGCTAAAATGTATGATGGAATAGTTCTTATAATGGATGAAATACATCGTCTTAATAAAGACAAACAGGATGTTCTTCTTCCTCAGCTTGAAAGTGGTTTAATTACATTAATCGGTATGACTACTTCTAATCCATATCATTCTATTAATCCTGCAATTAGAAGTAGATGTCAATTGTTTGAACTACATGAACTTGATACTAAAGATATTTTAAATGGTCTTAAAAAAGCTATAAAACACCCTGATTTAGATGGAATTAAGATAGATAATAAATCACTCAACTTGATAGCAAAACTCTCTGGGAGCGACTTAAGATATGCTTATAATCTTCTTGAAGTATGTTTTTATGCTTCATCTGATAAAGTTATTTCTGAAGAGGATGTTAGAAGAGTAAATAGTAAACCGGTATTTTTTGCTGATAAGGGTGATGATGGTCATTATGATGTTTTAAGTGGGCTTCAAAAATCCATTCGTGGTAGTGATGTTAATGCTAGCCTTCATTATGCAGCTAGACTTGTTCGAGAAGAAGATTTAGATTCTTTATTTAGAAGACTTTCTGTTATTGCATATGAAGATATTGGACTTGCTAATCCTTCTATAGGTCCTAGGCTTGATGCTGCTATTAATGCTTGTCTTAGAGTTGGTCTTCCAGAAGGAAGAATTCCGATTGGTGAAATAATAGTTGAAATGGCTCTTTCCCCAAAAAGTAATACAAGTCATGTTGCTTTTGATCTAGCATTACAAGATATTGATGATGGAAATGTAGGCCGTATTCCGGAACATATTAGAACTGATTCACCTCTTTATAAATATCCTCATGATTATCCAGGTAATTATGTTGTTCAGCAATATTTACCTGATAAAATTAAAGATAAAGTATACTATACTCCTAAAAGTATTGGCTATGAGGCTAATTTTAAACAAGTCTATGATAAATTAAATAAAATAAAGGATGATTCTAAATAATCATCCTTTTATAAATTAATAATATACATAAGCATTTGATCTTTACTATTTACTTTTCCTGATTTAATTTTATAGTCCATCTCACCTAAGTTTTGAATTAATTTTGTTAATTCTTTTCTACTTACATTTCTTAGAAGTTCCATTGTTTTTTCTATTCTGTATGGATGTTGTGAAAGAGTTTTTGCTATTGTATCTTTTGATTTTCTTTCATCCATCATTAGATCTACTTGAATCATTAATCTAAGTTGGCTTTCTAGAAGAGCTGTTAAAGCTATATCATCTATACCATATTCTCCTAGTTTTTCATACTTTTCAAGTGCTCTTCTTTTATCTTTAGATGCAATATATTTTACAAGATCAAATACTAAATTATTTGAATCACCAAGATGTTTTACAACTAGAGTTTCTATATCTTCGTCAGTTATATTTTTATCATCTTCTTTGTAGTTAATTAGTTTATCACATTCACTTTTAATTATATCTATATTATTGTTTGAATACTCAATTAACTTATTTATACTCTTTGTATCAATTTTATATCCTTTTAGGATATTTTTTATTTCTTTTTCTAGATTTGCTTCTAATTTTAGATAATTTGTTTTCTTTTTTAACTCTTTATTTATCTTTTTTGTCATATTTAGTTTATTTGTGGTTAAAATAAGTAAATTATCATCATTTGGTGATTCTAAGTATTTAAATAGATGCTCTGTTAATTTATCATCTTCTAATTTATTGATGTTTTTAATAATTATTATTTTTTTATCTGTTAAAAATGAGTATGTATCTAAATCGTTTAATGCATTTTCAAGTGATTCTTCATCTAAATCGTATATTGATTTTGTTGCTTCTTTAAATCCTTTTTCTATTAATGAATCTATTTCATTATTTAGAAGATATATGTCGTTATATTCAATTAAATAATTATTCATTTTCAAATACTTTCTTTATATCGTTTTTTATTTCATCTAATAATGTTAAATCTTTACCAGCTCCTTGGGCGAAAGTTTTACTTCCCCCTCCTCCACCAGCTGATGAAGTTGCTGCTTTTTTAACTAAAGCTCCGGCATTTATATTAGATTCACTTCTACAAATATAGTTTACACTTCCATCTGTTTTTTTATTTATAAAGAATATACAACCAGGCTTTATTTCGTTTATTAATGTGTCTGCTACTGTTTTTAATATGGAAATATCCATATTATCTGTTTCCATTATTAGACCATTAATATTGTTATATATTTGAACTTTATCACGATATTTATCTAAGTTTTTAATTGTTAATTTGGCTTTTTCTTCTTCATATGATTTTTCAAGTTCTTTAACATCTTTTTGAACAGTCATAAGTATATTTTGATATTTTATTATATCTTCATAACTTTCTAAACTAGGATTTTCTACTTCATCTTCAAAAGTTAAATTTATTCCATATTCTTTAGCTTCTTCTATAATGTTTTTTGCTTTCATAAGTAGTTTAAGTATTTCATCATTATACGGTTTTATAATACTATATAGAGTACTTTCAAGTTTATTATATGTACAAGCTTCTATTCTATAAGTATTAGCTCCTTTTGATTCATATGAATAGATTGCAAATTTCTTAATATTCTGTGTATTTGATGTGTGAGTTCCACCGCATAATTCGATTGATTTACCCATTTTAACTACACGCACTGTATCTCCATATTTTTCTGAGAATAATGCCATTGCACCAAGTTTTTTTGCTTTTTCTAATGGCATTACTTCTGTTGATACTATTAATCCTTCATTAATCATTCTATTAACCATATTTTCTGCTTCAATTATTTTATCTGGTGTTAATTTTTTTGAGAATGTTATATCAAGTCTTAATCTATCTCCATCTACGTAACTACCTGCTTGATGTACATCACCTTCAAGTAGTGTTCTTACAGCATAGTGTAATAAGTGAACACTACTATGATTTTTTTCTATTTCTTTTCTTCTTTCACTATCAAGTACTAATTCACAAACTTCATTTTCCTTTAAACTTCCGTCTAACACTTTAATTTTATGTATATTTTGTCCATTAGGTCCTTTAAATACATCTAGTACTCTTGCTTTAAAGGTATCACCTATTATCATACCGGTATCACTAACTTGACCACCTGCTTCTGCATAGAAACATGTTCTTTCTAGTGCTACTAATCCTTCTGATTCTAATGTATCTGTTCTTTTTTCATCTTTAAATAAGGCTATTATTTTTGTTTTTAGACGGTATATACCATATACAAATGTAGAATTTTCTTTAAAGTCTAATAAGTATTCTTTTTGACTAGCCATTTTTGTTTTTGATACTTGATTTTTTCTTGCTAGTTCTTTTTGTTCTTCCATACATTTATCAAATTCATCTTTATCTGTAGTAAAGCCTTGCTCGTTTAAATATTCTAATGTAAGTTCAAATGGGAATCCATATGTATCATATAGTTTAAATGTATCTTTACCACTTATTTTTTTATCTTCAGCTTGCTCAATTAATTCTTTTAATATTTTTTCACCATCACTTAGTGTTTTTAAGAACAAGTTTTCTTCCTCTAGTATTTCATTTTTAACTTTTTCTTTTGTATCTTTAAGATATGGGTAAGCTTCTTCCATTGTATCTACTACACTGTCTACTAATTTATACATAAATGCTTTCTTTTGACCAAGTGTTCTTCCAAATCTTTCGCTTCTTCTAAGCAGTCTTCTTAATACATATCCTCTTCCTGTATTTTCAAAATATGCTCCATCACTTAATGCAAATGTGATTGTTCTAATATGATCTGCTATTACTTTAAATGATGTTTGTCCATTATACTCTACTCCTGTTACTTCTTCAATTTGTTTAATTATATCTTTAAATAAGTCTGTTTCAAAGTTAGAATCTACATCTTGAAATACCATACACCATCTTTCAAGCCCTGCACCTGTATCAATATTTTTATGCGGTAATTCTTTATAATCTTTTCTTTCTAGCCCTTCTTCTTGATTAAATTGACTAAATACATTGTTCCAAATCTCTACATATCGTTCTTGTTCATCGTCATTTTTAAATTTTTCTAATGCATCACCATTTTCATCATATTTTTCTCCTCTATCAAAAAATATTTCTGAATCTGGTCCACATGGTCCTGCACCAATCTCCCAAAAGTTTTCATCTAATTTTACAATGTGATCTTCTGGCATTCCTAGTGATTTCCATTTGTTAAATGCTTCAGTATCATCTGTATAAATAGTTACATATAATTTTTCTATTGGAATGTTAAACCATTTTTCACTAGTTAATAGTTCATAACTAAATTCAATAGCTTCATTTTTAAAATAGTCTCCTATAGAAAAATTACCCATCATTTCAAAGAATGTTTGATGTCTTTTTGTTACTCCGACGTTTTCTATATCGTTTGTTCTAATACATTTTTGGATACTAGTTAACCTTTTTGAATCAGGTACTATTGTTCCATCAAAATACTTTTTTAATGGTGTAACCCCTGCATTAACCCATAAAAGTGTATCGTCATTTACTGGTACTAATGATGCACTTTCTATTATCTTATGTTTTTTTGATTTAAAGAAATCAAACCACATTTTTCTAATTTCGTTGTGTGTCATATATTTCATATTATTATACCTCTTTTTCTAATATTTCTTTTATTCTTTCAATTACTTTATTTATGTTGCCATTGTTTAAAATAAAGTAATCTGCAAAAGCAATTGGACCGCCTTTATATAGATTTTCTATTTCTGAAATATCTCTATATTTTATTGCTTCTTTATCAAATGGTCTATTTGGTCTAGTACCAACTCTTTCATATCTTAATTTTTTATCTGCAATCACACAGATAAGTTTTAAATTTGGAAATCTTTCTATTAAGTGTTTATATTCTTGCCATGAGTATAATCCATCTAATACTACGTTGTTAGTCTTTAACTCATTTCGAATGTCGTTTTCAAAATATTTTGCATAAAACTCTAAACCATGTTTTTTTCTTAATTCTTCTCTAAATTCTTTTTCACTTTTTCCATCTGCTGTTCTTTCAATTCCAGCCTCGTTCATTAGTTTATATGTTATTCCACCAAAATATAATTTTGTCCAGCCTAACTTTTCTAAATAGTCTGTTACTATACTTTTTCCACTACCACTCATTCCTACTACTGCTATTAATTTATTCATATTAAACCTCCATTTTCTCGTTTTCTATTATATAATTTATATTTTTATTTTGTGACTCATTATTATTATCAATAATATATTTAAATTTATTATAGTTATCTATTGCTTTTTCTGTTATGTGATTTTTTTCTTCTTCTGTTAATGAATTATTATGGTTATTTCTATTTATTTTAATTGAACATACATTGTCATATTTTCTTTCAAAATATTCTATTTCTTCTGGAAATCTTACATCTGTAATAATAAATGTATCAAAGTAATCTTGTAGTATTTCTATATCCTCATTTAATCTATCTAATAGAAAATATTTTTTATTATGTTTTTCTCTTATTATTTCTATTCCCATTTTTTGAAGAAATTCTCTTGGTTTTTTATCTTTGTCAGGATTCCAATTTAAGCATTTTTTTGCATATTCATATAATGGCTCTGTTATCTGCATTATACATGCTTTGTGCTCTTTTTTTTCTAATTCTTCTTTTAACAAATTTCCAAATGTAGTTTTACCACTCTCTGCTTTACCTGCTATTAAATATATTTTCATATTTCTCTCCTAAAAAATAAAAAGACCATTTTTAGGAGGACATAAATGCCCGGTACCATCCTAAATTTGGTCTTGATTTTGATAACGGTCACCCGTAAAACTCATGAAGTAGCTTCCTAATACTATTCTAACTCTTTACACCTAACAGAGTCTCTCTTTAAGAAATTATATTAGTACTCAGTTTCAATCAACGTTTTATGTACTTATTTGACATGTTTATTTTATCAAATTATTTTATTTATTTCAATATCTTTTTAATAATTATTTAACTAAGCTGTTTTTAATTGTTTGTTGCTCTCATCATTTTCAAAATAATTATCCCAATTTTTAGCTAGTGCTTTTACCGTTGTAAATTTTAGTATACCCTGCTTTTCTAATTCTATATAACTATCTACTTTTCTTTCTTTTGCTATTTTTGCTAATTCTTTTGTGAAAATATTTTCGTTTACATTTTTAATTGTTCCATCATTATAAATTAATAATGCTCTATTTTTAATTTCATTTTCTCTACTAATTGATGTATATACAATTATATTATTTATTTTTCTTTTTGGTAATTCTTTCATTGGAGGTTTTTTAGTATTTGATTCTACACCGTTAAAAGAATTCTCCATAGAGTAATCATTTTGTGAAATTCCTTCATTCCATATATTTATAATTGATAAATTGTTTTTTTCTAGTGTTATCATACTATACCTCTTCTCTTTTTATTAAGCATTTTCTATCTTATTCATGAATTCTATTTTTTCATCGATAAACTCAAATAATAGTTTTAGTGTTGCAACTATTGGTGTTGCAAAAATCATACCAACAATTCCAAAGAAATGTCCAAAAATTAATAATGCAGCAATTATTGTGATAGGATGTAATTTCATTGTGTGACCCATTATTAATGGCTGATATACATTGTTTTCTAGGCCTTGTACAACTAAAATACTTACTAAAGTAAATATTCCTGTTAAAGGTGAAATTAAGAATCCTACAACGACTGCTGGTATTCCACCAATCCATGGTCCAAAGAATGGAATAATATCTGTTACTGCACATATTAGAGCAAATAACATTGGAACATCATGCCCTGCTAGTGTTAATCCAATTGTTTGACTTATAAAAACTATTAACATTACAAGAAGTACTCCTTGAATGTATCCTCTTAATGATTGATTTATTCTTCTTGATAATTCTTTTGCGTCTTTTTTGTATTTTTTTGGTATTAATTTATATACTTTTGGAGTTAATTTATGATAATCAAGTAAGAAGTAAAATCCTACCATTAATGATAATATTGCAGTTGTAAATATATTTACTATTGATGTTGCACCACCAATTATTATGTTAGTAGCATGAGTTGTATCTATATTTTCAAGTGTTGAGAATAAACTTTTATTCAACTGATTAAATATGTCTGTTTTTGATAATGAAAACTTATTTGACAAATCAGTAATAATTGTTTTAGCTTCTGATACCATAGATGGAACACGTGTACCAAAAGTTTTGACTTGATTTATCAAACTCGGAACTGTAAATGTTAGTATTAAAGAGATAATTCCAATAAATAGTACATATGTAATTATACAAGCTAGAACTCTTGGCATTTTTTTATCTAGTTTATCTGTAAAAGGACATAGAATCCAAGCTATTACTAATCCAATTAATAAAGGACTTACTACTCTTAAGAATTCAATTATAATTGGAAAAACATTAAGTTTTTGTAAAACTACGATACATATCCATACTATTGCTATAGTTATTAGTATTTCTAATAATTTGTTTACTCTTGAACCAGTAGTTGCAAAATCATTTATTGCTTTATAATCAAAATCAGTTTCTATTTTTTTCTTTTTAAATATTCCCATAATTTCTCTCCTATATTAAGATTATATCACTTATATTTTTTTATGTAAATTAATAAAATAGGTTCTTTATTATTATTTTCTTTTTATATATAATATTATTAGGTGATTTTATGTTGTGTATCAAAGAAAACTCAATTTATGAGCAGGTTATAAATAAATCTAGGTTTATTACCTTACTTTATAAATTAGATAGTATTGATGAGGTTTCTTCTTATATTGAAGAAGCAAAAATAAACTATCCTGGAGCCACTCATTATACTTATGCTTATATTTTTGATGGAATTAGTAAAATGAGTGATGACGGTGAACCTTCTAAAACAGCAGGATCTCCTATTTTAAATGTTTTAAATATGAAAGGATTAAATCATATTTTATGTATTGTCGTAAGATATTTTGGAGGTATTAAGCTTGGCGCTGGGGGTCTTGTTAGAGCTTATTCTTCATCTTGTAGTCAAGCTATTGATGCTAATCAGGTGATTGAACTTATAGAAGGTTATAGTATTAAAATTACTTCTTCTTATGAGGATT
>ERZ842401.7647-NODE-7647-length-10982-cov-8.097923_pt1 | contig 10982 bp, 7 predicted proteins | sample MGYA00521270_ERZ842401 | MGnify/ENA primary metagenome ERZ842401 (study PRJEB31892, sample SAMEA3878208) | bioreactor metagenome | biome: Moose rumen | place: Sweden | collected 2011-10 | study: EMG produced TPA metagenomics assembly of the PRJEB12797 data set... | reverse complement strand
CACTGATAATAATGAAGCTCTTTTCATAAGGCGGGAATTTTGTGCTTAGGTTTTATATACAAGGGTTAAGAGGTGGGATTTTAAGGGTTAAGGAGTGTGGTTTTAAGAGTTAAGGAGTGTGGTTTAAGGGTTAAGAGGTGTGGTTTAAGGGTTAAGAGGTGTGGTTTTAAGAGTTAAGGAGTGTGGTTTTAAGGGTTAAGGGATTTGCTATAAGGAATGTGAGATGAGGGGTGTAGAATAAGAGTGAGGGTTTACTTCCGTTTAGCGGTGTCACGCTCCGTTTGTCGGAACGCGGCAAAGATAAGCATTTCTGAAAAAAACTTTCGGTGTCCGCTAAATGTTTGAAAACATTGCGTAATCACCTCGCACAGCCTATAAACCTCCACATCTATTTGCGATTTCATTACTTTCTGAAGACTCACAACCCGCACAGATAACGGCTGTGCAGATTGTGGGTCTATCTCTTATTTCTAAAAAACAGCGAAACGGCATACGATGTATGGTTCTATTCGTCTTCTTTATTGCTATACCAATATAGCGGATAGCAATAAAAACAATCAGTTCTTCCTTGAAATCGTTTGGAGAAGCCGTGTTTCTCATTCTTTTTTTCTATGTTTGCCTTGATTTCCGTAATTCAATATTTGTTCTTTCGCTTTCCTAATGCAAAAGATTATTATTCTTGATTTTGGTTCTCAGACCACTCAGCTTATTGGTCGGCGCGTACGCGAACTCAACACGTTTTGTGAGATTTTGCCCTATAATAGGTTTCCCACGGATGATGCTGATGTGATAGGTGTGATACTTAGCGGTTCTCCGCTGAGTGTCAATCAATCCGATGCTTTCCGTCTGTGTTTTGACAACTTGCGTGGTAAGTATCCGTTGTTAGGCATTTGCTATGGTGCGCAGTTAATGGCCGACACGTTCGGCGGCAGTGTGCAGCGTAGCGACACACGCGAGTATGGCCGTGCCACCCTCTCTTGGCTCAACGCCTCCGACCCGCTTTTGGCAGGTATTGACGTTGGCGCACAGGTATGGATGAGCCACGGCGACACCATCACCTGTCTTCCGAGCGGTTTTTGTGCCATTGCCAGCACATCTACTGTGGCGAACGCTGCTTATCGCGGTGCTGACGAAGAACAACTGTGGGGCGTGCAGTTTCATCCCGAGGTGTTCCACACGCTCTGTGGCAAGCAGTTGCTTGAGAATTTCGTAGTGGGCATTTGCGGCAGTCGTCAGGACTGGAGTGCGGCTCATTTTGTAGATACCACGGTGGCTGAACTGCGCGAGCAGGTGGGGACGGAGCTTGTTATACTCGGCCTTAGCGGTGGTGTGGATAGCAGTGTCGCCGCCGTGTTGCTCCATCGCGCAATAGGCAACAAACTCACGTGTATCTTCGTTGACCACGGCTTGCTACGCAAGAACGAGTACGCCGAGGTGATGAGCCTCTACGAGGGGCTCGGCCTCAATGTCGTCGGCGTGGATGCCAGTGCGAAGTTTTATGCCGAACTCGCTGGCGTGACAGAGCCCGAGCGCAAGCGTAAAATCATAGGCAAAGGCTTTATTGATGTCTTTGAGGCCGAGGCCCTCAAAATTTCCGATGCCCGTTGGTTGGCACAAGGCACCATCTATCCCGACCGCATAGAGAGTATGAACATCACGGGCAAAGTCATTAAGAGCCACCACAACGTGGGCGGTCTGCCTGCTAAGATGAATCTTAAGATTTGCGAGCCGCTACGTTGGCTGTTCAAGGACGAGGTGCGCCGCGTGGGACGTCAGTTGGGCATCCCCGAACGTCTTATCAGTCGCCACCCGTTTCCTGGCCCGGGTTTAGCGGTGCGCATTCTTGGCGACATCACGCCGGAGAAAGTACACATCCTCCAAGAGGCCGACGATATCTTTATCCGTGCGTTGCGCGAGTGGGCGACCGACGATGGCGATGTGCTGTACAACAAGGTGTGGCAGGCCGGTGTCGTTTTACTCCCCGTACAGAGTGTGGGTGTGATGGGCGACGAGCGTACATACGAGCAAGCCGTGGCCTTGCGTGCCGTGACGAGTACCGATGCTATGACCGCCGACTGGGCGCATCTGCCCTACGACTTCTTATCGCACGTGAGCAATGAGATTATTAACCGCGTGCAGGGTGTCAATCGCGTATGCTATGACATTTCTTCCAAACCGCCTGCCACGATAGAGTGGGAGTAACCGTCAGCCTATGCCGAGGCACATCGTGCTTCGGGCGATAGGTACAAATTATCGGTGTTTTGGCACATAAGCCCACTTTTTAGGCACGTTTTTCTTCGCTCCTTTTCTCGTTGTTTTTGCATAGGTGGTTGAAAATCCGCGTTAAGGCAACCAGGGTGTCGAGTCCGTTCTTCACAGAACGATATCGGACTTTGAAAAGACAAGGTGGCTTCTTGTTTCTTCAAAGTCCGATATTGTTTTCGCCCTTTCCCGCGTTTGTATGTGGTGCGCGGGAAAGGGCGATTTTTTAGGCTTCACACAGCATAGATAAGAAGCCTTTGCTTGTGTGGCAAGGAACTTTTGTCAACTTACCTTGTTGGTGTCAGCACTTTCTTTCCATCAAGGATATAAATTCCGCCCTGTGGGTTGTTGACGGGTCGTCCGAGCAAGTCGTATGACGTACCGTGTACGCTGCTCGGCGCGGTGATACGTGCTATGGCGGTGGCTGCATCCTCTTCCATACGCGGGAAGAAGCGTTGCCAATAAGGAGCGGCTTTATAAAGTGCCGTAGTGCCTTGCGGAATATGGAGCGTGCACGTTTCGGGAACGTTGGTAAACGGGTCAGCAGTAAGTTCTATCGGTGTGTCGCTTAATACGTAGAGGTCGCTGAGTGTGCTGACGCTCAACGCCTCGGCTCCGATATATGTCACCGTGGTAGGAATCGTTATGCTGGTATATGCAGTTTGGCTTAGGGCATAAGCGTCAATGGCCGTGGTGTTTTCGTCCACTATAAAGTCGCCTGTGGCGGTGGCTGGCGCGGCAATCAGGTGTCGGTCGTTGTTATCGCGTTGAATGGTGGCGGTGATAGACGCAATGGTATTTGTCCCGGAGCAGGTAAACACCACCGTATTTACGGGTTCGCCCGTCCAGGTGCGCGTAGCAATAGCTCCCGTTTGCGGGACGAGATTTAGTGTGTTGGCCACAAACGTAAGGTTTGAGATGGTGTATCCCGCCGGTGCCGCGACGGTGAGTGTGGCATCCTTAGACATACGTAGGCGTGTGCCGCCAGTGGTGTTCCACAGGAAAGCAGGTGTTTCGGCATCGGTGGTGGTGATGGTGAGGCCGTCTTCCACGTAGCTTCTCACCTCGCAGCCCGCATATCCCTTAAGGCTAGTAGCAACGGGCAGGCCTTGCGCGTTTGTTCCGAAGTCGGCTGTTGCTGTGATAGACTCTATGGTTGAGGCATCGGGTATAGCACTGTAGAGTACCCCGTTGACGAGTTCCAGATTTTTGTTCTCCTCGCTCAGTGTGATGCTTGTAAGCAGCGGGCTGCCGGCGAAAGCTCCTGGCTCCACCTCGCGTACGCAGTTGCCGATATAAACGCTTGTCAGTCCTTCGCAGTTGGCAAAGGCATCCTGTGAGATGGCAGTGTAGCGATAACGTTGGTGGTCGAAATAAATGCTGTCGTCGGGTACGCTGATGTCGCCGCTGTAACCGCCGGGGGCGGCTACTACTTTGAGTTCTTTAGTGGACGGGATGACACACGTTAGTTTGGACGAGGCCACATACACGGTGTCGCCTACGAAATAAGCCGGTGCGCTGGCGGAGCCGTAACTGAGTGTGACGGTGCCGTCGCTGTTGGCACGAATGGTATAGACGGGGTGTTTCAGCCCGGAGCCGGTATATACTTTTGTGGCGGGGTTGCTCTTGTCGTGGAGCGTGCGAATACTGCCGTAGGGGAAGAGGTCGTTGCTGCTGTTGGATAGCGTGCCGCAGGCCGCCACTACCACGGTGCGCGGGTGGTCGCCGTCGTTGTTCACGTTGTTGGCTGACCACATTGAGGCACTATAGTCTATATGCATTGCTAAGAGGCCTTTGCCGTAGGCTTCGCCCGACCATCGACCTACCTGCCTGTTCTCCAAGATGTAGTACTCAGCACTGTTCTCGGGGTTACGCAGTAGCAGAGCGTGTGGCTCGCGGTCGTCAGTCATAGGATAGAGCGTGTACACGTGTGGCTCTGTGGGCTCATAGAGTTTCAGCCAGCCGAGTTGGTTTTTCTCGTGGGCGGTGTAGTCCATCGGGCGGAAGCCGCCCTCTACGTAGCACCCTGATTGCATAATGTCCCAATAGCCGGCAAGGGGGTTGCTGTGGCCGTATTTTGTGGCATAGATGTCGGGCAAACCGAGAGCGTGTCCAAACTCGTGGCAGAAAGTTCCCAGGCCGTTCATCTTGCCGTATGCCCATTCGTTGCCGAAGAACACGGAGTTGACACGATAGCCTGCGGTATAGCTGCTGTAGTCAGCCCCGAGGTCCATTTCGCACGGCCAAATGTCGTCGGCTTGTGCACTCTGTGCCTGCCCCGTGCCGGCATAGAGGATGGCTACGAGGGGGATGCAGTTGTTGGTGCGCGAATCTTGGAAGCGGTTGAGGTTTACTCCTTTTTGTTTGAGTTTGTTGAACACTTCGGGCAGAAATATGCTGAAGAGGTTTACGTCGTGGCTGTCGCCGTTGTCACATCCATAGTGTGCATAACCGCTGTCGAGGGTCACGCGGGCAATTACTTCAAAGTTGGGTACGAAAAGCCCTTTTGATTGATCAACAAAATACTGGCGCACGGAGCCCGCCGCACCGCCATCGGTATAGTTCTCGTCGTTGAGCCAGGCATCAAACTTTTCGTCGGTGCTTGCATCTTGAAACGAACGGTCATTGAATTGCACGAGTACCACGGGGAGTTTGTATTCTCCTATGCTGTTCACTTTGCCGCCGAGGGTTTTTCCATAGGTGCCGATACCATCGCTTGACACCGAGGTGAGCTCGTTCCTCTGCGGGGCTATGCGTCGGCGCGCGGCGCGCGGCAGTAATGCTTGCATAGCTTGGTTGAGCCTCGGCGTGTTGGCTGCCACGGCTTGTTCGGCGGCATCGCGGTCGGCGGGTTCGTGGGCTATGACACCGGTGCTTACCAAGTGGCCTGCCGAGGGACGGGCATAGCAATAGGCACCATTGTCGTCAAGCACCAGAGCAATACTATCGGTGGTGGTATAGAACACGTAGTCGGCGTGTGCACCGCCATACATTCTTACAGCCAACGGCTTGCCATCGGGTTGTGTCTTGGGGAAGAGAGGGTGGCGCGGATCTTCGGTTTGTGCTTGGAAGTTTATGGCACAGAAACTAAGCAGGAGAAAGAGTAGCGTTTTTTTCATCTTGTTCGGTTTTTCGAGGTGTGCTATGAATAAGGATTTATGTTTTTTCTATGGCTGTGTGCTTTTGCCTGCCAGATGCATCTTTTGTCCAAGGTCGCTATGCAAAGGAAACATAAGGCTGAGCCTGTACGACGATAACACAATAATCTATTCGGTCTGATTGGAGAACCGCCCTGAACAATTATCGGTGCAAAAATAATCTAAAAGAAAGAATAGCGATTGTTCCTATGAGTTAAATGTTTGTCTCTTCACTCGCGGGCATCACTTTGCATCGTAGGTAGAGCTCTTTATAAAAGCGGTGTCGGCAAAGCGTGCTACTATCGCCGAGTATTATCAGTTTGCTGCGTGCGCGTGTGATTGCCACGTTCATACGTCGCAAGTCGCGCAGGAAGCCTATGTCGCCTTGCTCGTTGGCACGTACCAGACTCACAATAATAATATCGCGCTCCTGCCCTTGAAAGGCATCAACAGTGTTTACGGTGATGGCACTGAGCAACGGGTGCAGTTCGCGCTCTTGTTTTAGCAGGCGGCGTAAGTATTGCACTTGTGCGCGGTAGGGTGAAATAATGCCGATGTCCACGCGCTCGTTTATTAACCGTCTCATACCGATACGCTCCGTGTAATGCTGCAGTGCCAGGATGGTTTGCTGTGCCTCGGTCTTGTTGATGCGTCCGTAGGAGCCTGCAACAAACTCTTCGTTGCTTTCTGCATCGGGTAGGGCGTGAGTGTCTATCCATATCAAAGGAGTGTCAAGTGTGTCGAGGAGGCTACGGTGTCGCACCTCGGGTGCGGCGGTGAGTAGGCCGTGGTAGAACCAATAGGAGGAGAATCGCATCAGTTCCTCGTTCATACGATATTGTACGGTAAGCAACCTGACGCTCTCGGGGTGCTTTGCTGCGATATGCTCCATAAGCGTCACGCCGAGTCCGCCGCGTAGTGCCTCGGGCGATTTTATGGTGGGTGGTAGTTGGCAGTGGTCGCCGGCGAATACCACACGGTGGCACTTTGGCAGGGCTATCCAGCAGGCTGCTTCTAAGGCTTGGGCCGCCTCGTCAATAAAAAGCGTGTGGCACCGCCATCCCATCAATGTTTGCTGTGCCGAGCCGGCCAGGGTACACGCCACAACTCGACAAGCATCAAAGAGCGACTGATGAATACGCGCCTCCAACTCATCGGCTCGTTCGCGCAGGCGTGCTATCTTTTGGTGGTGGCTGTCGGAGCGTGTGCGCCTCGGCATTTGTTGCAACTGGCGAAGCGTGCGGCGTATAGACCATAGTTGTGCATAGTCGGGATGTGCTTCAAAACGGCGTTCGTAGGTGTTTTGAAGCATCTTGTCTGTGACGCGCGTAGGGTTTCCCATACGCAACACCGCCACGCCACGCTCACTAAGTTGTTCGCTTATCCAGTCCACCGCCGTGTTGCTCTGTGCACACACCATCACCTGCGGCTCGCGGCGCAACACCTCGCACACAGCCTCTACGAGCGTGGTGGTCTTACCCGTGCCGGGTGGGCCGTGAACCACCATCACGTCTTTACAACGCAACACATCGCCCACGGCGTTTTGCTGTGAAGTGTTGAGCCAGGGCAGGGAGGGTGTGGGAATTGATGTGGAGGCTGCGGGTTTGGCTGCACCGTGGAATATCTCGCGCAACTCTGCCAGGCGTCCGTCTTTTGCAGAGGCCACACGTGCCAGGGCATCAAACATTAAGCGGTAGGTCGTCTCGTCAAAACTAATCTGCACGCCAAGCCGCTCTGTCTGCTGCAACCGTGCGGCTTGTTCCTCGTTGTCAAGCACTATCACCATACGCTCACCCTCGGCAAAACTTACGGTGGCGGTGAATGGTGCATAAGTCAGTTGCCCCGCGCCGTCCTCGGAAAAGAATGCCACGCGCTTGCCGTGTTCAAAGGTGTGTGCTATGTCGGTGTCGTCGGTGCGAACGATTTCAAGCACCAGACGGTTGAGGGAGTTATAGTAGCGTCGTCTCGTTAGGACGGGAAACCAACACTCGCCGCGTTTCACCTTGCGCCCTATGCCAAAAAGTTCCGTCTCTCGGCGGAACTCTTTTTTCTCGTACTCATACTCCAAGCGTAGGAGTCGTTGCTGTTCGTGGAGTGTCATAGGACGCGCGGACGTTTACCAACTGTAAGGTGTCATAGGAGACATGCCGAAAGGCGTGCGATAGTCATAGTAAGGAAATGGTCCGTTGTACTTCACTCGCGAGGCTTCTATGGCAATCTGCAACCAGCTGTTCTCGCCGAAAGTCCACTCCGCTACAACACCGACGCGGTCGGTGGCAGGAGGGTCAAAGGGACTGTAATAGCCGAGCGAGAAGCCGCCCCAATCGCCATTGTTGTGTAGCAGGCTTTTCGAGACGTAAGCATATAGGCTAAACCGTTCGCTGGCACGGTAGCCTACGATGCCCGTAACACTGATGTCGCGGCGGCGAATGGGACCCCACGTCGTGTTGTTGCCACTCATCATAAAAGCGTACACCCAACGCTTGTTCCACTTACCGGCATAGGCGAAATCTATACGCTCTTCAAGTCCTACGCCCTTAGGTGCGTTTTTTCCAAATCCTGTTGAGGCACCAAAGGAGAGGCGTGCGTTCACGCCTTCGTGGAGCGACCATACATCCCAAGGTTGATAGGGCAGCGGGGCGGAGAGGGTGGCGGGCGGCATCTCTACGTGGAAGAGAGGGGCTTCCTCGTGCGTATTATATAATATGGAGTCGGAGGCAGACCCTTCTTCTTGCGCCACGAGAGAGGCCGGGAATAGAATTAAAAGAGCAAGCAAGCGAAATCTCATAGCGTTTGTTAGGCTTTGAGCGAGGGGTTGAGAATAATGGTAGCCTCACGATCGGGGCTTACAGACACGATGCTGATAGGGGTTTCTGTGGCCTGAGAGATGTAGTCGATATAACGGCGGAATGCAGCGGGGAAGTTGGTCTCACTACGTAGTTCCGAGAGCGGTGTTTGCCAGCCGGGAACATCTTCGTAAACAGCCTCCCAACCCGTTGTGTCGTAGGGCATCGTCTGTGTTTCTTGTCCGTCTTTGCGATAGGCCGTGCATACACGAATTGTGTCGAAGGTGTCAAGCACGTCGCTCTTCATCATTACAAGGTCGGTCACACCGTTTATCATTATGGCGTATTTCAGTGCCACGAGGTCGAGCCACCCGCAACGGCGGTTGCGTCCTGTCACCGCGCCATATTCATGGCCGATGTCGCGCAGGCGGTCGCCTGTTGCGTCAAAGAGTTCTACGGGGAACGGGCCTGCACCCACGCGTGTGCTATAGGCTTTGAAAATACCAAAAACACGACCGATGCGCTGCGGAGCGACACCCAGCCCGGTACATACGCCACCGATGGTGGTGCTGCTGCTTGACACAAAGGGATACGTGCCGTGGTCAATGTCGAGCAACGAACCCTGCGCCCCCTCTGCCAATACATTTTTTCCCGCGTCAAGGGCCTGGTTGATTGTTGTTTCGGTGTCGGCCAAACGAAAACGACGCATATATTCTATGCCCTCCAACCAACGCGCCTCTTCCTCGGCGAGGTCATAGTCGGTGAAACCGAGGTCGGCGAGGATTTGTTCGTGACGCGCTTTGAGCCTGCTGTATTTGGTCTTGAAATCGTGGAGTATGTCGCCCACACGCAGGCCGGTACGTGCTGCTTTGTCGCTATAGGTGGGGCCAATACCTTTTCCCGTCGTACCCACTGCATCCTTGCCTTTGGCAGCCTCGTACGCACGGTCGAGCAGGCGGTGGGTGGGCAATATGAGATGGACTCGCCGACTGATGATAAGGCGGTCGGAGAGTGTGTATCCTGCCGCTTCTAACTCCTGAGCCTCCGCCATAAAGAGGTCGGGAGCGATGACACAGCCATTGCCTATGATATTGAGTTTCCCCTCATCGAAAATACCGCTCGGAATGGAGCGAAGCACAAATTTCTTTCCTCCGAAAATAATGGTGTGGCCAGCATTGGGGCCTCCAGCAAAGCGTGCCACGATGTCATAGCGGGGAGTGAACCAGTCAACGACCTTGCCTTTTCCTTCGTCGCCGAAGACGATGCCAAGCAGCGCATCGACTTTTCCTTTTGTCATATATCAGGTTTTGTTGTTTGTTTGGCGCAAAAATACGCTTTCTCGGTGTTTTCTTGTGTGATAACAGTCGTTTTTCGCCTGTCATTAAGCTTTTTTAGGCCTTTGGCTCCTTTTTTCTTGTGCTATGGGGTGGTAAAATAAGGCAATACAGCCGTTCGCGAGGAAGGCTCTACCTCAAAATACGGACAAAGCATCACCTGACTACTATCAGACGGGTTTGCAGACGAGAGGCTGTAGCGCGGGTGTCCCGTCTGCTCGTCGGGAGCGGCGGCGGATAAGATGTGCGGCTTAAAGGTGGACTTTATCTCTTGTGCGCAATAAACCACGGGGCCACAACGAAAAACCTGGCCGCCGGCAACGTCGATGGGGCGAGGCAGGGTGTTAAAAACTAAATAGAGTTCATCGTAGCGCATCCATTGGCGGCGAATAACAGCATAGCCCTGCTGAACGTTGTAGTCGGTTTCGTGGCCGTTGATAAAAAGGGTGGGGCGTTCGTCAGCCCATTCGGGCAAGCGAAGTCGGAGCGTGGTGACGAGTGTCCTGTGATTGCCGCTTTGCACCCGTAGCTTCACCATTCCTTGCCAAGGCATAGCGGTGCTTTGATCCACAATAATGTCGGTGGTGTCGCCACGGACGATGTGTGCAAAGGTGTTTAAGTAGAAGTTTACATATAGTCCCGCGCTATCTGTGGCATATACCAATTGCGAGGCATCTATCATAGCCTGCGCTGCCAGTGCGCGTTCCATAGCATCGGGCGAGTGGAACATAGCATCGGGCAGCCCGCCCATCAGCGTGCGTTCCAACGCATCAATATATTCTGCCGAGCCGGTCCGCAACCACAGGGCAGCGGCCTCGTAGAACGTTGCCACGGCTGCATAACCTTGTATAGGACGTAAGTCGCCGAAACCACCCACGAGGTTGAGGCGAGGGGCTGTGGCTTCCTGCCAGTGTTTAATGAGTGTGTCTAAAGGCCGCTGCGGAAGAGCTATCGGTGAGGGCGACACATCGCGATCTACCATAAGCGACAGCAACTGCCAGTTGGTGACATCGCGATTGAGAAATACCACGCTGTCACTGCGAACGGGCATAATCGGCGCAGGAAGCATTTGTGCGCCAACGTGAAGCCCGCGCAAGAAGCATAGCATCAAAATAAATACGACACGCCTTATTATATATATACACATAGAAAAGGGTTCTTCGGTATTTGTCTGCAAAAGTACGTCTTTTGCCCTTTCCTTTTATGCAAAAGGCACTTTATTCTGCGCCTTATCGTTTGAAGTTTATGCGTTTGCTGCACAATGATGGTGTACTCTTCGCCAAAACCGAAGCAATAGTCGTACAAAACGAGGCGATTGACGTGTTTTTTGCGAAAAACCGACAAAAAATGTAGGAAAAGCTTGGTTTATTTGTTGAAACCCCTTACTTTTGCAACGCTTTTTGCGAAAAGGGCGCTTAGCTCAGTTGGTTTAGAGCGTCTGCCTTACAAGCAGAGGGTCGGGG
>ERZ842401.7646-NODE-7646-length-10984-cov-4.548998_pt1 | contig 10984 bp, 10 predicted proteins | sample MGYA00521270_ERZ842401 | MGnify/ENA primary metagenome ERZ842401 (study PRJEB31892, sample SAMEA3878208) | bioreactor metagenome | biome: Moose rumen | place: Sweden | collected 2011-10 | study: EMG produced TPA metagenomics assembly of the PRJEB12797 data set... | reverse complement strand
CCCCACGGCCATCCCCTACGACGTGTGCAAGGTGGAAAGCGGCGGGTACGCTTCCGTCTTTGAGCTGCTCAACGCCAAGAGCTTCGCCAAGCTCCTCCAGGCCGACCCCAACAGCCTGGACGAGGTGGTGAAAATGAGCGTGGAGCTCCTTCAGCTCATTCACTCCACCACGGTGAAGCCTGACAGCATGCCGGACATGAAGACCGTGGCCCTGGGCTGGGCGGATTTCCTCAAGGACTACCTGCCGGCCGAGACCTGGCAGAAGCTCCACGACCTGGTGGCCGCCGTGCCGGAGGACTATCACATGATGCACGGGGACTACCATATCAAGAACGTGATGCTGCAAAACGGGGAAGTGCTGCTTATCGACATGGACACCCTGTGCTACGGCCACCCGGTGTTTGAGTTTGCCAGCATCTATAACGCCTACCAGGGATATTCCGAGCTGGACCACGACAACGAGCTGAACTTCCTGGGCATCTCCTACGAGATGGGCGGGGAGTTCTGGCGCAAGACCCTGGAGCTCTATTTTGAGGGCCGCAGCCCGGAGGAGATCGAGGCCATCAACGAGAAGGCCCAGATCATCGGCTACACCCGGATCATGCGGCGGAGCATTCGCCGGGGCGGCCTGGACACCCAGGAGGGCCGGGCGGTCATCGAGAACGCCAAAGCCCACCTGGAGGAGCTGCTGGCCAAGGTGGACAGCCTGACATTCTGAGAAAAACCAGAGGGGAGGGGCCGGGATGCGCCTGCCGGAGAAGATCGACCTGCACATGCACACCATTGCGTCCGATGGGACGGACAGCCCCGCCCAGCTGCTGGAGAAGATCAAGGCCCAGGGCATCGGGGCCTTCGCGGTGACGGACCACGACGCGGTGAAGACCTGTGTGGAGCTCCAGGACCTGCTGCGGGAGGGAGACCCCCTGTTCATCAACGGGGTGGAGCTCTCCTGCCGGGACGAGTTCGGAAAGTACCACATCCTGGGGCTGGGCTATGACCTCAACAAGAAGCCCCTGCCGGACCTGGTGCGGCACACCCACGAGATGCGCATGGAGAAGGTCCGGACCCGGCTGGCCTTCCTGCAAGCGGAATACGGATTCGAATTCCCCCAGGAGGAGCAAGACCGGCTGCTGGCCCTGCCAAACCCCGGGAAGCCCCACATCGGGAACCTGATGGCGGCCCACGGCTACGCCGAGAGCAAGGAGCAGGCCATTACTGAATACATCAACAAGGCGAAGATCAAGGGGCCGGGGTACATCCGGCCGGAGGAGGCCATCACGGCCATTTTGGGCAGCGGCGGCGTGCCGGTGCTGGCCCACCCCGCCTACGGGGACGGCAGCCAGGTCATCGTGGGGGAGGAGCTGGAGGAACGGGTGCGGCGCCTGGTGGGCTTCGGCCTGCAGGGCATGGAGTGCTACTACTCCGGGTTTACTCCCCGGCTGCAGGAGATGTGCCTGGCGCTGGCGGACCGGCTGGATCTGCTGGTGTCCGCCGGCAGCGACTACCACGGCGGCAACAAGATGATCCAGCTGGGAGAAAACAACCTGGAGAAGGTCTCTCAGGCGGTCCCCGCCCTGCGGCGGCTGCTGGAGATCTGCCTGGAGAAAAGGACCGAGGCCGGGACGGCCGGCTGAGAGGAGCGATCGTATGGCAAAGCAGGTGTTTCGGCAGAAAAGCGTGGAGCGGATCTCCTCTCCGGAGGAGCTCAACGACTACCTGAAGGTGACAAACCCCAGCGTGTGGATGGTGCTGGCCGCCGTGATCGTGCTGCTGATAGGATTCTTCGTCTGGGGCTTTGCGGGCTCTCTGAAGACCACGGTGCCCGGCATTGCCGTGGTGGAAAACGGCCAGGCCGCCATCACCCTGAGCAGGACCTCTCCCAAGGAGATCACCCCGGAGATGAAAGTGACCGTGGGGGGAAAAGAGGGCGCCTTGCTGCAGGCGGCGGAGCCGGACGAGTTGGCTGCCGCGGTGGACCTGCCGGACGGCACGTATCAGGCGGAAGTGACGGTGGAGGATATCCACCCCATCTCCTTCCTGCTGGGTTAGGAGGCCGGCATGGGAAAGCAGCGCAAGGAGCCGGTGACCAAGGGGATCGCCAAGACCCCGGTGGTCATGCAGATGGAGGCCCTGGAATGCGGAGCGGCCTCCCTGGCCATGGTCATGGCCTATTACGACAAGTGGATCCCCCTGGAGCAGGTGCGGCATGACTGCGGCGTCAGCCGGGACGGGTCCAACGCCAAGAACGTGCTCAAGGCCGCCCGGAACTACGGCTTTGAGGCCAAAGGGTACCGCTACGAGCCGGAGACGCTGCGGGAGCAGGGCTTTTTCCCCTGCATCATCCACTGGAATTTCAACCATTTCGTGGTGCTCAACGGCTTTCGGGGAAACCACGCCTATCTCAACGACCCCGCCCGGGGCAACGTGAAGGTGACCCTGGAGGAGTTCGACCGCTCCTTCACCGGCATCTGCATGATGATCCGGCCGGGGGAGGGCTTTCAGCCGGAGGGTCGGCGCCGCAGCACCCTGGCCTTTGCCCGCAAGCGCCTGGTGGGCGCCGGGGCGGCCGTGGCCTTCGTGGCGCTGACCAGTATCGTCAGCTACCTCTTCGGGGTCATCAATCCGGTAATGAGCCGGGTCTTCATGGATCGGCTGCTCACCGGCCAGAACCGGGAATGGCTGCTGCCCTTTGTGGGCATCCTGGCAGGGCTGGCCCTGCTGCAGATCATCGTGGCCTGGGCCCAGGCGGTGTATTCCCTGAAGATCAACGGCAAGATGGCGGTCATCGGCAGCACCAGCTACATGTGGAAGGTGCTGCGCATGCCCATGGAGTTTTTCTCCCAGCGCATGGCGGGAGATATTTTACAGCGCCAGGCCACCAACGCCACCATTGCGGAGACGCTGGTGAACACCTTGGCGCCCTTAGCCTTGAATACGATCATGATGGTCTTCTACCTGGCGGTGATGCTGCGCTACAGCGTGCCCCTCACCGTGGTGGGGCTGGTGGCCATCCTGCTGAATCTGTTTTTGTCCCGGTACATCTCCGCCAAGCGGGTGAATATCACCCGGGTACAGATGCGGGACGCGGGAAAGCTGGCGTCCGCCACCCTGTCCGGCATCCAGATGGTGGAGACCATCAAGGCCAGCGGGGCGGAGAACGGCTTCTTCCAGAAGTGGGCCGGGTATCAGGCCTCGGTGAACGCCCAGGAGGTGCGGTACTCCAAGGTGGACGAATACCTGGGCAGCCTCCCGGAGCTGCTGGCCACCCTGGCCAACTGCATCGTGGTCCTGCTGGGGGTGTGGCTGGGCATGCAGGGAGAGTTCACCCTGGGCATGATCCTCAGCTTCCAGGGCTTCCTGAGCGCTTTCATGGCCCCGGCCATGACCCTGATCAACGCCGGGCAGACCATCCAGGAGATGCGCACGGAGATGGAGCGGGTGGAGGACGTGATGAACTACCCTACGGACCCCATCTTCCGGGACGACGCCGTGAGGGAGGACGGAGACTACGCCAAGCTGAAGGGCGAGATCGAGCTGAAGAACGTGTCCTTCGGGTACTCTCCGCTGGCGGAGCCCCTGATCAAGGACTTCTCCATGAAGGTCAAGCCCGGGAGCCGGGTGGCCTTCGTGGGGAGCAGCGGCTGCGGCAAGTCCACCCTGAGCAAGCTTATTTCCGGGCTGTACCAGCCCTGGAGCGGGGAGATCCTCTACGACGGCAAGACCATCGACCAGATCGACCGGAGCGTGTTCACCGGGTCGCTGGCGGTGGTGGACCAGGACGTGATCCTCTTTGAGGACACTATTTCCGACAACATCAAGATGTGGGACCATTCCATCGAGGACTTCGAGGTCATCATGGCCGCCCGGGATGCCCAGATCCACGAGGACATCATGAGCCGGGACGGCGGCTACCGCCGGAAGCTCAGCGAGGGCGGGAGAGACTTCTCCGGCGGGCAGCGCCAGCGGATGGAGATCGCCCGGGTGCTGGCCCAGGACCCCACGGTCATCATCATGGACGAGGCCACCAGCGCCCTGGACGCCCGCACCGAGTACGAGGTGGTCAAGGCCATCAAGGACCGGGGCATCACCTGCATCGTCATCGCCCACCGGCTGTCCACCATCCGGGACTGCGACGAAATCATCGTGCTGGACCACGGCGAGGTGGTGGAGCGCGGCACCCATGAGGAGCTGTATGCCAAGGGCGGCGCGTACACTGAGCTGGTCACCAGCGAATGAGGGGAGGCGGCGACTGTGGGTTGGTTTGACGAACAGATCCGGCTGCGCAAGGAGAAAGACCAGGAGGTCTTTGAGGACTCCTTCGTGGAGGTGGCCGCCGCCGTGCTGGGGGAGCGGGGCGCTTCCCGGTTCAGCGACGCCCGGACCCTGGCCAAGGAGGCCATTGACCAGATCCTGAAATATTACCGGTTCAAGCCGGCGGAGGTGCCTGACAGCCTCAAGACCCTGGACGAGCAGCTGGAATACTGCCTGCGGCCCCACGGGCTCATGCGGCGGAACGTGACTCTTTCTCCCGGCTGGTACCGGGATTCCTTCGGGCCGCTGCTGGCCTTCCGGGCGGGGGACAGTCTCCCGGTGGCCCTGCTGCCCCGGGGCCTGAAAGGCTACGCCTACCGGGACCCCACCACCGGGGAGACGGTGAAGGTCAGCCGGAGCAACGCCGGCCAGTTCGAGGGGGACGCCGTGTGCTTCTACCGGCCGCTGCCCCTGGGGAAGATCGGTATCCGGGACCTGCTGATCTATGGAAAGAATACCCTGACCATGGCGGACTATGTGCTGCTGGGGCTGGCGACACTGGCGGTGACGCTGGTGGGGACCCTGCTGCCCCGCATGACCCAGATCCTCACCGGGCCGGTGATGGAGACCGGACGGGGCGGGGTGCTCCTCAGCATGGGGGTCTTCATGGTGACGGCGGCTGTTTCCATGCAGCTGCTGTCCATGGTGCGCTCCCTGCTGATGAAGCGGCTGAAGACCAAGGTGACGCTCAGCGTGGAGGCCGCCATGATGATGCGGCTCATGTCGCTGCCGGCGAAATTCTTCCGGCAGTTCAGCGCCGGCGAGCTGGCCAGCCGGACCCAGCTGGTTCGGATGCTGTGTGAGCTGCTGCTGGAGAATGTGCTCTCCGTGGGGCTGGCGGCCCTGGCTTCCCTGGTGTACGTGGCGCAGATCTTCCAGTTTGCCCCGGCCCTGACCGTGCCGGCTCTGGTGATCATCCTGGCCACCGTGACGGTGACCTTGGCCGCCGCCCTGATCCAGGTGCGCATCAGCCGGCTGCACATGGCCCACGGGGCCAAGGAACAGGGCATGGCCTTCGCCATGATCAACGGCGTGCAGAAGATCAAGCTTTCCGGGGCGGAGAAGCGGGCCTTTGCCCGGTGGGCACGGGTCTACGCCGAGGGAGCCTCCTATCAGTATGACAAGCCCACCTTCCTGAAGATCCATCAGGTGCTGGTCACGGCCATCGGGCTTATCGGGAATATCGTGCTGTACTATCTGGCCACTGAGAGCGGAGTGGCCCCCGCTTCCTATCTGGCCTTCAACACGGCCTACGGCGCCGTGACGGCCGCCTTCTCGGCCATGGCGTTGGTAGCCCTGTCCATCGCTCAGATCCCGCCCATCCTGGAGATGGCGGAGCCCATTTTGTCCTGCGAGCCCGAGGTGGCCGACGGCAAGGAGGTGCTCACCCGGCTGTCCGGGGGCATCGAGCTCAGCCACGTGACCTTCCGGTATGACGCGGGCGGGCCGGTGATCATCGACGACCTGAGCCTGAAGATCCGTTCTGGGGAGTATCTGGCCATTGTGGGCAGCACCGGGTGCGGGAAGTCCACCCTTATGCGGCTGCTGCTGGGCTTTGAGACCCCGGAGAAGGGCGCCATCTACTACGACGGCAAGGACATGGCCCGGCTGGACCTGCGCTCCCTGCGGCGGCGCATCGGCGCGGTGACCCAGGACGGCGGCCTGTTCCAGGGGGATATCTTCTCCAACATCACCATCTCGGCCCCCCAGCTCACCCTGGACGAGGCCTGGGAGGCGGCGGAGATCGCCGGGATCGCCGACGACATCCGGCGGATGCCCATGGGGATGCACACCATCATCTCCGAGGGGCAGGGGGGCATTTCCGGCGGGCAGCGCCAGCGGCTGATGATCGCCCGGGCGGTGGCCCCCAAGCCCAAGATCCTCCTCTTTGACGAGGCCACCAGCGCCTTGGACAACAAGACCCAGAAGCAGGTGTCCCAGGCATTGGACGAGCTCAAGTGCACCCGCGTCGTCATCGCCCACCGGCTGTCCACCATCCGGCACTGCGACCGCATTCTGGTGCTGGAGAAGGGGAAGATCCTGGAGCAGGGCACCTACGAGGAGTTGGTGGCCAAGGGCGGCTTCTTCGCCGACCTGGTGGAGCGCCAGCGGCTGGACCTGGAAAAGGCATAACGAGATCATTAGTAATGAGCAGACCCTTCCCCGGGAGACCGGAGGAGGGTCTTTTCGTATAGGCAGGCTCTTTCCCGCATAGACATGGGAGGACATGGAACGGGGAGGGGTCGCTATGTTTTTGGAGAAACTGATCCAGTTGTTCTCGGGGCTGTTTGCCCTGCTGCTGCATGTGACGGGAGGGGGGAGCTTTCCCAAAGCCCTCTCCGCGGCGGAGGAGCGGCGCTGCCTGGAGGAGATGGCCGCCGGCAGCCGGGCAGCCCGGCAGAAGCTCATTGAGCACAACCTGCGGCTGGTGGCCCACATCGTGCGAAAGTACTACGCCTCCGCGGCGGACCAGGACGACCTGATCTCCATCGGGACCATCGGGCTGATCAAGGCGGTGGACACCTACGACCCGGGGAAGGGCATCAAGCTCAGCAGCTATGCCTCCCGGTGCATCGAGAACGAGATCTTCATGGTGTTCCGGGCGGGGAAAAAGAGTGCCAACGACGTGTCCCTCAACGAGCCCATCGACACGGACAAGGACGGCAACGCCCTGACCTTGATGGATACCCTGGCGGATGAGACGGATATCATCGACGCCCTGGACCTGAAGCTGAAGAGCCGGGAGCTCTACCGCCTGGTGGACCGGGTGCTGGACGACCGGGAGCGGGAGATCGTTCGGCTGCGGTACGGCCTGGGGAACCGGAAGCCCCTGCCCCAGCGGGAGGTGGCCCGGAAGCTGGGTATCAGCCGGAGCTACATCTCACGCATCGAGAAGCGGGCCTTGGAGAAGCTGCGGGCCGCCTTTGAACAGGAGGGACAAAATCCCTAAGCAATTGTAAAATTTTTGTGAAAAAAATAGAATTTTTCAAAACCACCCGGAAAAAGCGGGAAATCCTCTTGCAAATTAGCCGGGTCTAATTATAATAGGATAGGGTTAGCTAAGGCTAATCCCGGAAGAAGGAAAGAAAGAGGGTCCGACATGATGCCATTGATTTTTGCCGATCCCGGCGAGGAGAACCTGGTCAAGAAGGTAGGGGGCACTCCCGAGGTCAAGCAGCACCTGGCCGACCTGGGCTTTACCGCCGGCACTCCCGTCACGGTGATCAGTGAGATGGGCGGGAACGTCATCGTCAAGGTGAAGGAGTCCCGGGTGGCTATCAGCAAAGAAATGGCTCAGAAGATCATGGTCTGAGTGAAGAAAGGATGGAAACGATGAAGACATTGAGGGACGTGAAGGTCGGAGAGACCGTCAAGGTGGTCAAGCTCCATGGCGAGGGCGCCGTGCGCCGGCGGATCATGGATATGGGCCTGACCAAGAACGCGGAGATCTACGTGCGCAAGGTGGCCCCCCTGGGCGATCCCGTGGAGATCACGGTGCGGGGCTATGAGCTGAGCCTGCGGAAGGCCGACGCCGAGATGGTAGAGGTCCAGTGATTTTTTATCAATGAGGGTTAGAGCATTCTAACCGGAAAGGAAAGAAGAAACATGAGCTTGAAGATCGCCCTTGCGGGCAACCCGAACAGCGGCAAGACCACCCTGTTCAACGCCCTGACCGGCGCCAATCAGTTCGTAGGCAACTGGCCCGGGGTTACGGTGGAGAAGAAGGAAGGTAAGCTGAAGAAGCACGAGGACGTCACCGTCACCGACCTGCCGGGCATTTACTCCCTTTCCCCCTATACCCTGGAGGAAGTGGTGGCCCGGAACTACCTGATCGAGGAGCGGCCGGACGCCATCCTCAACATCGTGGACGGCTCCAACCTGGAGCGCAACCTGTACCTGACCACCCAGCTGGCGGAGCTGGGCATCCCCATGGTCATCGCCATCAACATGATGGACGTGGTGAAGAAGCGGGGAGACTCCATCAACACCCAGGAGCTGGGCCGCAAGCTGGGCTGCCAGGTGGTGGAGATCACCGCCCTGAAGGCCGAGGGCGTGGAAGCCGCCGCCAACGCCGCGGTGGAAGCCGCCCAGAAGGGTAAGACCGTTCCGGCCCATACCTTCTCCGGCCCCGTGGAGCACGCCTTGGCCCACATCGAGGAGGTCACGGTCCACGACCTGCCGGAGGACCGGCAGCGCTGGTACGCCATCAAGGTGTTCGAGCGGGACGAGAAGGTCCTGGAGCAGCTGGACATCAAGCCGGACGTGCTGGCCCACGTGGAGAAGGATATCGAGGCGGCCGAGCGGGAGCTGGACGACGACGCCGAGAGCATCATCACCAACGAGCGGTACGTGTACATCGGGGAGCTCATCAAGGGCGTGTACAAGAAGAAGGGCTCCAAGACCCTGACCACCTCCGATAAGATCGACAAGGTGGTGACCAACCGCTGGCTGGGTCTGCCCATCTTCGCGGTGATTATGTTCCTGGTGTACTACATCTCCATGGTGACGGTGGGCGCCACCTTTACCGACTGGGCCAACGACGGCCTGTTCGGGGACGGCTGGCACCTGTTCACCATCGGCGCCGGGGAGTACGAGGAGGCTGCCGGGGAGTACGGCGACAACGCCCGGGCTCTGTCGGCCTACGGGTTTGAGATCGACACCGAGGACGAGGCCTTTGACGGGGACGCTCTGCTGGCGGAAGCCGAGGCGTTCACCACCAGCGAGACCTCCGTGGTGGTCCAGGAAGAGGACGAGGAGACCCTGGAGCCGGTGGAGATCACCGTGTACTATGACGCCATCCCCCAGGGCGCCGACGAGGAGGAGACCAACAGCGTCACCTTCAAGGAGGGCGTGAGCTACTTCCGGGAGAAGGGCTTTGACGAGCCTGACCCCGCCAACTACGGGATCTGGATCCCCGGCATCCCGGCCTTGATCGAAAGCGGCCTGGACGCCATCAACTGCGCCGATTGGCTCAAGGGGCTGATCCTGGACGGCATCGTGGCTGGCGTGGGCGCCGTGCTGGGCTTCGTGCCCCAGATGCTGGTGCTGTTCCTGCTGCTGGCCATTCTGGAGGCCTGCGGCTACATGGCCCGTATCGCCTTCGTGCTGGACCGGCTGTTCCGCCGGTTCGGCCTCAGCGGCAAGAGCTTCATCCCCATGCTCATCGGCTCCGGGTGCGGCATCCCCGGCATCATGGCCAGCCGTACCATCGAGAACGAGCGTGACCGCCGGATGACCATCATGACCACCACCTTCATCCCCTGCGGGGCGAAGATGCCCTTCATCGCCATGGTGGCGGGCGCCATCTTCCCGGCCCATAAGGCCCTGATCTCTACCGGGGCGTACTTCATCGGGGCGGCAGCCATCATCATCTCCGGCATCATCCTGAAGAAGACCAAAATGTTCGCGGGCGACCCGGCTCCCTTCGTCATGGAGCTGCCCAGCTACCACCTGCCCACCGTCAGCAACGTGCTGCGGTCCATGTGGGAGCGTGGCTGGTCCTTCATCAAGAAGGCCGGCACGGTCATCCTGCTGTCCACCATCGTGGTGTGGTTCCTCAGCCGGTTTGGCTGGATCGACGGCGCCTTCACCATGCTGGGGGAGGAAGAAGTGGAGTTCAGCATCCTGGCCATCATCGGCAACGCCGTGGCGTGGATCTTCGCCCCCTTGGGCTGGGGCAACTGGCAGGCGGCTGTGGCCTCTGTCACCGGCCTGGTGGCCAAGGAGAACATCGTGGGCACCATGGGCGTGCTCTACGGCGGCGGCGCCCAGAGCACCTACGCGGAGCTGGCCAGCCAGTTCACCTCCGCGGCCGGCATGAGCTTCCTGCTGTTCAACCTCCTTTGCGCTCCCTGCTTCGCGGCCATGGGCGCCATCAAGCGGGAGATGAACAGCCCCAAGTGGACGGCTTTCGCCATCGGCTACGAGTGCGTGTTTGCCTATATCGTTTCGCTGATCGTCTATCAGATCTGGTCCGCTTTCACCGGCAGCCTGAATATCGTGGGGCTGATCGTTTCCATCGCCCTGATCGTCTGCGCGGTTTGGCTGCTGTTTAGGCCCTATAAGGAGGCCGACCGGCTGACCAAGGCTGTGAAGGTGGCCAAGTAAGGGAGGCTTTTCCATGATGGTTTGGCTGGCGTCCAACTGGGGAACGCTGCTGGTGGCAGTGATCCTGCTGGCAGTGGTGGTCTCCATCGTCTGGTCCCTGCGGCGCAATAAGAAGAGCGGCAAGCTGGTGTGCGGCGGCAACTGCGCCGGCTGCACCGGGTGTGCGGGCTGCGCCTCCAAGGGCGCCTGCGGCCGCTGACGGAAGGGAGGGCGAGCCTGTGACGAAAACCACCCTCTCCATTGACGGTATGGCCTGCACCATGTGCGAGAGCCACGTCAATGACGCGGTGCGCAACGCCTTCCCTGTGAAGAAGGTGACTTCCTCCTGGAAGAAGGGCCGGTGCGAGATCCTCTCCGCCGAGCCCTTGGAGGAGAACGCCCTGCGGGGCTCCATCGAGGCCACGGGGTACCGGGTGCTCAGCGTGACCCAGGAAGCATACGAGAAAAAGGGCCTGTTTGGCCGTTGATCGAACCTGAAAAAAGGACGGGGCTTTCGCCTCGTCCTTTTTGCTGTTGTAGCTTCAGCGAAAAGAACCACCAGCTTTGCTGGTGGGATTAAAATCTT
>ERZ842401.7645-NODE-7645-length-10986-cov-3.877779_pt1 | contig 10986 bp, 9 predicted proteins | sample MGYA00521270_ERZ842401 | MGnify/ENA primary metagenome ERZ842401 (study PRJEB31892, sample SAMEA3878208) | bioreactor metagenome | biome: Moose rumen | place: Sweden | collected 2011-10 | study: EMG produced TPA metagenomics assembly of the PRJEB12797 data set... | reverse complement strand
GGCGGCCGTGGCCGCCATCGTGGTGGCGCTGGCCCGTCCGCAGAGCCAGCTGAGCAGGCAGGAGACCACCGTGGAAGGCATCGACATAGTGATGGCAATGGACATCTCGGGCAGCATGCTTGCCGAAGACTTCAAGCCCAACCGTCTCGAAGCGGCCAAGAAAGTGGCGTCCGAGTTTGTCGAAGGCCGCAAAAACGACCGCATGAGCCTTGTGGTGTTTGCAGGCGAAGCCTTCACCCAGGTGCCCCTGACCGTGGACCATCAGGTGCTGCTCCGCCAGATGGACGCCGTCAAAAGCGGCATCATCCGCGACGGCACCGCCCTCGGCGACGGACTGGCCACCGCCATCAACCGCATCAAGGACAGCAAGGCAGCAAGCAAAGTCATCATTCTGCTGACCGACGGAGTGAACAACCAAGGGAGCGTCGACCCCATGAGCGCGGCCGAAATCGCCGCCCTCTACGGCATACGGCTCTACACCATCGGGGTGGGTTCGCTCGGGAAAGCCCCCTACCCCTTCCGCGACCAGTTCGGACGGGTGCACTACCAGAGCCTCGATGTCGAAATCGACGAACCCCTGATGCGCCGAATGTCGGCCGCCACCGACGACGGGCAGTACTTCCGCGCAACCGACAAGAAAGCCCTGGCCGAGATATTCAACCAGATTGACGCCATGGAGAAAAGCAAGATTGACGTAACCCAATATGCCCAAACCAAGGACGAGCACGCCCCGTGGCTGTGGATTGCAGCCATAGCCCTGCTGCTGGAGGTGGTGCTCCGCCGCGGATGGTTGGGACTATGACACCACACGAATGGCTACACTGACCGATGATACACTTTGAACACATAGAATATCTGTGGCTGCTGCTGGCCGTGGCAGCTGCCGGAGGCCTGTGGGGCATGGCAGAGTGGCAGCAGCGGAAGCGCATAGCCCGCTGGGCCGACCGAAGCATGCTGGGCAGGCTCATCCCCGACCGGTCGGGCTGGCGCCCCGCCGCCAAGATGGCGCTCACCCTGCTGGGAGCCTCGCTTCTGGTGGTGGCACTGGCCAACCCCCAGATTGGGACAAAAATGGAGAAAGGCAAGCGTGCGGGGAGCGACGTGGCGATATGCCTCGACGTGTCGAACAGCATGATGGCAGAGGACATCATGCCCAACCGCCTGGAGCGCAGCAAACGTGTGGTGAGCAACCTCATTGGCCACATGGCGGGCGACAGGATAAGCCTGGTGGTGTTTGCCGGCAGCAGTTTTATCCAAATGCCGCTGACCAACGACTATGGCGCAGCCAAGCTGTTTCTCGACCAAGTGAGCTGCGACATGGTCTCCACCCAGGGCACCGCCATTGGCGATGCCATAGAGAAAGCCATGCAGACCTTCGGCTACGGCGACCCCGACCGCCAATGGGAAAAGACGCGCGGACGCGCCATCATCGTCATCAGCGACGGCGAGAACCATGAAGACGACGCCGTGGGCGCCGCCAAAGCCGCAGCCAAAGAAGGCATACGGGTGTGCACCGTGGGGTTGGGTCTGCCCGACGGCAGCCCGATTCCCGAATACGACTCGCGCGGCAACAAGAACAACTACAAGCGCGATGCCAACGGAGGCATCATCATGACCTACCTCAACGAGCAGATGCTGCGCGACATCGCCACGGCGGGCGACGGGGTCTACCAGCGTGCCAGCAATGCCGGAAGCGAGTTGGGCGACATTGCCAAAATGATTGACAGCCTTGACAAAGAAGAATACGGTGAAGCCATGTTCAGCGCCTACGAAAGCCGCTACCAATACCCCCTGGCGGCAGCCCTGTTCTGCCTTCTGGCCGAGATACTGATATTTGAACGCCGCAACCGCAAATGGAGCCTCGACAATATAGTATGAAAAAGATATTCATCACGGCAATGCTCATTGCCACCGCCACCCTGGCCGCAGGCCAAGCCTCTCGCAACCAGCTGCGCAAAGGCAACCGCGCCTACGAAAAAGAGAACTACGACCAGGCAGAAGTGGACTACCGCCGCGCCCTGGAAGCCGACAGCACCGACTTCCGCGGGCAATACAACCTCGGCAACAGCCTCTACCGCCAGCGGAAATTCGACGAGGCGGCCCGGCACTACGAGCAGGCACTTGCTAGCAGCACCCATTCCGACCACCTGCGCGCCCGCACCCTGCACAACCTCGGCAACAGCCTGTTCAACATAGGAAAACAAAACAATGAGCAGGGCATGCAATACCTTCAGCAGGCCGTCAATGCCTACCAAGAGTCGCTCAAAATAGAACCCAAGAACGACGACACCCGATACAACCTCGCCCTCGCACAGAAACTACTCCTTCAACAACAGCAGCAACAACAGCAGAACCAGCAGAGCCAACAAGACCAACAGAATCAGCAGCAGCAACAGCAGCAACAACAGCAGCAACAGCAGCAACAACAGCAGCAACAGCAGCAACAAGGGCAAGGACAGCAACAGCAGGCCTCGCCGCAACAGGGCAGCGACCAAAGCCAGGAACAGCAACCCCAACCCGACAACAAGCAACTGCAGGATGCTGAACGAATGCTCGAGGCCGTGAAAAACAACGAACGCCAGACATTGAAGGAACAAGCCCGCAAGGAACAACCCCGCACAGCAGTGCGGTCGGGCAAAGACTGGTAGCCTCCAGACAGAAGTTACACTCACCATTTAGAGAGTAGATATTATGCGGAAAAACAACATAGCAACACGTCTCACCCTATTCCTCACCATTGCAATACAGACAGCCACCATTTTGCCGGCCACAGGCCAGCAAATCACAGTGCAGGCCCCTTCCTCTGTCTACGAAGGCGACAATTTCACCATAAGGTTTTCCGTCAATGCCAAAACCAAGGACTTTCGAGGCCCTTCATTTAATGGCTTCACTGTCATATCCGGGCCGCACACATCGTCGTCCACCAGCATGAGCATCATCAATGGGCAGATGAGCAGTTCCGTGAACAACACTTTCTCCTACAATTTGAAGGCAACCGCCGAGGGTGTCTACACCATCGAGGCGGCCCACTGCACCGCTGACGGAAACGCCATTGAATCCCGCCCTGTAACCGTCAAGGTGGAGAAGTTGAGCCAACAAATGCAGCAACAGCGGCAACAGCAAGCCCAGCAAATGCAGCAACAGCAAGCCTATGACCCCTGGGCACAGCAACCCCAGCCCGCTTCACAGATTGACGAGAGGTCGCTCTTTGCCCGCGCATCGGTGAGCAATGCTCATCCATACCAAGGAGAACAAGTAATTGTTACCTATAAAATATACACCCAGCTGCCCATCAGCCAGTTTGGCATCGACAAACTCCCTGGCAACCGGGGATTCTGGGCTGAAGACCTGAGCACCGGTCAGCAAATAAAGCAATATGCCGAAACCATCGGAGACCGCCAATACCAAGTGGCCGAAATCCGCCGGGGAGCCCTGTTTGCCCAACAGAGCGGCCAGCTCAGCATAGAACCCCTTGACCTCAACGTTCTCGTCATGGTGCAACGCCAGCGCCAGCGCACCGGCAGCATTTGGGACCTCTTCGACGACCCCTTCTTCAATCCCCGGCAGGCAGTGGAACGTGCACTCTCAACCAATCGTATCAACGTTAATGTCAAGCCTCTGCCTACCGCCCCCAAAGGCTTTGGCGGTGCCGTCGGGCAATTTGAAGCCAGCGGCAGCCTCGGCACCGGCCAGGTAAAAGCCAACGAAGCCGTTACCTACCGGATTACCATCCGGGGAAATGGCAACCTGATGCTCATCGATGCCCCCGAGCCGCAATTTCCCGCCTCCTTTGAAGTCTACGACCCCCAAATCAGCGACAACATAAAGAAAGGCGACAACGGCATCAGCGGAAGCCGCACCTACGAATGGATACTTATCCCCCGCACCAAGGGGCAATACACCATACCTGCCTTCGACTTTATCTATTTTGACCCTGCAGCAGGCCAATACATCACACGTCACGTGGCAGAGCAATCCATTGATGTCAGCAAAGGCGATGCCCCAAATGCAACCTACGCTACCGGCAAAGACGATGTACGTCTGCTTGCCCAAGACATCAACTACATTCATCCTCTCGGGAAACTCCATCCACGCGGAGACCAAAGCCGCACACCCTGGTTCTTCTGGCTTGCGGCTGCCGCCATTGTTCTGCTCACAGGCGGAGCTCTGGTGTGGGGCAAACGGCGGCAGGCGGCAGCACAAGACACCATCGGTCTGCGCCGGAAACGCGCCACCCGCATGGCACGGAAGCGACTGAAGAAAGCCGAAGCCTACCTCGGCAACGGAAACACCGAGCAATTCTACGAAGAAATCTACCGTGCCATCTGGGGCTGCCTGGCTGACAAATACAACATCCCGCTCGGCCAACTCAACCGCGACACAGTCAGTTCCAACCTCAACGAGAAACAAGTGTCTGCCGAGCAGCAACAACTCATCATGAAAGTGCTGCAGGATGTCGACATTGCACGCTTTGCCCCCGGCGACCCCGCAACCCTGCAAAAAAACATCTACGAGGAAGCCTTCAATATGATAGCCAGCCTGTAACCCACCTGCCCACCAATACCAACAGCAACCGATGAAACACCTCCGCACCATAGTCCTCTGCCTGACACTGGCACTGCCGACCCTCACCATAGCCCAGGCCTCCGATGCCCACCTGGCCGACGAACTTTACCGCCAAGCAGACTATCCTGCCGCCATCGAGGCCTATGAAAATCTGCTGGCCGATGGATGGGAAAGTGCCGACCTGCACTATAACCTTGGCAATGCCTACTACCGAAACGGACAGAATGCCAAAGCCATCCTCAACTACGAGCGAGCCTTGCGCCTGCGTCCCTCGATGCACGATGCCAAAGAGAACCTGGCACTGGCCAACAGCCACACCGCCGACCGCATCACCCCCCTGCCCCAGCTGTTTCTTGTTCGCTGGTACAACGCACTTCTGACGCACACCTCGCCGCTCTTCTGGCGCATTCTCTGGCTTTGCCTGCTGGCACTGCTTGGAGCCGCTGTCGTCGGCTTTCGTCTGGGAGGCAGCGCCACTTTCCGCAAAACCACATTCCTTGCTGGAATCATCATCATCCTGCTGTGGGCAGCCGCATCCGTTCTCCTTTTTGCCAGCACCGCTCACTCTCGCACCCACAACGACGCCATCGTCATGGAGCCCGCCGTCGCCGTCAAGAGTTCTCCCGAACAGCAAAGCACCGACAAACTCATCCTCCACGATGGCACCAAAGTCAGCCTGCTCGACGAACTGACCGGATGGAGCAAAATCCGCCTTGCCGACGGCACCACAGGCTGGTGCCCCACCGAATCAATCGAGCGCATATGACCCATGCCCCAGCCATAGCCACACTCCTCGCCGCCCTGCTGTTTCCACTCCTGACCGCAGCCCAGACGGTCGAATACGTGGACGACGAGTCGTGCGGATGCGAACTCGTCTTCATCGACGGCATACAGACCACCACCGACGGCACCCTCTACGGCTTCCGCCGTGCCGACGGCACCGTTATCGCCCCCAACCGCTACACCTATGTCGACCAATTCCACGGCGACTACTGCAAGGTATTCCTCGGCGACGGCCAATGCGGCATGATCGACCGCCAAGGCCGCGAAATCGTGCCCTGCCTCTACGACAACCTTGAATACCCCTCCCACGGACGCATCCTTGCCCTGAAAGGCGGCCAGCTGGGCTTCCTCGACCTCTCGGGCCGCGAGGCCGTCCCCCTCATCTACCGCCAGCTGGGCAGTTTCTCCGAAGGCCTTGCCCCCGCACTCATCGACATCGACAGCCTCCATTTCGCCTGCACCTTCCTCGACACCGCCGGCTACCAGGTCTTCCCCCCCATCTACCAAAACGCCATGCCCTTCAACGAAGGCTACGCCCCCGTGAGGCTCAACGACCGCTGGGGCCTCATCGACCACAGCGGCCGCGAGGTACTGCCCACCGTCTACGAAGACCTCACCCTCAACCGCAACGGCCACTTCTTTGCAGGCGACTCCGCCCGGTGGGCACTCTTCGACTACTCCATGCGCCCCCTCACCCCCTTCGTCTATTCCTGGACCTCCACCGAGGCCGACCGCCGCATACCTGTCCGCCGCGACGGCAAGTACGGCTTCCTCGACCCCCTCGGCCGCGAAGTCGTCCCCTGCATCTACGACGAGATAGGCATCTTCCGTATGGGCCGTGCCCTCGTGCGTCTCGGCCCGCACTACGGCATTATCGACACCGCCGGCCGCATCATCCTCCCCATTGAATATGACAACCGCACCCCCAAGGGCATGAAATACACCTACTACGACAGCCTCGCCCTCGTGGAGAAGGACGGCAAGCTCGGCTTCGTCGACCTCGACGGCAACCTGGCCATCCCGCTCTATTTCACCGAGGCCTACAACTTCTCGCAGGGGCTGGCCTCCGTCAAGCACAACGGCTCGTGGGGCTACATCACCACCACCGGCGAGGTGTTCATTCCCTTTGTCTTCACCTTCGCCTCGCCCTACCGCTGGGGACGCGCCGAAGTGGTCTACAACGGCAACGTCAGCCACATCGACCGCCGCGGCAAATGTGTCAAAAACTGCAAAGGAATCATCGCATGGAGAGACTTTCAAGAATAGCCACCCACGACGGCCAGGTAGTCGGCATCAAGCCCGGCACCGTGAGCGTGCAGATCGAGGCGGTCAGCGCCTGTGCCACCTGCCAGGCCCACGCCCATTGCGGCTTTGCCGAATCGCGCAACAAGACCCTCGACATACCCACCGCCGACTGGCGGCATTACGCCGTCGGCGCCCCCGTCAGCGTAGGCATCGACGAGAGCCGCGGACTGACCGCCGTGTGGATAGCCTACTTGCTGCCGGCCCTGCTGCTGCTGGCCGCCGCCGTGGGCGGTTCGCTGGCGGGTCTGCCCGAATGGGTCGTGGCGCTCGGCTCGATTGCCGTCCTCGCACTCTACATAGGGGCACTCTACCTGCGCCGCGGCCGCATCGAACGCCGCTTCACCCTCACCCTCTCGCCCTTGCCGGCCCCCTCCGCCCCGGCGGACAAACCCACCGACACTCTCTCCTGATGCTCATCCTCGGCATAGACCCCGGCACCCAAATTCTGGGCTACAGCCTCCTCGACAACGAAGGCGGACAGACGCGCATCCTCGCCATGGACGTGCTTTACCTCAAGCGGCTGCCCGACTTCAACCAGCGCATCCGCCGCATCTTCGACTCCACCCTCCGCATCATCGACTCCTTCCACCCCGACCACCTCGCCATCGAAGCCCCCTTCTTCGGCAAGAACGTGCAGTCCATGCTCAAGCTCGGCCGGGCGCAGGGCGTGGCCATCGCCGCAGCCATGAGCCGCGACCTGAGCTACACCGAATACGAGCCGTCAGTCATCAAACAGACCGTTACCGGCAACGGCAACGCCTCCAAGGAGCAGGTGGCCTCCATGCTGCAATCCATTCTCCACTACGGCCAGTCGCCCCAGTACCTCGACGCCACCGACGCCCTGGCCGTGGCCTACACCTGCCACATGCAGTTCACCAACCCCCTGGCCGACCTCCGCAACCAGCTCCGTCCGAAGAAAAACGGCAGCCGCAAATCGGCCAAGAAGCAATGGGCCGACTTCGTCAGCCGAAACCCCGACATCGTGCAATGAAACATCCGCGCCTTCTTCCCCTCGTGCTCGCGCTGATCCTCCTCGCCGCCGCCTGCCGCCCTCACGGAGCCTCCTCCAAGCTCTTCGACCCCAAGCAGGTGGCCTTCACCGCCGACTACAACCCCCTCTTCGACTCCCAGCTCTACCCCTCCATGATTCTGGCCGCTGCCAGCGCCGACCGCCAGTCAGTTCCCACCTTCTCCACCACCGTTACCGCCCCGGCCGACAACTCGGTGCTCCGCATCGTCATCGACTCGTCGGCGCTCAACTACGTTACCATCTTCCAGGAAATACTGCCCCGCCACGGGCAGACCTACACCTTCCAGCCTTCGGTCAAATGGAAGTACGACGCCCTGCGCCGCGCCCGGCAGCCCCGCGCCGTCGACATCACCTTCACCTGCTATATCAACGACGAGGAGGTGGACATCAAGAACCTCCACCTCAACTGCCGCACCGTCAACGAATGCCCCCTCTCGCTCGTCTACCGGGGCCAGGCCACCGACTTCCGCTACCTCTTTGCCGCCTATGTCAATGAAGACCACCCCCAGATAGAGCAAATCCTCACCGACATCCTCGCCCAGGGCACCGTCAAGCGCCTGGCGGGCTACCAGGGCGGGGCGCAGAGCGTGCGCGACCAGGTCTTCGCCGTGTGGTACTACGTCCTCAACCGCGGCATCGCCTACTCGTCCATCACCTGCACCTCCAACCCCTCGCCCCGCGCCAACGTGCAGCACATACGCTTCTTCGACGAGGTGTGGGAATCGCGCCAGGCCAACTGCGTCGATGCCTGCGTCTTCTTCGCCTCCATACTGCGCAAGATAGGGCTCAAGCCCGTCATCTTCGTCGAGCCCTGCCACGCCTACCTCGGCTACTACACCGACAAGAACCGCCGCCACATCGAGCTGCTCGAAACCACCATCACCTCGTGGGTAAACTTCCCCGAACTCGAGCGGAGCCTCGATGCCGACGGCCTCCTGCCCGAGGCCTCGTTCGACAAGGTAAGCAAATACCTGTCGGCCAACGACATCGAACGCTACCGCGCAGGCACCCTCGGCTTCGACGGCCTCAAGCGCGCCGTGGCGCAAAGCCTCTTTGAAAAAGCCACCGAATACGACCGCGAGACCTACCAGGCCAACCGCACCCACTTTGCCGACACGGCCAGCATCACCTACCAGCAGCTCGACATCGAGCAGCTGCGCAAGGCCGTGCAGCCCATCAACTAAGGCGGATCACTTGAGCTTCAGCTGCCGCCAGTCGGCGGCGTGCTTGCCATCCACAAAACCGCTGATTTCCTGCCAGCGCCCCTGCAGGGCCGACTCCTTGCTCACCCGCCGCGCCACCTCGTCGTAGATGTCGCCGTAGGTGTAGTTTTCGAGCCGTGCGGCTATGCTCTTGATTTCCTTGAGCAGGAAGTAGGTGAGGAAGCCGTGGTGCTGCGCCTCGAAGCCGTAGGCCGTCTTGTCGTAGGCCGCGGCCAGCAGCACCACAGCGTCGCTGTTCTTGTTGGGCTTGCGCTTGGCCTTGGCGCCCTTGGCGTCGGCCTTCACCTTGCGGTCGGCCCTCACCATCGGGGCACCGCTGCGCTGGTTGCCGTCGAAGCTTGCGTCCAATATCACCGTCAGCTTGCTGACCGGATAGGGGTGGCGGCGGTCCTTGGCGCGCAGCCAGGCGCAGAGCGTGTCGACCGAAATCAGCTGCTCGGCCAGGCGTGCGGCGTCCTTGCGGCTGAGCGCCACGTCGTAGGCCACGTCGGCCATCTCGGCCGGCAGCACACGCTTCTTCGACCTGCAGCGGCGCGGCTTCTTGGCCTTCAAGGCCTTCACCTTGTCCACCTTCAGCCCGTCGGGCACCAGGTAGGCCGTCCCGTCGAAGTCGGTGAAGCCCAGGCCGGCATAGTAGATGTAGATGTCGGCTTGCGGCCGGGTGCCTTCGGCCCCTTTGAGGGCCACGGCCTGCGCAATGTCGGTCAGCCAGTCGATGCCCTCTTCGCGCACAGTGGCCTTCGTGGCGTTGCGCAGCAGCTTCACCTGACGCTCGGGCACTCCCAGCGCCTTCACAAAGTAGCGCTTCACCACCTCGCCGTCGTTGTCGGCATAGGGCACCGAGGGCAGGAAGTGGTTGCTGTAGTCGTCGTTGGCCAATATCAGCACATAGGCGTTCTCATAGCTGCCCGTGCTTTGCGGAATGTTGAAATCGACATAGTCGTCCTGAATCTTGTCGGCCGTCATCAGCTCCACCGTCTCGCGAAAGGCATCGTGCACCGTCAGCTCGATGCTCGAGCGGCGGTAGTGGGCCCCGGTGTCGGCATACGACCGCGTAACGAAGCTGAAGTCGTTGTGCGTGTGCTGCAGGTTGGCCACCTTGTTTTCCAGAAACCAGCGCACCGACTGCGCCCGCACATAGGCCAGCTGGCAGTTGTTGCTGATGCCCGAGGCCGAGTCGACCGACACCCGCAGCGACTCGCCGTTGAACACCGTGGGGCAGTAGCGGAAGTTGCCGTAGCGCCCGTCGTAGGGTATCCCCCCCGCCAGCTCGGTGCCGTCGGTGGTGGAATAGATTTTGACCGACACGCTCTTGCCCGCGCGGAAAATGTCGTCGAGCAACCCCTCCACAAAGGTCTTGGTCAGCGTGCAGATGGCGCGGCACGAGTTGGAGGCCTCCCAGTCGAACACCCCCAGCGGGTAGTCGTCGGTGTAGCCCTCCAGGTGCTTGCAGTTGTAGGATATGTCGTACACATAGTTGAGCTCCCGCTCGCCGTTCTCCTTCATGCCCTCCACAATGTCGGTGCGGATGCTCACATAGGTCTCGTCGTAGAGCTTCTGCTCGTTGGGCAGGCCGACCAGCATCTGGGTGGCACGCTGCTGCATCGACCGCTGGCGGTTGGCCACATCCTGCTGCAGATATTCGCGGATGGCCGCCTGATACTCGCGGTTGAGCCGGGTCTCCTCCTGCTGGGCGGAGGCCAGCGCCACGCCAAACGCTGCAATGACAATAAGTAACGCTTTCTTCATAGGCCGATGGTGTATGCTGATAAAGGAGTGCAAAAATACAAAACATCATCCACATGGCCAAATTTTTTTCCCTCCCCCGCCCGCCCGCCACCTCTTCAACCCAACAGACACACAGAAAGGTTCATCGAAATGAAGGCACGTTATGTTCAGCGCGGTGACGCAATCGACTACACGCCTATGGAGGATGTCGCGGCGGGAGACGTCGTGGTCCTTTCCGGCAAGCTCGTCGGAGTGGCGAAACTCGACATCAAGGCAGGCGAGCTCGGCGCTCTCGCGCTCGTGGGCGTGTACGAGATCGCCACAGGAGGCGCGGCGGTCTCCATCGGTGCC
>ERZ842401.7644-NODE-7644-length-10989-cov-3.714286_pt1 | contig 10989 bp, 10 predicted proteins | sample MGYA00521270_ERZ842401 | MGnify/ENA primary metagenome ERZ842401 (study PRJEB31892, sample SAMEA3878208) | bioreactor metagenome | biome: Moose rumen | place: Sweden | collected 2011-10 | study: EMG produced TPA metagenomics assembly of the PRJEB12797 data set... | reverse complement strand
GGACAATCTGCTGGCCATCATGTCCCCCTACTGGGTGGACTTTCTGAAGAACGAGACCAGCCTGCAGAACGCGCTGGATTCGGTGCTGCAGCTGCAGAGAAACGTGGTGCCCAAGCTCATCGCCACCAACCCCCACGAGCTGCGTGTCTGCCACGAGGTGAAGCACAAGGTCCTCTCCGCGGAGATCAAGCTGCGTGAGAGCCTGGAGCGAAAGGAGAGCCGCGGCTATTGCCAGAGGACCGACTATCCCTACCGCGACGATGAGAATTTCCTGTGCTACATCACCGCCCGCAAGGGCGACGACGGCGAGATGCTCATTGAGCGCGTGCCGCCGCTCATCGCCGCCTGCATCTGCCTGACGCTGTTCGCGGCGGTGGTCATCGCCAAGTTCGTGGGCTGCACCCTGCCCATCCTGGCGGACAAGCTGGGCTTTGACCCGGCGGTCATGGCCAGCCCCTTCATCACCACCATCGTGGACGCGGTGGCGCTGATCATCTATTTCAATGTGGCAAAACTCCTGCTGGGCATCTGACCGGCGGGTTTGAGACAGGAACTTATTTTTCCAAGAACTGGAGGAATTTCAACATGAGCGACAAACTGAGGATCGGCATCGTAGGATGCGGCGGCATGGGCAGCGGCCACGCCATGGGCATCCACAGCGGCACCGGCAACACCATCTGGAGCACCCATATCGACAGTGTGCCTCCCTTCCCGGGGGAGGCCACCACGGACATCTCCAAGCTGCTGGAGCTGGCTGGCATTTTCGACATCAACCCCGAGCGGATGCAGTGGGCAACCGACCACGGCATCAGCACCTTTGAGAGCTACGAGGCCATGCTGGCGGATCCCACCGTGGACGCCATTTTGATCGCCACCCCCAATCATCTGCACAAGGAGCAGGCCATCCGGGCCCTGCGGGCCGGCAAACACGTGCTGTGCGAGAAGCCTGTGATGATGAACAGCCCCGACCTGCTGGACGTGATGGCTGTGGCCAAGGAGACCGGGAAGGTCTTCTATCCCCGGCAGAACCGGGAGTGGGACGAGGATTACCTCATTATCAAGAAGATCTACGACGAGAAGCTGGTGGGCAACGTCTTCAACGTCAAGTGCCGCATCATGGGCAGCCGGGGCATCCCCGGCGACTGGCGGGGCGTGAAGGAGTACGGCGGCGGCATGATGCTGGATTGGGGCGTGCATATCATCGACCGCATCCTGAAGATGATCCCTGAGAAGATCACCGGCATCTTCTGCTCCTGCACCTACATCACCAACCCCGAGTGTGAGGACGGCTTCCAGCTGCATATGACCTTCGAGAGCGGCGTCACCGTGAACCTGGAGGTGGGTACCTGCCACTTCGTCAACGAGCCGTTGTGGTGCATCTACGGCGACAAGGGCTCCGCCATGATCAACAACTGGCAGCTGGACGGCAAGCTGGTGCGGCTGGTCTCCTGGGACGACAAGGACACCCTGCCCATCCTGGCCGGCGCCGGCCTGACCAAGACCATGGCGCCCCGAGATGGGGGAGAGAGCGTGGAAGAGTTCGAGCTGCCTCGCTTTGACTATGACCGGAACACCCTGTATCGGAACTTCGTGGAGACCTGCCGCGGCGAGGCTGAGCAGATCGTCACCCCGGAGCACGCCCTGCGGGTGCTGCGGGTGATGGAGGCCTGCTTCGAGTCCAACGAGAAGCATGAGGTCATCCACTTCGAGAAATAAGCAATCGGGAATAGAGAAAGAGCCGGGAGGATCATCCTCCCGGCTCTCTTGTATTCATGGGCCCCGCCCGACCGTAATGTGCGTCTCAATAACCTGCCTACGAAAATGCAGGTGGGTGCGCCCCCTTGTGGTTCTCGCTCCCTTCGTCCAACCGGGCGTGAAGCCCGGCCGGGAGGTCTGCAGTCCGCACACGGAGCGGCGCTCCCTGAGTTTTGAGTGTAGGGTTATTTGTGCACAGTCCGCGAATCGGGCAGGAAAGCGTCAGTCTTCCTCGTCCTCTTCTCCGAAGTAGTACTCGTTGAAGCGGTCCTCGAACTCCTCGGAGAGGCGGCGCAGCAGGGCGTCGTCCTCCACGTGCTCGTAGGCTTCCTCGCCGTCGTCATCCACCACCTGGAGGATGATGTAGCTCTGCATGCCGCTGGCGGCGTCGGCGGGATTCTCCAGGGTGGGGATCAGCGCCACGAAGCGGCCTTCGTCCCACTCCAGCTCGTTGATCTGCTCGAACTCATGGAGACGGCCGTCGTCGTCTTCCAGGGTCAGCAGGATGCCTTCAAAATCGTCCGCCATGGGGATCACGCCCTTTCTGAGACAATTGTACTGGACGGGGAAGGGAAAGTCAAGGGGAAGAAGGAGGAAAATTGAGTCAACATAACTTTTTTGAGGTCAGCAGCTAGTATGTGGATGTTTAATAAAAATATTACAAAATGTTAGAAAAAACTATTGACATAACAGAAAACATTTGGTATAGTATAGGCGAAGAGAAGAGAGAGTGATCTTCAAGACACAGACAGCCCGAAGAGTTCGGAAGTAGCCGGCGAATGGTCCTTGACGAGAAAGAGGATGCCGGATGAAAACGACGAGGTGCAGAAAGAGAACGAACAAAGGGCTGAAACCAAGTGGGAAAGGATGGTGAGTCCGATGGACAGCAAGGAGACACAGAGCCGTTTCTGCGGGCTCGCCGCTCGCAGATAAAAAGCGCGAAAGGAAGATCAGATCCTGAATCCGACGCAGCATTTATTTGTATCATTTGGCACGGGCCTGTTTTGAGCACCGCCCCTTTACCGCTTAGAGAAAGCGATCCCAGAAGGGGAGTATGAAGGCGGGTATGAGATCAGACAGCACCGAGGTGCCGGAAAAGGAAACAAAACCGATGCACAGTTATAGGATGAACTGAGATCGACCGGATCTAATTGAATATATAGTTCGCGAACGCGGCTAAACTAAGGATAAAAGGGCTTTCGGGTGACCGAGGGCCCTTTCGTTCGCCCTTTTCCGGTTTTGCTTGCTATTTTGCCCGGAATAGGCTACAATATCACCGTATGGTGCCCTGACACTAGGGATTGACGAAATCCACGAAAACAGGTATAATGGGGCACAACACCTAGCGGAACGGTCCGGGGGAGGTGGCACTTTGGCCCGAAGCAATACCCAAGAGGAGAGAACGTATGAGGACGTGTCCAGCTTCTCTCCGGGGCGGGAACAGAAAAAGGAGACCGGCCCTCGGCACAGGTTTTCCCCCAAGCGTTTGGCGGCCATGGCGGCCTGCCTGCTTTTGGTGGTGGCCGGCAGTGGGCTGATGATGCTGGCCTCTCACCTGGATGGGATGACGGCCTCGGCGGCTTCTCTTACCAAGGACCCGGACAAGCTGGGCATCGCAGAGAAGAGCCTCTCCGTAGACGGGGTGACCAATATCGCGGTGTTCGGGGTGGACTCCCGGACGGGAGAGCACACTGGCGCCTCAGACCTGATCATGGTGGTCACGGTGGACGAGGTGCATAACAAGGTGAAAATGACTTCCTTGCTGCGGGACGCCAAGGTCTTGATCCAGGGGACCGGAATGGACGGCGGCGAGGTGGATACGGAGACCGCCCTCTACAAGGCCTATGAGCTGGGCGGGCCAGAGCTGGCGATTCGGACCATCAACCGGAACTACGGGCTGGATATCCGGGACTACGCTGCGCTGAACTTCAACGGCATGGCGGCGGTCATCGACGCCCTGGGCGGCGTGGAGGTCCGGCTGACGGCGGAGGAGGTCCGGGAGATCAACGTAAACCTCCAGCTGCTGGAGCGGGACGTGGCAGCCCTGCAGGCAAGCGGGGACGATTCCGCTGCGGACCTGCCCCAGGTGCAGGTCTCGGACTACATCCCGGATGCTTCCGGGCGGGTAAACGTGAACAGCGGGAACTATGCCGGCGGGGTGTTCCACCTCAACGGAAACCAGGCGGTGGCCTACGGGCGCATCCGCAGCATCGACAGCGACGCGGTGCGTTCCGACCGGCAGCAGGTGGTGCTGGCCCAGGTGCTGCACATCCTGCAGACGGACCGGACTCGGGACCTTTCGGCCTGGGCGAAGGCGCTGCTGCCCCACTGTGTCACGTCCCTGGGAGTCTCAGATTTCGTTGCTTTGGCCGGGATCTTGGCCCAGAGCCCTGCTCTGGAGACCATCAAGGCCCCGGATGGGGATCATGAGGAGATGGCAGAGGAGACGGCTGCGGACGGGACGAGGGTGCTTTCCTTCGACCGGCAGGCAGTCGCCGGGAGGATCCAGGCTTTCGTGTACGAGGAGAAAGCCCCTTCCTGGAGCACCTACGGCAACACCGGACGAGACGCCGACCGAGACGGCTCCATGGACTGACAGGAGGCAAGCATGGCGAAATACAGCGGAAGACACATGGCCGGCGGAAGACAGCCGGAAGAGCGGGAGATCGCGGAGCGGCAGCCCTTGCGGGACCGCTACACCTATGAGGAGCGGGAGGAGGAACAGGACTTCGAGGACCTGTCCAGCTATTCCTCTGTGCGGCAGAAGCAGGCGGACCAGCGAGAGTTGGAGCGTCAGCGCGCCCCCCGGAAGAAAAAGCGGCACGTCGGCCTGAAGATCGCTATCGCCGTGGTGGCGGTGCTGCTGGCCCTGATGGGTGTGGCCATCTTCTACGTGCAGGGGTATATCCTCAAGGACCTGAAGGTGAATATCATCACCAAGAACAAGGAGGAGCTGGGCATCCACGAGGAGCTGCAGAACGCTCCCATGGACACCAGCATCAAGAATATCGCCCTGCTGGGGGTGGATTCCCGGGACGGCTCCAAGACCGGCAGCGTGCGCTCTGACGTGGTGATGATCATCACCGTGGACAACAAGCACGGGAAGATCAAGATGACCTCTATCCTGCGGGACTCCAACGTGTCCATCCGTCAGAAGGACAGCGACGGGGACTACTACTATATGGACGACAAGATCACCCACTCCTACGCTTACGGCGGGCCGGAGCTGGTGATCCAGACCCTGAACAGGAACTTCTATCTGAATATCGAGGATTACGTCACGGTGAACTTCGCGGAGACGGCCGCCATCGTGGACGCCATGGGCGGCGTTACCCTGGAGCTGAGCAGCGCGGAGATCTCCGAGATGAACCAGAACCTGTGGGCGCTCTATGTGGAGTCCGAGGAGGCCCGGGCGGAGACAGGGCGCAGTATGGGCCTGCCCAGCATCACCCGGGAGGATTTCTTCCCCAACATCTATGGCGAGCTGGACCTGGTCTACTCCGGGCAGGAGGACTATGAGCCCGGCACCTATACCCTCAACGGCAACCAGGCGGTGGCCTATGCCCGCATCCGGCACCTGGAGGGCGGCGACAACATGCGCGCCAGCCGCCAGCAGATGGTGCTCAGCGCCCTGCTCAACCAGGTGCGGGGCAAGAGCAAGCTGGAATACCCGGAGATGATCCGCAAGGTGCTGCCCTACTGCACCACCTCGCTGGAATTTGACGATATCGTGTCCATGGTGCCTATCCTGCTGACCAACTTCACCATCGAGACCATGTCGGTGCCCGGAGAGCAGGACAACGCCAACGGCGGCTACAACAGCATGGGCGGCTGGGTCTATCTGTACGACCTGGAGCAGGCGGCCCGGGAGATCAACGAGTTTATCTATGAGACCCCCACGGAGGTCAAGGTGGACAGCGACGTGGAGCGGGTCAGCGACATCTATCGCTACGGCAGCTACGGCAACACCGGCAGCGACTACACCCCCGACGACGAAGAGGACTGGGTGCCTCCCGAGGATATGCCCATCTACACCATCCCCGGGGAGGAGGAGCCCCCCGGGGAGAGCTCGGAGAGCTCCGGAGACCCGGAGAATCCCGACGAGCCGGGGGAGAGCGGCGAGCCCAGCGGAGGCGAGGGCGACGAGCCTTCTTCCGGGGGGGAGGAATCCTCCGGCGGAGAGGAGAGCTCCGAGCCGGAGTCCTCTTATGAGGAGCCGTCCCAGGACAGCGGCGGCGGAGAGGAATCCTCCGGCGGAGATTCTGGAGACGAGGGCGACGTGATCCTGTAAGGAGAGAGGGAGAGGAAGAACATGGAGCAAGAGCCTGTTTTGGTGATATTGGCCGCGGGAATGGGCAGCCGGTACGGCGGCCTGAAGCAGATCGACCCCATTGGGGACCACGGGGAGAAGATCATCGACTACTCCCTGTATGACGCACGGCGGGCGGGCTTCAAAAAGGCCCTGTTCATCATCAAGGAAGAACTGTTGGAGGACTTTGAGACGGCCGTGTTCGCCAAGGTGCGGCCCTTTATGGAGATCGCCACGGTGTTCCAGAAGAAGGAGGACGTACCCGCCGGGTGCACGGTGCCGGAGGGGAGAGTGAAGCCCTGGGGCACCGGCCACGCCGCTCTGACGGCGGCCCGGGTGCTGGGAGACGCCCCTTACGCGGTGATCAACGCAGATGATTTCTACGGCCGGGAAGCCTTCCAGAAGATCTACGACTTTTTGACCCACGCCAGGGATGGGGAGAAGATGGACTTTGCCATGGTGGGCTACTACCTGCGCAACACTGTGACGGAGAACGGTTTCGTCTCCCGGGGCGTGTGCCGGGTGGAGGACGGAAAGCTCCAGGGCATCACCGAGCGCCTGCGCATTGAGAAGCGGCCCGACGGCATCGCCTACACCGAGGACGACGGCGCCACCTGGGTGCCCCTGGCGGAGGATACGGTGGTGTCCATGAACCTGTTCGGATTCACCTCAGGGTTTTCCAAGGCGCTGGAGCGGGACTACGTCGCCTTCTTCCGGGAGCAGGTGCCCAAGAACCCCCTGAAGGCGGAATTCCTGCTGCCGGCTGTGGTGAACGGCCTGCTGGACGCCGGCAAGGCTCAGGTGACGGTGCTGTCCTCCGGGGACAAGTGGTACGGCGTGACCTACCAGGAGGATAAGCCCCAGGTCATGGCGGGCATTCGCAGCCTGACGGAGCAGGGGCTCTATCCTTCTCCCTTGTGGGAGGCATAAAATTGGCCCTTTGACCGCAAAGGGCCAAAGGGCGTGCGACCGGAGCCCAGCCTCGGGGATCTTCCGCTGGGCTGACGCCCCGGTCTTTTCAGACAAGATCTCCGACACATGGACGCGCAAACGCGGCAAGGTCGCTTGGGAGTAGTGTGACCCAAGGTTCAGCGGCTATGCGGAAAATCGAGAAAATTTTCTGAAATGGCGTTTTTGGCCTTGCAAACGGCGGCCGGATGTGGTAATATCATGGTTGCTATCGCGCAATCAACCAATTCAGGAGGTTCTGGAACATGCAGGTATATGAGATCATTTTCGGGATCGTGTTACTGATCTTCGCCATCGCCATCGTGCTGGTGGTGTTGCTGCAGGAGGGCAACCAGAAGAACGTGGGCGTTGTCACCGGCGGTGCGGATACGTTCCTGTCCAAGAATAAGGCCCGGTCCGTGGACGCTTTCCTGTCCCGCTGGACCAAGTTTATCGCCATCGGTTTCTTCATCTTCGTGATCGCGGTGAACATCGTGATGTTCTTTGTGAAATAAGATCCTTGCTGGTTGAAGCGTCCCGGTGGTGGGAACCCTGCCGGGACGTTTTTTATGCGCTTTTGGGGGTGGATGGATGATCCGGCTGGTGGAAACGGAGGAACAGAAGCGGCAGCTGTTAGCCCTGTGCCGGGAGTCAGCGTTCGGGTGCAAGATCGCCTCGGTGGTGAAGGCCTACGGCTTTGACAAGGGCTTCGCCTGCTTCTGGCTGGACGAAGAGGCAGACACGGTCTTCTGCCTGGCGGATGACGTGATGATGCTCTCCGGCAACCTGGGGGACGCCGAGGAGACCCGGCAGTTCCTGCGGATGGTGGGAGTGAGGACGGTGCACTGCTCCGCCGCCAACATGGAGCGGTTGGGCTGGGCCCCTGCGGCCACCGGGGACGTGCTGTGCAAGAGGGCTCCGGAAGGCGCCCCCGGCCCTGAAAGCAGGGAAGAGGTGCCCATCCGGGAGCTGTACGCCCTGTTGGAGGAAACGGGCATGGTGGAGGAGTTCGAGCCCTTCTACCTGGACCTCTCCCACAGGCTTCGGCACGGCGCGGCCCGGGCTTTCTGGGTGCGGCGGGAGGACGAGATCGGAGCGTGCGCCATCGTCTCGGCCATCGGGGAGGGAGCGGTGCTCCTCTCGGTGGTGGCAGTGCGGGAGGACCTGCGGCGCCAGGGGCTGGGCAGCGAGATGGTCCGGCAGGTGGAAGCGGCCTTCCCAGGAAAGACGGTGTACGTCTTCCGGGAGAAGGACAGGCACCAGGCCTTTTACAGCGGGCTGGGATACACGATCACAGACCGCTGGGCCACAGCGGAACGATAAGGAGGAAGCAAGGATGTATTCGTATTTTAAGGTAGACCCGAGGCTGGAGAAGCTCTTGGAGGAGGCGGAAAAGGAGATCGCCGGGAAGCTGGGGGAGATCGACCGGGTGCAGCGGTATAACCAGCAGAAGATGCTGGCGGCCTTTGCCCAGGCTGGGGTGAGCGAGAGCCACTTCGCGGCCAGCACAGGCTACGGCTACGGCGACCGTGGCCGGGACGTGCTGGACCAGGTGTACGCCGCGGCTTTCGGGGCGGAGGACGCCCTGGTGCGGTGGAATTTCGTCAGCGGCACCCACACCCTGACGGTGGCGCTGTTCGGTATGCTGCGGCCGGGGGACAAGATGCTCTGCGTCACCGGCACGCCCTACGACACCATCCAGGGGGTCATCGGCCTGGCGGGCCGGGAGGAGCCCGGCTGCATGAAGGAGTACGGCATCCAGTACGAGCAGATCGACCTGCTGCCGGACGGCACCCCGGACTATGCCGCTATGGAGGCCCGCATCAGCCCGGCCTATAAGATGGTGTACATCCAGCGCTCCCGGGGCTATGAGCTGCGGCCCTCCTTCTCTGTGGCGCAGATCGAAAAAATGGCGGAGATCGCCCACCGGAAGGCTCCGGGGTGCATCGTCATGGTGGATAACTGCTACGGGGAGTTCATCGAGCGGGACGAGCCTGTAGCCCGCGGCGCGGACGTCATGGCGGGATCCCTTATCAAGAATCCCGGCGGCGGAGTGGCCCCCACCGGCGGGTACATCGCCGGTCGGCACGACCTGGTGGAGCTGTGCTCCTACCGGCTGACCACCCCCGGCACCGGCCGGGAGCTGGGCTGTACTTTGGGCCAGAACAGGGAGCTGTTCATGGGGGCGTTCCACGCGCCCCACGTGGCCGGGGAGGCCCTGAAGACCGCGGTGTTCGCCGCGGCGCTGTTCCAAAAGCTGGGCTTTGCCGTGACCCCGGAGCCCCTGGAGGACCGGGCGGATATCATCCAGGTGGTGGAGCTGCGCACCCGGGAAAACCTGATCGCCTTCTGCCGGGGGGTGCAGAAAGGCGCCCCGGTGGATTCCTTCGTGGTGCCGGAGCCCAGCGATATGCCGGGCTATGACGACCAGGTCATCATGGCGGCGGGGGCCTTTACCCTGGGCTCGTCCATCGAGCTCTCCGCCGACGCGCCCCTGCGGGAGCCCTACGCTGTGTGGATGCAGGGCGGGCTCAACTACCACAGCGGCCAGCTGGGCATCCTGCTGGCGGCCCAGGAGATGCTGGACGAAGGGCTGCTGACGCAGGAGGAATTCGATCAGAAGAAAAAGGAGCTGCTGGACGGGCAATAAGCGTTCGCGAACGGCTCCGGCGGCAAAGCGGAAAGGGGGAAAGCAGCCATGCGAAGGCGCGTATCCTTGCTATTGGCGCTGCTCATGCTCTGTATCAGCCTGCGGGCGGCCGCCCAGGTCGTGCGTTCGTCCGAGACGGCCTTCTCCTATGCCGGCACCTGGGAGGATGAGATTACCCGGCGCGCCACGATGGTCGCCGCGCAGTATGGTACTCACGTTGAGATCCGGGTGCGCTGGAGCTATGGCACAAACGCCGCCGAGACCTGGAAAATCAGCGGCGAAATGAATCCCGAAACGGGTATGCTGCTCTATAACGACGCGGAATACTGCTATCTGCAATGGGACGCCACCGGCATCGAAACCGTCGTGCTTGCTGATCGCAGCAGCGGCCTGTTTTCCTGGATCGATCAAAAGCTGCGCTGGCAGGATACGCTGATCGAGGGCGACGGGCTTTTCGTCAAGCTTTCCGATGAAACGCCGGGCGTGGAGGCGTCGGCGGAATCCGACGATACCTCCGGCTTTGTGCTGCTCAGCGACGCTGTGCCCGACGCCATCCTGGAGATCCGCTATTATTCCACCTTCAATTTCGTGGGCGAGCGCATCGACGGCTATGAGGAGCCGCTGGCTTTCCTGACCCGGGAGGCCGCCGCCGCCCTGCGGGAGGTCAGCGACGAGCTGCTGCAAAAGGGCTATCGGCTGAAGATTTTTGACGCCTATCGGCCCCAATCGGCGGTCTCCCATTTTGTGCGCTGGGCGAAGGACCTGGGGGATACCCGCATGAAGGCGTATTTTTATCCCGAGCTTGATAAAAAGGCGCTGTTTTCCAAGGGTTATATCGCGGAGCATTCGGGCCACAGCCGCGGCAGCACCGTCGATCTGACGCTGTTCGATATGGCTGCCGGCAAGGAGGTGGATATGGGCGGCCCCTTTGATTACTTTGGGGATCTGAGCCACGTCAATACCAGCAAAATCACCGAGGAACAGCATCAAAACCGCATGCTCCTGCGGGAGGCCATGCTGGCCCACGGCTTCAGCCCGCTGGTGGAGGAATGGTGGCATTTCACATTGACCAACGAGCCCTATCCCAACACCTATTTCACCTTCCCGATCAACAGCGATTCGCTCCGCAAGGTTGCCCGTTAACAGAATATCCGAAGGGGGTTGACATGTGACCTTTCGTTCACTATAATATGCGAACGAAAGGTCGCTTTTTGCGCGGCGGAGCCTGCGGCCTTCCGGCATTGGATTGGCCAATTTGAGAGAATTCAAGGAGCATTCAAATATGAATCAAAAAGCGAAAAGGCTGCTGCTGGCGGGAATGATCCTG
>ERZ842401.7643-NODE-7643-length-10990-cov-4.254047_pt1 | contig 10990 bp, 5 predicted proteins | sample MGYA00521270_ERZ842401 | MGnify/ENA primary metagenome ERZ842401 (study PRJEB31892, sample SAMEA3878208) | bioreactor metagenome | biome: Moose rumen | place: Sweden | collected 2011-10 | study: EMG produced TPA metagenomics assembly of the PRJEB12797 data set... | reverse complement strand
TGCTGAAAGATGCTTCTGCCACCGCCATCTATGGTAGCCGTGCATCTAACGGTGTGATTATCATTACCACCAAGAAAGGCCGCGCCGGACAGAAGCCCACCTTTAATTATAATGGTAATGTTTCTATCGCCAACAAGAAGAAAACTGTCGACGTGCTTGACGGTCCTGGTTTGAGGGCATACGTTGCCAAGCTTTATGGCGAAGACAGTGATGCCTATGGCGAACTGGGATACCTGGATGCCAATGGCAACAAGCAGTATGCTAACACCGATTGGCAGGACGAGATTTTCCGCACTGCAGTATCTACTGACCACAACATCACTATGTCGGGCGGTATGAAGAATATGCCTTATCGCGTATCATTGGGCTATACCAACAACCAAGGTATTATCAAGACCTCTAAGTTTGAGCGTTTCACTGGCAGTTTCAACCTTTCACCCTCTTTGTTGAAAGACCACCTGAAACTTAACCTTAACGGTAAGGGCATGATTGCTAAGAACCAGTATGCTGACGGTGTCGTTGGCGCAGCCATTTCCATGGACCCCAACAAGGCCGTCGCCAGCGACAATTCCGTCTACAACGATTATTTTGGCGGTTATGTTCAAAGTTTCACCTCAGCATCCTATGACGGTGACAAGAACTGGCTCTATATGCCTAAAGGAACATCCAACCCCGTTTCATCACTCAACCTGGATATGGTTGATAACCATGCCACCTCAAAGAGCTTAATGGGCAACGTCGAGGCTGATTATTCCATTCATGGATTTGAGGATTTACATCTGCACATGAATGCCGCTATGGATCTTTCCACTGGCAAGCAGGATACCTATCGTAATCCACTTTCACCGTCTGCATATTATTATGGTTCCGACGGATGGAGCACGATGGATACCTACAACCTCCAGCTCTCACTCTATGCACAGTACATGAAGGATTTCAACAAAGACAATCACTTCGACATCATGGGTGGCTATGAATGGCAGCATTTCCACAAGCAGACCGACTGGTACAGCCATGGTACTTTCCCTGCAAGTAACGAGAAGGCAGGCCAGTTCTACAATGCACCCGTTGAGGGCCAAGTAACAGAATACAAGACCGAAAACTACCTTGTTTCGTTCTTCGGCCGTCTGAACTACTCTCTCATGGACCGCTATATGCTGACCTTCACCATGCGTGCCGACGGTTCGTCGCGCTTCAACTGGCTGGCCGGCAACGACAACCAGCAATGGGGCTACTTCCCTGCTGCAGCCTTTGCATGGCGCATGAAGGAAGAGCCATTCCTGAAGAACATCAATGCCCTGAGCGACGCTAAGCTGCGCTTGGGCTGGGGTCTCACCGGTCAGCAGGAAGGTATTGGCGACTATACCTATATCCCTGTCTTCAAGCCCAACACCAATGCCCATGCCTTGTATTCTGTACTGGGTGACGGTACTACCTATCGTCCACAAGCCTACAACCCACAGCTCACATGGGAGAAGACCACCACATGGAATGCTGGTATCGACCTAAGTTTCCTGAATAACCGTTTGGAATTCAATGTCGACTGGTACTATCGTAAGACTACCGATCTGATTAACACTGTCTTCGTGGCAGCTGGTTCTAACTTCCGCAATAAAGTGACCAGCAACATTGGTTCGCTGCACAACACCGGTTTTGAGTTCATGACAACCGTTCGTCCTATCCAAACCAAGGACTGGCAGTGGGAGGTAAGCTACAACTTCACCTACAACAAGAACGAGATCGATGAATTGATTGCTGGCGAAAGCGAAGAATACTTCATTGAAACCGGTGGCGGTCTGACAGGTACTGGTGGTAACATTCAGGCCCACACCGTAGGCAAGCCCGTCAGTGCATTCCATGTGTATCAGCAAGTTTACGATCAGGACGGTAATCCTATTGCCAACACATTTGTTGACCGCAACGGCAATGGTTACTTAGACGGCAACGACCGTTACTATTATTACAAGCCCGCACCAGATGTAACCATGGGTCTCTCGTCCAAGCTGCAGTACAAGAATTGGGATCTCGGTTTCTCTATGCGTGCCAGCCTCGGCAACTACGTGTTCAACAGCACGGCTTCCGGCTCGAGCAACGTGGGTTCGGGTAGTGTCTATACTAACGGCAACCTGAGTAACCTGCGCGTTGCCTCTGTAGAGCGTGGTTTTACGAACGTGTCACAGCAACAGTATGCTTCTGACTATTTCGTCGAGAATGCATCATTCTTGAAGATGGATAACATCACCTTGGGTTATAGCTTCGAGAATATTCTGGGTGCTCCGCTCAGCGGCCGTCTCTATGCTACGGTTCAGAACGTCTTCACCATCACCAACTACACAGGTATCGATCCTGAGGTGGCCAGTGGTGTCGACGGTGACATCTATCCCCGTCCTATCACGACCATCGTCGGTGTCAGCCTGAACTTCTAAAGTTGAAGATTGAAAATTGAAAACTGATTTTTAAAAAAAAGAGTAAGATTATGAAACTGAAATATATATTACCGGCTGCTGTACTTGCCTGCTCGAGTGTCTTCACCGCTTGCGTGAAGGACTTGGAGGTTGAAAATATCAATCCGCAGGAGGTATCAGACTTCAACGAGGACTATATCTTCAACAAGATCTATGGAAACCTTGTGCTCACCGGCCAGACTGGTCCTAACGGTGACAGCGATCTCGACGACATCGACGAAGGTACCTCGAACATGACACGCCTCATCTGGAACCTGAACGTGCTGACCACCGACGAAGGCCACTGCTGGTGGAACGACCCTGGCATGCCCGAGCTGAACCGCAACACATGGACCAACTCCAACGTCATGATCAAGGCCCTCTACTATCGTCTGATGTTCGGTGTTACGCTCTGCAACTTCTATCTGGAGAATGCCAACGACGGTTCTGCCGAGACGAAACAGAAGCGTGCCGAAGCCCGTTTTATGCGTGCCCTCCACTACTTCTATCTGATGGATCTCTATGCCAATCCTCCTTTCCTGACTAAACTGTCGAGCGAGAACGCAACCCAGATTCAGCGTGCAGACCTCTTCACATTCCTCGAGAGCGAACTGAAAGATATCATCGGTGAAGGCTCAGGCGACGAGATTCTGGCTGATGCCAAGACAATTGACTATGGCCGTGCCGACAAGGCTGCTGGCTTGCTGTTGCTTGCCCGTATGTACCTAAATGCCGAAGTGTATACAGGAACGCCTCGCTGGGATGACGCCAAGACCTATGCTGACAAGACTATTGGCACTGGCTACAAGCTTTGCACAGAAGGAAAAGGAGGTTTCAGTGCCTACCAGCTCCTGTTCATGGGTGACAACGACACAAACGGTGCACAGGACGAAATCATTCTTCCAGCTCTCCACGATGGTGAGAAAACCCAGACCTGGGGTGGTTCATTGTTCATGATTGCTGCTCCTTGTGCCGAGACAATGAAAATGGAGCATCTCTATGGAAATGAAGACGATACTCAGTATAGCGGCATGGCTTCCGAAGACATCCCTCTTGCTGCAAAAACTATCGGCTACGGTACTTCTGAATCATGGGACATCGGTCTGCGCGCCCGTAAGGAGTTTTCAAAAGTTTTCTTTGGCAACAACGCTACCGATAACACCATTGAGAAGGGTGTTCCCTACAAGGTCATAGATAAAGTTGGTGACGACCGCGCCATATTCTATACAAATGGACAAAAGATCAGCATCCAGAAAGAAGACGACAAGAACCAGGGTCTCATTTACATGAAATACAATAACATTCATTCCGATGGTACTCCCGGTCATCACTCAGCCGGACAGTTTGTCGACACCGACTATCCCATGTTCCGACTGGCAGAGGCTTACCTCATCTCTGCCGAGGCTGATGCACGTCTGAACAACGGCAACTGCACAACGACTGGCGTTGAGCGTATAAAGACCTTGCGCAAGCGTGCAAACGTCAAGACAGGCAACAAGTACGACGGCATCGGAGCCGACGCACTCACTGCAGTCACCCTTGAGGACATCTTCAAGGAATGGTCGCGCGAGTTTGGTTTCGAGGGCATGCGCCGCATGGTGCTCATCCGCTGGAATCGTTTCGCAGGCCAGAACGACTACAAATGGGAATGGATGGGAGGTTCACAAGCCGGCAACATGATTGATAGCCGCTTCAACATCTTCCCCATCCCCGACAGCGAGCTGAATGCTAATCCAAACATCAAGCCGAATTACAAATAAGTAAACTAAAAAAACAATCTTTATATGAAAAAGTTAAGTATTTTAACTTCACTGTTGGTGGGTGTGTTTCTCGTTACGGCTTGCGACGCAGACCGCGATGACAATCCCGTCATTGACCTGACGAAGGAACAGACTCCCATCACACTGAACACGCCCGTATTTGCCAATGGCACATACGACTTGACGAATACCGACTCCATCGTGTTCTACTGCACCGTGCCCAACTACGGGTTCCCTGCCACGGTAACCTATTCCATACAACTGTCCCTCGACGAGGACATGAGCAAACCCACATACCTCACAACGACCTATTCAAATAACAAGATGACCGTTGCTGGTAAGGAATTGGCTATTGCCACAACCAAGCAGATGATGGACAAGCAGGGGAAGAAGCAAGAGGACTTCCCCGTAGAGACACCTGTCTACCTGCGTATTCACGCCTATCTTGACGGTGTACAGGCCACTGAAACCTTCTCTAACATTGTGAAGCTGAACAATGTCAAGACCAAGTTCGCCCTGCCCGATGTTGAGATGCCTGAACAGCTGTATGTCATGGGTAAGTTCACCGACAATGACTGGGAGAAAGCCGTTCCTACGACTCCCGTCAATGGTGCCACAAACGTCCACTGGCGTATAGCTTGGATAGACAGCAACGGTGTGCTGACAAGCCCCGTCAAGGGTCCTGCCAACTATGCCGATGACTACATCACCATTTCCTACAACACCAAGACCGCAGGCTTCGACGTTGATGCCGATGGTAAGATCACGACTGCCAACGAAGGCTGGTACCTAATGATTATTGAGAGTAAGTCTGACAACGACAAGCGCACAATGGATCTCACGTTCAGCTTCAGCGAGCCTGAAGTTTGGCTTATCGGTACGAGCATCGTCAACCCCGATGCAGGCATCTACGGCAAGGATGATGCGGAGAAAGGCATCGTAGCCAACTGCTGGAACGAGAGCGATCTTCGCAACAACTTCACCCAGTATGTGAAATTTGAGAAACCCACCGACATGAAGGGTGAGTTTGTCTCTCCCGAGCTGACCAGTGCTGTTGACGGCGACGGTGGCACCCGTGCTTACGTAAAGGTGAAGAACTATGAATGGTGGAAGAGCGAGTTCTTCGTCTTCAACAAGGAGATTGTCTATCGCGGCAACGGTGGCGACCAAGAGCGTGTCAATGGCGCAGTAGGCCAGAAGGTACACCTCAAGTTCTCTGACGATACCGGTGAGCTAAAGATGAATTAAAGAATCAAATAAAACTAATTGTATATGAAAAAGCTATCATTATATTTGCTGCTCTCACTCATTGCAGGATGGTCTCTGACCTCCTGCGACGAGAGCCACAGCGACTTCGTGGAGCCGGAAGTCTATCCTCAGGAAGAAGTATTGCCGGGGGATGCCTTCGACGACTTTGATGCCACGCCTACAGCCGAGGCCTCACAAAACATCAATTTGGACACGTTGGTTAAGTACAACGTCGATTCCATCCAGCTATTTACGCTCAAGATGGGGACATTGCCTGCTGGCTATGTTTTTGAAGACATCCGCCTGGAAGCATGGCCATCCGACAAGACCGAGAACATTTCGACCAATGTACCAGCATCCAAAGAAGGCAAGATTTCTAAGGAAGACTTAGCAGCCCTTGTATATACTTTCTATGGCAAGAAGGCTACTGAGCGCACCTTTACTGCCAAACTCTTTGGCAACGTGAAGAGAGGCATTGAGGCACAGCTCATCACCTTGGGCGACTTCACTCTGAAAATCACCCCACAAGAGGTCGAGAACCCCTACTACTACATCTATGGCAAGGCCACGTCATCAAAAGCAGAAGAAGCTTACAAGACCGTTATGACCCCTGATCCCGAGAGCGATGTCATCTTCACCTATACCACGAAGTTTGCCAGCAGTGGCGACGTGAAGGTATGGAACTCCAAGTACTGGGCTGATGGCCACCGCACCAAGGACTTCTCCAAGCTATACGGTTCGGGGGAAGACAAGCCATCTTCCTACAAGGGTTTGACAGGCAAGATTCAGCAGGGTAGCACGTCATCAATCTTCTCGCCAACGAAAGAATACTACACCTTCCGCATAGACCTGGAGGAGCTTACTTACGAGTGGATTAAACTGGAAGACCAAGATCCCACTGCCTATACTATCATTTCGCTCATTGGCATTGGCGGTGACTGGAATACCGATGTTGACATGACAGTCACCGACAACGGCAAGCACAATTGGTTTGCAGAAGTAACTCTGACAGCCAATACACAGCTGAAGTTCCGTGCCAACCATGAGTGGACTACCAGCTGGGGCTTTGGCAGTGCCGACGGTGAATGGACAGTAAACGATGATATATGGGCTAAGACCTGCGAGATTGATGCAAAGAACATTGCCGTTCCTGCTGGTCACTACTACATCTATTTCTGCGATATTACTGGTGCAGCACACTTCGTTCCCGTAGATTAAATTCAACCCCAATATAATAGAGACAGACGGATGCAGGCAATGTATCCGTCTGTTTTTTGTGAACTTCGCCTTTGTGTAATCGTTTACACAAAAAGTTGCTCCCTTTTTAGGCAAAAAGCAAAATAGATATTAATTAATATCCTTATCTTTGTCAGCAAATTGATACTAACCAAAGCTAATTATTATTTTCAAACAACTAATTATAAACTTAAATTCAAGCAATTATGAAGAAAATTTTTACGCTTATCGTAACACTTGTTGCTGCCCTTGGCATGCAGGCACAAGACACATGGACTGTTGCCGGTGAGAAAGCTATCACTGGCGTAAGCTGGGATCCTGCAAATGCAGAAAACGACATGACATCAGCAGACGGTGTGAACTTTACCCTCGTCAAGACAGGAATGATGGTCACTACCAATGAAGCCGGCTATGGGTTCAAGGTGGTAAAGAATCACTCATGGGATGAGTCCTATGGCGATGAAGGCGAAAACAAACTGCTTCCTATCACCGAAGATGCTGAGTACACCATTACTTTCACCTTCAATGCTGACTCCAAAGTAGTGAGTGCTACAGCCCAGAAGACAGGTGAGTATGTAGCTCCTGTTGTAGGTGACCAGACATGGACTGTTGCAGGTGTTGAACCATTGTGCGGAACTTCTTGGGATCCTGCCAATGCAGACAACGACATGACCTCTGAGGACGGTGTAAACTACACGCTCGTTAAGACAAAGCTCGTTCTTGAAGGCGGCGTTGGATATGGTTTCAAAGTTGTAGCCGACCACGCTTGGGATGAGGCATATCCTGCTGACAACTATGTACTGACAGTTGAGGAGAATGGTGAGTACACCGTTACTTTCAAATTCAACAAGGATACCAAGGAAGTCGGTGCCGACGCTGTGAAGACGGGTGACGTTGTGATTGGTGACAAAGTATGGACAATCGCTGGTGCTGAGGCTGTGCTGGGTAGCAACTGGGATCAGACTGATGAGAACAACGACATGACCGACATGGAAGACGGAACTTTCGAGCTGGTGAAGAAGAACGTTGCGCTGCTTGCCGACACAGAATATGAGTTCAAGGTTCTTGCTAACCACAGCTGGACTGAGAACTATGGTGCTGACGGTATTGCCGATGGTGCAAACTGTTTCTTTACGGTCGACGAAGATGGTGCCTATGACGTAACTTTCGTTTGGAATCCTGAGAGCAAGGAACTTTATGCTACTAAAGACCCTGCCGATCCCGCCAGCGTAAAGAACGTTAAGAACACCTCTGCCAACGCTTTCGTTACCTACAATCTGCAGGGACAGCGCGTACAGGCTGGCTTCCGCGGCATCGTGATTCGCAATGGTCACAAGGTTGTGATGAAGTAAGACTGAGGTTCAGACAACCCAACATTTCCCTATATGGTGGGCAAGCCCAAACGAAAGGCTTGCCCATCATTTTTTATACGAAGGAGGGAAGTAAGTGTAAACGTTTGCGCATACTTTCCTGTTATTTTTTCCATTCTGAACAAGTCAATCTTCTAAAACATCTATAACTTTGCTACCCCAAATACTAACTTAACAAAAACCAATAACGATGAAAAAGCTATACACTTTAGTTGTTGCACTTTTTGCAGTCATCACCATCAACGCACAATGGCCGGCCAACTATGGCGGCGTGATGCTTCAGGGGTTCTACTGGAACTCGTTCAAAGACACACAGTGGACGAAGCTCACTGAACAAGCCGACGAAATCTCCACTTATTTTGATGCTATATGGGTGCCCAACTCTGCTTACTGCACCGACGGGCAGTCGATGGGCTATGACCCCATGTACTGGCTGCGTCACAAGAGTTCCTTCGGCTCGGCCCGTGACCTGAAAACGATGATCAACACCTATAAGGAAAAAGGTGTGAGCATCATCGAGGACGTGGTGCTGAACCACAAGAAAGGTGTAAAGAGCGCATGCGACTTTGCCAATGAGGCATGGACGCACGACGGCGTGACCGACAGTCTGAAATGGTCGCTGGCCGACATCTGTCAGAACGACGACGGCGGCTATACGCGCCAGCAGGGCTACGACGTGACGGGTGCCTACGATACGGGCGACGACTTCAGTGGCTACCGCGACCTTGACCATACCTCGGCCAACGTGCAGAAGAACTGCAAGATCTACTTGAAGTATCTGCTGGAGGAGCTGGGATATGCAGGTTTCCGCCTCGACATGGTAAAGGGATACTCTGGCTATTACACAAAAATGTACAACGAGGCTGCAAAGCCCAAGTTCTGTGTTGGCGAATATTGGGACGGCTTTGACAAAATCACCAACTGGATCAATTCTACCGGCAAGACCTCTGCCGCCTTTGACTTTCCGCTCAAATATCAGCTCAATGAAGCTTGCCAAGGCAACTGGGGAGCACTGAGCAATAAGGGCATGGCCGGAAGCCCCGACTGGAGCCGCTATGCCGTCACCTTCGTCGACAACCACGACACCTATGAGAACGAGAGCCGTCTGGTGGGCAGCGTGCTGGCCGCCAACGCCATTATCCTGGCCATGCCCGGCACCCCCTGCATCTTCCTGAAGCACTGGCAGAGCTATCCCATTGCCATCGGCAACATGATCCTGGCCCGCAAAGCCTGCGGCATCACCAATCAGAGTTCTATCACCAAGCAGTACCAGTCTGGTAATGGCTATGTCATCGAGGTTCAAGGCTCTAAAGGCTCTGTACTCTGCCTGTGCGGAACCCCCAGCTTCGACACCAACGGATGGAAGTGTATCGCTGCCGGCGAGAACTTCGCATACTATGTGAGCAACAACATCAACGTGAGCGGACTGCGCCCCGGAACCGACAACCCCTACAAAGGTGAGGTGCCTGAATGCGTGAAGCCCATCGAAGGCCATATCTACTTCTATTTCCAGTCCAACAAAGACTTCCCGACACCCTACGCATGGGTTTGGGGACAGAACGAGGTCAACTTCAACACCACCAAGACATGGCCTGGTGATGCAATGAAGAAAGTGGGTCAGGACAGCGACCAGCACGACATCTACCTCTGGGACGGCGGCAAGGCCAGCACGAACATGCCTACGGGTATTGTAGTCAGCAACAAAGGCGACAAGCAGACTGCCGACTTCGTGTTCTACAACGGCGGCTACTACGACGCTTCAGGCTACTTGACATCTGCCACGGCCGTCACTGCCCCGAAGACCGACAAGCAGCGCAATGCCTCGCAAACCACTTACACCCTTACAGGCCAGCGTGCCACCAAAGGCTATCGTGGCATCGTCATCAAGAACGGACACAAGATTCTAAACAAATAACTATCAGCGAATGAAACATTTTCTTTCCATAAAAACGATGCTTGCAGGTATTGCTGCATCGTTTTTTTGTTTCCCGACAACCGCGGCTGCTGAAGGGTGGCCCGACAACTACGGCGGCGTGATGCTGCAAGCATTCTCCTGGAACTCCTACGACGACAGCAGATGGGCCGTCCTTGAAAGCCAGTCCGACGAGCTCAGCCAGTCGTTCGACCTCATCTGGATTCCGCAGAGCGGCAACTGCGGCGGCACCTCCATGGGCTATGATCCTGTCTACTGGTTCACGAACTATAGTAGCTCGTTCGGCAATAAGAGAGAGTTAAAGTCGATGATTCAGACTTTCAAGACCAAAGGCCTTAAGACCATTGCCGACGTTGTCATCAATCACCGCAAAAGCACTAACGGTTGGTTTGGCTTCCCCACGGAGACCTACAACAATGTGACCTACAAGATGACCGCTGCCGACGTGTGTGCCGACGACGACGGCGGAGCCGCAGCCACACAGGCCAGCAAGCAAGGCGTGACCCTCAGTGCGAACAAGGACACCGGCGAGGACTGGTCTGGCATGCGCGATCTCGACCACAAGAGCGAGAATGTGCAGACCGCCGTAAAGACCTACCTGAGTTTTCTCATCAACGACCTCGGCTACAGCGGATTCCGCTACGACATGGTGAAGGGCTACTCACCTGAGTTCACCGGCATGTACAACACGTCTGCCCGTCCGGAGTTTTCCGTGGGTGAATGCTGGGACGGCTCCAACACTATCCGCAGCTGGATCAACGGCACGAAGGTCAACGACGAGATACAGTCGGCCGCCTTCGACTTCCAGTTCAAGTACGTTGTGCGGAACGCCGTTGAGAAGAAGAGCTGGACCTATCTGGACCGCCTTAACGACAACAACTGGCCACTGGTGAGCAGCCGCTTCGGTAAAGGCGAATACAGACGATGGGCCGTGACCTTCGTGGAGAACCACGACACGCAGGAACGTGCCGACGGCTCCAGCAACGGTCCCCTTGTGCG
>ERZ842401.7641-NODE-7641-length-10993-cov-3.690986_pt1 | contig 10993 bp, 8 predicted proteins | sample MGYA00521270_ERZ842401 | MGnify/ENA primary metagenome ERZ842401 (study PRJEB31892, sample SAMEA3878208) | bioreactor metagenome | biome: Moose rumen | place: Sweden | collected 2011-10 | study: EMG produced TPA metagenomics assembly of the PRJEB12797 data set... | reverse complement strand
GGTTGCTCCCTTGCCGTGCAGGCGGCGATGGGCAACCTGCTCACGGACAAATATGCGGAAGGCTACCCCGAGCACCGCTACTATGGCGGCTGCGTGAACATCGATGCCGTCGAGCTGGCCGCCGCCCGCAAGGCCGCCGCCCTCTTTGGTGCCGACCATGCCTACGTGCAGCCACATTCCGGCTGCGACGCGAACCTCGTCGCCTACTGGGCCATACTGAGCCGCCGCGTCGAGACCCCCACGCTTGAAGAACTGGGCGTCTCGTCGCTCGCCGACCTGACCGCCGAACAGTTCGACCTGCTCAGAAAACGCTTTGGCAACCAGCGGCTCATGGGGCTGGACTACTCCTGCGGCGGCCACCTGACCCATGGCTACCGCATGAACGTGAGCGCCCGCATGTTCGAGAGCCACCCCTATGGCGTTGACCGGGAGACGGGCCTTTTGGATTATGACGCGATTGAGGCGCAGGCCATGGAAGTGAAGCCGCTCATCCTGCTTGCGGGCTTTAGCGCCTATCCGAGAAAGATTGACTTCAAGCGCTTCCGCGCCATCGCGGACAAGTGCGGTGCGGTGCTTATGGTGGACATGGCGCACTTCGCCGGTCTCGTCGCGGGCAAGGTCTTTACCGGCGACTACGACCCCGTGCAGTGGGCTGACGTGGTGACGACGACCACGCACAAGACCCTGCGCGGCCCGCGCGGCGCTATGATTCTGTGCAAAGCGGCGTTCGCCGACTACGTGAACAAAGGCTGCCCGATGGTGCTCGGAGGCCCGCTCCCGCACGTGATGGCGGCAAAAGCGGTCGCCTTCAAGGAAGCCGCAAGCGACAGCTACAAGCAGTATGCCAAGCAGGTCGTGAAAAACGCGCAGGCGCTTGCCGAGAACTGCATCAAGCTCGGAATGCGCTTGCAGACCGGCGGCACCGACAACCACCTGATGCTTATCGACGTGACCACCTACGGGCTTACGGGCAAGCAGGCGGAAGCCGCACTCTTCCAGTGTGGCATCACCGCGAACGCCAACGCGCTTCCCTATGACAAGAACGGCGCCTGGTGGACGAGCGGCATCCGCGCGGGCACGCCTGCGCTCACCACGCTCGGCATGAACGAGGCCGACATGGCGGAAGTCGCCGCCATCATCGACACCGTGCTTAAAGGCACCAAATCCGGCGTGACCAAGGACGGAAAGCCCGCCAAAGGCAAGATTGAGCTTGCCGAAAGCACCAAAGCCGAGGCGACAGCCCGCGTGAAGGCGCTGCTTTCAAAGCACGTGCTGTACCCGGAGCTGGACTTGGCGTTCTTGAAGAAGGCGTTTGTAAAGTAAGCAGTTCCCCGTGGTAGGGGCATAAACAAGCGGTGACCGCGCAATGCAGTCACCGCTGTTTGTCCCTGCGTTATGGCACCCGCATGAAAACAGGTCGTGCAAAGGGTGCAGGACTATGCAATTTCGCGCCGCCGCTCCGCTACATCCGCTCCGCAAGCGCGTGCACCATCACCGCGACCGTCTCGCGCTGGCTATCGTTCAGTTTTTTTACATCGGTAAGCAACGCGCGGAACGGCAAAAATTCCTCATATTCCTGCGGCACAATCCGCGCGTCGCTACCGTCTATCAAATATTCAACAGTCACATGGAGCGCCTTTGCAATGCGCACGGCAACGTCGGCAGGTGGCATCACTTGCCGTGCACTTAAATAACAGTCGATTGTAGGCTTGGGAATACCCGTAATCGCCGAAAGCTCCTTTACTGTTAGCTCTTGAAAATCTAGTTCCGAGCGCAGATTTTGCTTGAAACATGCTTCCATAGTAAAAAAAAATAATGAGATTTCATTATCAAACTCATTGACAATAATGAGATGTTATAATAAATTCGTGAACAATGAGATGACATTACAGCGTTTCGGTAGTGTCGAGAAAAAGTCCTGTTCCCAGTTTGGGGAAATCACACACATTTTTTAGGAGGCTTTTATGAAAAAGCTCTTTAAAGCGCTGGCGGCAATCGCGGCGTTGGTACTGGCGGGCAGCATGTTTACCGCTTGCGTCAACGACGACGATGATGACGACGAGCCGTCAAAGTACACTATCACCTATCAAACGGCGCAGGCTGCGGCAAGCAAGCCTGACAGCAAGACCGTAACCGCTGGCTACAAGTTGACCGAAGCCGACCTTCCCACGTTGAGCGCGGACGGCTACGCATTCGGCGGCTGGCACAATGGCTCTGAAAGCGGCGAGGCGGTAAGCGCAGGCTTTGCAGTGAACAAAGACCTGACGCTCGTTGCCGGCTGGACTGAAATTCCCGCAAACAGCGTGGTCGTTACCTTCAACGCAAACACGCCGGCGGGCGCGGAGCTTACGGGTACGATGGCGCAGCAGACGGTGACGAAAGCCACAGAGACCGCGCTTACAGCGAACGCCTTTGCCGTAGCGGGCTATCGCTTTACTGTCTGGAACACCGCCGCCGACGGCAGCGGCACGGCCTACGAAAACGCCGCCTTCGTTACGCTTACTGCAAACCTTGTGCTTTATGCGCAGTGGAAGGCTGTATTCACAGTGACTTTTAATGTAAACGGCGGCACTGGCGAGTTTGCCGCGCAGGAAATCGAAAGCGGCGCAACAGCAACCGCGCCTGCTACAAAGCCGAACCGCGCTCACTACAATTTCGACGGCTGGTTTACCTCTAGCGACGGCGGCACCACGTTTGCTGCTAGCGCATTTAGCTTTGATGCGGCAATTACCGCAAACGTAACGCTCTACGCCAAGTGGACGGAAATCACGCACACGGTCACGCTAAACATAGGCACGCCCGACAACACTGTGGACACAGTGAAATTCGCTGACGGCGTGGACACTACAAACGCCGCCGTAGGCGAGGAAACCGGCTGGCAGCTACCGTCATTTGCCACGCTCGGCATTGCCGAAGTGTGGAATGACCATGTGCCGTTCGGCTGGAGCGCCACAAAGCAGGAGGTTTCGGCAGACGCTGTGCCTGAAATCGGCGGCGACGGAGCTACCATACATCCGACCGCTGACGTTGAAATCTACGTGGTTTGGAAGGAAGGTAGCGCCGCGTATTATACGGTGAAGTATGAGTACGAAGATGTGGACGGAAAGTACAGTGAGGATAGCGACAAAACGGAGGAGTTGACCGCAACACTGAACGAGTCAATAGAAATTGAGCCAAGCGAGGCTTCTCGCAAAGGAAACTACGACGTTCCTGCAAGTCAGACACAGACTTTTACGCAGAAGACTGGTAACACGGTAACATTCAAGTACGCGCTTGTAAAGCACAGTGTTAGCTTCGAGGCAAACGGCGGTTCTGGAACCTTTGCCACGCAGAATGTAAGACACGGCGCAACGGCAACGGAACCGGTCACTGCGCCGACAAAAGAAGACTACGTCTTTGATGGCTGGTATAGTAACAACGCTGCATTCGACTTTGCTACTGAGATTACAGAAGATGTTGCGCTTACGGCGCACTTTACCGAAATCACGCTTACCATTACGTCGCCGGCAAGCGGCGCGGTAATTGCCGCCGCTGAGGATTCGCTCACGCTCACCGAAGCGCACACGCCCACAGGTGACGACTACACCGTGGAATGGAGCGTACCGGATAACAGCTGCGTTACGGTTGCAGACGGCACGCTTACTCGTACCGACGCTGGAATCACGGCAGACGCAACCGTAACCGTGACTGCAACGCTCAAAAACGGCAACACTACGCTTAAAACGGCCACAACAGGCGTTACGGTAAAGGCAAACAAATTTACTATTGCCCATGCTACTGGCATTTCAAACGGTAGCATTAGTACGTCCGCTGCGGACTCTACTGCAAAAGTAGGCGAGGAAGTTACGATTACAGCACAACCAGCAACAGGCTTCGAACTCGGCACAATCATCGTAACAGCTGCGGATGGCACTGCTGTGACGGTCAGCGACGGCAACAAATTCACCATGCCCGACAGTAATGTAACTATTACGGCGACGTTCACCGCTATCAGCTACGACATCACTGTGGGGACACTCGAACATGGTTCGGTGACGGTAAATCCCACGAATGCGCACAGCGGCGATACGGTTACAGTCACGGTTACCCCTGACACTGGTTATAAGCTCAAGGCAGACTCCCTTACGCAGAATGGTACCAAAATTACTCAGACGGAAGCCGGCTCCTACACCTTTACAATGGGAGCCGCTGCTGTGAGCGTAACTGCTGAATTTGAGCCGGAAACGTACAGCATCACCTACAACGTTGACAACTCCACTGCCACGTCCCTAACACCGGCAACGTATACCTACGGTACGGCAGTTACGCTTCCCACGCCAACAAAAACAGGCTACGTCTTTGACGGCTGGTACACGGCGTCAAACGGCGGAGATAAGGTCGAAAGCATCACCGCCACCGACACAGGAAACAAGACGCTCTATGCACACTGGACGAAAATCACATTGACGGTGAGTGTTGGAGGTGAAGCGCTTACTGGCGATAACCTTACCGCTACACTTGCAGCGGCAGCCGAAAGCATTGAGTTTACTGCCGCATCTACGCCCACAGGAGGCGATTACAGCGTGACATTTGAAGTTTCTGGCGATAATGCGAGCAGTGTTTCGTTTACGCAAGGCAGCGGTGCTGACGCTGGCAAATGGACACTTGCTCGTGCAGAAGGTGCTGAAAATGCTGATGACGGTATTTCCGTAACAGTAACAGCTACGCTCAAAAACGGCAACACTACGCTAGAAACGGCAGTTGTTACCGTTACGGTCGAAAAAGCAACCGAGACACAGACTAGCGGCGTTTAGTTTCTTAATTACTCCACAATAACGCAAACTCGTAGTAACACGGGCGGTATTCAAACGAATACCGCCCATTTTTCTGTCAGCTTTTTATCCAAATTTTGCTTTACAATAGAAATACTTTGTCTTACAATAGAAGAAAGGAAGGTATAGTATGGCACAAGCAATGGTAAATTTCAGAATGGATTCGGAAGAAAAACGCTCTTTTGAGGAAGTCTGCGAGCAGTTAGGGCTTACGATTACAAGCACGCTCAGAATGTTCGCAAAAAAAGTCATCCGCGAAAAGAAAATCCCGTTCGATGTCTCCATTGAAGAAAAAAAATCCGACCCCTTTTGGAGCGAAGAAAATCAAGCCCGCCTCAGAGAGTCAATAAAACATGCAAAAGAAGGGAAATTAACTCAGCACGACTTGATTGAGGTAGACTAATGAACAAAGAATGGTCAGACGAAGCGTGGGAAGATTATTTGAATATTCAAACTGATAAACGGCTTCTCAAAAAAAAACAAACGAACTTCTTAAAGACATTGAGCGCAACGGCTATAACGGGCTTGGAAAGCCTGAACCTTTAAAAGGTGATTTAACTGGTTATTGGAGTCGCAGAATTGATGAGTATAACAGAATCGTATACTGCATTCATGATGACGGCTCGCGGCAATTTATCGAAATCGTTCAATGCGGAACTCATTACCACAAATAACGCCCCGTCGTAACCGCTATTCTCTTCAAAACCGTTTCCCGTTCCGCATGAATTCGCTTAGGTTTGCATGAATGATTCCGTTCCGTTTTTGGAGCATTGTGTCGAGCGTAAGGATATATTTGGGGTAGTTGTCGTGGATTGATTCAAGGGCGCGGTATTCACGGTCTTCGGTTTCTTGGCTTGCGAGAATGGTCATGGCGACTTGTAGGTAGAAATATTGAAGGTTCTTGTCGCGCAGAATAAAGTCACACTCCAGTTTTCCAATGCGACCAACGCTCACTTTGTAATCGTGGAAGCGCGAGTAGGTGAAGGCGAGGTTTTCGAGCACAGGACCGTAGTTGATTCGATTGTCCGTGTTCTGCGAAAAATAAAAACTCAAATCCGCGAGGTAGTATTTTTTTTCGCCCGAAAGCGATTTCTTTGATTTTATGTCAAAGCGCGGGCATTCGTAGAGGATTTTTGCATCGAGCAGGGCTTTTATGTATCGGGAGACGGTGGCTTTGCTGATTGCGTTTCCGTTTTTCTTTAGTGCTTCGCAAAGACTTTTGAGGCTTGTTGTTGCGCCAAAATTGTTGATGATGTAGGTGCGTACGATTTCAAAGGTTTCCCGATTCCGGATTTTGACACGCCGTTTTATGTCTTTTTCAAAAATTTCCTGAATGATTCCGTTTACATACGTGCGTTTGTCGGCGAGCGAGTCAAAAAATAACGCTCTGGGAAAGCCGCCTTCGAGAATGTAATCGTTTATTTCTTCGGAAAGATTTGCGTTGACTGGCTTTTTGTAGAATGCCTTCATTGTTTCGTATTCTTCAAAAGTGAGCGGAAACATTTCAAATTCGATGTAGCGGCCTGTGAGCTTCGTTACCAATTCGCCGCTCAAAAGGTAGGAATTTGAGCCAGTCACAAAAATCGACCATTCATTTTCGGAGCGGAAGCCGTTTAAAACTTCTTCAAAGCCTTTTACATTCTGCACTTCGTCAATAAAAAGGTATTTCAGCCCTTTTACGGAAGAAAATTGCTCGATAAGGACTTCGAGTTGTTCGGCTTTTTTTATGTTTTTGTAGCCGCGCTTGTCCAAATCGAGGAAGATGATGTTTTCGTCTGGAATGCCCGATTCTTCAAGTTCCGAAGCGATAGTTTGCATGAGATACGATTTTCCGCAACGGCGAACACCCGTGATGACTTTAATGATGTCGCTTGCTTGATAGAATCCTCGTATTTTTTGCAGATAACATTCCCGTTTAAAGGCTTTCATTCTATGATTAGAGTAAGATAAAATAGGCGTTAAAGTCAAGTTAACGTGACCGATTTTGAAAAAAATGCAAAAACGGTTGCGTTAAACGCCAAATAACGACGATTTTTTTTATTTGCACTTTCTGGCGCTACTGCTAGCAAAGTTCCGCTACCGTGCACGGCGCAGCTCCGCTTGCTTTTAGCAGCCGCTTTTCGCCTTGCACCTCCGCGCCCGTCTGTGCTATCATTTTCGGAGGAAAACCACGTTAGCGTTGTGCGTAAACGAGCTGGTATGAACAAAATACGTTACTTCTTTCTACATGACATTGACACGCTGCTGTATATTATCTGTTGGGGCTTCCATGCGCTGTTTGCGCAGCTTATGCACGCTTACGGCTACAGCTTGCTTTCGGCGTATAATGTAACCGTTTCCTTTGTCTACGCAACTTTTTTCCTTTTGTTTCGTGCGCTCCACGGTAACAGCATTTTCTTTACGTTCTTTTATCTGGAAGCGCTTTGCTACAACGTGTTGCTTACCGTCTGCATGGGCTCCGATTTTGGTAGCATTATGCTGCCTGTTTGCGTAGTGCCGCTGCTGTTTCTTGCAACGATTACGCTAAAAAAGCGCAAACGTTACTACATCAGCCTTATTGCGCTTACCGCAGCAACAACGCTATTTACGCTGTGGTGGGCATATCTGCGCAACGGCTTTTTGTCGCTGGATTTTCTGGCGCCCATCAATCGCTACCGAAGCCTGTATCTGGCGCACGTTAGCTTTATTATGGTAATGCTGGCGTTTATTCTCTTTTACTACAGCATTTTTAGCGAAGTACAGATTGCAAGCTCTCGCAAAAAGGCGCAGCAGCAGGCGGAAGAGCTAGAGTTTATGGCAAACCACGACCAGCTTACGGGCTTGATGAACCGCCGCAAAATCACGAGCTACCTGCGGTGCGCGCAACGCAAAAAAGAGAAGGACGGTAGCGACTTTGCGCTTACGATTTTTGACATCGACGGCTTTAAGAAAATCAACGACACCTATGGCCACGACGCGGGCGACTTTATCTTACAGCAGTTAAGCGCAACCGTTGCGTCGCAGTTAGCTAGCGGCGAGCAGTTTGCACGCTGGGGCGGAGAAGAGTTTGTGATACTTTTCCCGCTGTTGGACGCGCGCGAGGCTACAGCGAGCGCATACACGAGCTACGAAAGCGTTATCGCAAAGCTAAACAGCATACGCGCGCATGTTGAAGCGCAGTGCTTCCAGTGGCAATACACCGACATTCACATTACGCTGACGTTTGGCGTTAGCAACAGCAAAGAATACAGCGACCTAGAGCAGCTGATTATCGAAGCCGATAACCGCCTGCTGTACGGAAAGCAGCACGGCAAAAATCAGGTGGTGCAAGAGATGCCTGCTACCGCCAACGCTAGCAAGGCAGGCAGCGTATGAATCTAAAGAAAGCGGCTGTATTCTTCATTCGCAATAACACGTTTCCGCTGTTTGCGTTCGGCTTTTTGCTGTTTGCGCTGTGGTCGGCGCTTATCTTTATGTTTCATAGCGCAGAATTTTTGCCGCTGCGCGCAATCAACATAACGGCGGCGCTCTATACGCTTGCGTTGTGCCTGCTGTACAAGCGGCTTAACCGGCTTGTGTCGTTTTCGTTATTCGCGTTGCTGGTTATTGCGTACTCCGTGGCTCTCATTCGGCTTACACGGATGCTCTGTGGCTCGGAGCTATACCTCTTGTGCGCAATTCCTGGCGTGCTGTTGATGACCGCTGAATACAAACGCCCGCGCTGGTACTACGTTGTGATGAATCTGCTGCTGGTGAGCGCTATTGCCTACACGCTGTACTGTCGCGTGCGGTTTACGCCGCCAGACCTGCAAGAGCAGGAGCGGCGCTTGTTTTTCATGCTTAGCCAGCTGTGCGCCGTAAGCGTTACATTCATAATGATGATTTACGCGGGCTTTAACACGCTCGTCATATTGCGTCACCTTGATTACAAATCACAGTTTCTAAAAAAAGAGCTTACTTATACTGCAAAACACGATGTGCTTACCAGTCTGATGAATCGACGGCGCACAATGGAAGTATTTACGCAGATTGAACAGCGCAAGGCGCAGGAAAACATCGACTTTGCTATCTGCATTTTTGACATTGACAACTTTAAGCGCATTAACGACACCTACGGTCACGACGCGGGCGATTTTGTGCTTAAAAGCTACTCTAAAGCAATCTGGGACGCTTTTCCTAAGCCGAACCACGTTGCGCGCTGGGGCGGCGAGGAATTTCTTATCATCTACACCGAGGTTACAAGCGACGCGATTTTTGAGTTAGAGCGCCTCCGTAAGCGCGTTGCGGAAACGCCCATCGTGTACAACGGCACGGCAATAACCGTTACCGCTACCTTTGGCATAAGCTCGTCGCGCACGCTCGCTACGGCAGAGGCGGTGCTTTCCGACGCCGACCAGATGCTGCTAGAAGGAAAATCCAACGGCAAAAACCGAATTGTCGTAAGCGAGCTGTTTTAGCGCAAGCGACACATGGCGCGCTAGCGTAAGCGTTTTTCTGCTTTTTTCTTTGCGTCTTAGCGTATTTCATGGTATACTTAGGCCATGTCGAATTCCATTATGCTTCCACAGGAAGAGCTAGATAAGATTTTAAACGATGTCCGTAAGGATAATACCGAAAATGAGCCGGCTCCGGTTGGCGTTGCGCTGCCGCAGTCTGCTCTTGACGATATTCTAGGCGAAGACGCTTCTTCAACGGTGGTAAAGCCGCAGCCGGAAGAGGCGAAGACGTATGCGACGCCGGAAGAAGCTGAGGCAGCGCGCGCGGCAAAGATTGCAGCACGAAAGGCGCGTACCGCTGAGCTGCTTGCGCGCGTAAACGCAAATTCGCCAAAGCGCATTTCGGTTATATACGGTAGCGCACTGCTAAAAGGAAGCGAGCTTAGCGCGCTTAAGCCGGAAGATACGCTAACGCTAGACCGTGGCGAAGAGACGGCCGCTGATATTCTTGTGGATGGAAAGCAGTTTGGGCGCGGCATTATAACCTACGCCGACGGCAAAGCAAGCGTAAAAATAACCGAAATTTTTGCAAATCAATAGACATTAGGCCGCAGCGAAAGCTGCGGCTTTTTTGTGCGCTAGCGGCAGCCTATGCCGCCGTGCGCTAGCGCAGCATATCCTTGCTGATGTGGTACACGCTGCCACAGTTGTGGCAGGTAATTTCCAGCGGCTCCGCGTCGTGGGCGATGATGTCGGCTAGCTCGGCGGGCGGAAGCGCGCGCACGGCGGCGGCGAAATGCTTCAGCGAGCAAGGGCAGTCGAAGACGACGTCGCGCTCCAGCACGCTTACGGGCACAAACTCGCGGAACAAGCCGTGAATCAGGTCTTCGCGCGTGCCTTGCTCCGCAAACCATGTGCCCAGCGAGGGGCAGGCGCGCAGCGCGTTTTCGGCGCGCGTCAGAAGCTCGTCGGCAAGTGCCGCAGTCGCCTCGCTTCCGCTGTCGGCGGTCTGCGCGCTTGCAGCCGCTTTGCCGCCCGCGCCGGGCACCGCCTGCAAAAAGAGCGCCCCCGCGCCGATGACGCGCCCCTGCTTGTCAAACTGAATCGACGTGTTGAACGCCGTGTGCGTCTGCTCGCTCTGGGCGAAATACCATGCCAAGTCCTTCGCGATGTTGCGGTGGCGGATTTCCACGGTGCCGGTCTGCGCGCTCTTCATGCCTTCGCCCAAGCGGCTTAGCGTTACGGTGCCGTCGCCGAAGAACGGCGCCAAGTCCCAGTTCGCAAGCGGCGCGTCCACGGGGATGGGGTTCTGGAACAGGTGCCCGCGCACGTAGCCGGTGCTGTTCGCCTCCACGCTGAAGCCCGCCGCGGGGCCGTTGGTGTCGTAGCGGAAGGTCAGATGCTCGCGCCCCTTCATCGTCTGGATGAGGAGCGCCGCGCACAGCTCCGCCTGCCCCAGCACCAGCGTTTCAAGGATGCCTAAATGCTCGTTCGCGCGCATCTGGTTTACCATGCGCGTGCCGTTGTACAGCGCGCCGCGGAACTGCCCGTCCGCCATCACGAACACGGTCATGCCGTCGCGCTCAATGCCGTCCAGCTGCCGCAGCAGCTCTTGGTCGCCAATCTCTGCTTTAATCATGGCGCCATTGTAGCGGAAAACGCGCGCCGTGTCAGTCAGGGCTTCGGCATGAGAACATTAGTCTACATAAAAAAGCAAACTGCGCAGTCTACGAGCTACACAGACTGCGAAAAACAAGTGGTCATTTA
>ERZ842401.7640-NODE-7640-length-10993-cov-10.679832_pt1 | contig 10993 bp, 14 predicted proteins | sample MGYA00521270_ERZ842401 | MGnify/ENA primary metagenome ERZ842401 (study PRJEB31892, sample SAMEA3878208) | bioreactor metagenome | biome: Moose rumen | place: Sweden | collected 2011-10 | study: EMG produced TPA metagenomics assembly of the PRJEB12797 data set... | reverse complement strand
TGGCGAGCCAACTTGCGCGATGAGCGCACCTCATAGTAATAACCATATGTGTACAGCTTCAGCAGGTCACGGGGATCGTATCCCGGAGCACCTGTATCAGCAGGAATGAAACGTTGGAATCCAAGCTTCTCCATATCCAAACGATCAACGAACGCATCCATCAGCCGGGTTGGGGAATCCTGCTCTACATAGTCGTCTATGCAGTCCGGAAAAAGAGTCCGTTGTCTCCTGTCTTCACCTTTCTTATATGCCATATTCGGTACCTTAATTATAGGTACAAAGTTACTAAAAATAGCTGACATTAAAGAATTAATTAGGTTAAAAACAATTAAAACTTATTGATAGTCAGATGGTTGCAAAAATAAGACCGATCATGAGCTCAACTTACATCACTTTAGGTTCTCGGACGGCCTCCCCCCAGGCCGTTTCCACCTGTTAGTCAGCCATATATCGATCAGCTGGCAAATGGAGAAGAGCATATAAATTTCAAACAATGCCCACACAAACCAATAGCCGTTATGTGCCCCGCCCTCAGGCCACCAGAACAGCGACCACCAAGGCCGACTTTTTATACAAATTATAGTATAGAGCATACCAGTACATAGGAAAGGGATTAGGAGCTGAACTGCTTTCTTTTTAAGGTTTGAGTAAATACCATACCAGTTGTCTGTTTGCTTGGCGAACATACCACTCAGAAAAAAAAACAGAGGCATGCAGTACAAATCCTGGAATCTATTCCAAAAACCAGTGTAACCATTCATTGAGAAATGTTCAATATGTCCAAATACCACACAAAAGATGGCAAAAGCCTTGGCAAGGTCAACCCAGTGTATTCTTTCTTTCATTATATAAATATTTTCTCTTTCCTATCTCCTCACCCCAATCCAAGCTAACCATCTGTCAACATGCCACATGATACGGTGGGGTTTCAGCCCGAAGGCCTTCCAAATGCTGTGCTCCAAGCGCTGCTCCAAAGGGAGCCAGGTAGCGCCATAGTGGTGGATGCTGACGGAGTGTGGGGTGATGGTTAACTTGCCTGTGCCATAGTCCTTGGGGCAGAAGTATTCCTTGGGGTAGATATAGATGCCAGCGATGTGCTGTATCTCGTTGATATTCTGAAGACCATATTCCGATAGCATCTCCGAGGTGTATTTCACGATGGTGGCCGTGCCTGTCTTGCTTTCCTTGTCGAACGACAGGGTCTCATAGAATTCCAACATTTCTTTGTACAGGCCGAGGCCGGGGTTTACCCCAAGGCCGAGGCCGGGGTTTACCCCAAGGCCGAGGCCGGGGGCGACGCCTAGCGTCGTCGCCCCGCTGCCAGCCTCATTTTCGCAGCCCATGAACGGACCTCGGGTTATGATGTCGTCCATTGGTTTGATAATTTCGACATCCGTATCGAAATACAGTCCCCCATATTTGTAGAGTATCCAGAACCGGGCATAATCGCTGACAAAGGCGTATTTCTTTGCTCGATAAGCCTCTGCGGTATAGGGGATGATATTGATATCAAAGTTATCTTCATTCCATTCCTTTATCTCATAGTCTGGCAGGAATTTCCGCCACGATGCAATGCATTTCTGTGCTAATTCCGGTAACGGATTACGGCCAAACCAGCAATAATGAATGATTTTGGGTATCATAGTCCTTTATGCATGAATATATAGCTACCCATACACAAAGGACGCTTGCAGCTTTCCTATCTTTTTATGCGGAACAGCTTCCCAAGCCATTTGTCCACATGCCACATCACTCTGTGGCTTCTCAGGCCGAGGGCAATCCAAAACTTACGCTCCAAGCGTTGCTCCCATGGAACCCACGAACCGGAGAACTGGTGTATGGAGTATGTATTGTTTGTTACGCTTGTCTTTCCTGTAGAATAAGATTTGGGGCTGAAATATTCGCAAGGCAGGATGTTTAATTCAGAATTACCCCCCCCAGAGCATCTTCTGGTGAATAAATATTCCTCAGATCCACACCATTAGCTTGCAGCACTGTCTTAGTCACCTGCGGCAGCGGCTTGGTGTCGAAGGTGCCGTCAGTTTTGATAAAGTTACGGTCTTTATAATAGTCAAGGATGCACCCTACCCACCCACAGTCTTTACTAGCTCCGAGAGTGGCCATTTCGGGCACCTGTTCCTCGCCGTTTTCATAACAAATGAAGTAGTCCATCGAGAGCAGATCATCGTAGGGTTTAAGCACTTCCACATCCATGTCAAGGTAGATGCCTCCCATCGTATAGAGGGCATACATACGGATATAATCAGCGGCAAAGGCATATTTCTTATTCTCGAATGCCTCTTTCACCCATGCCGAAGAATCAATGTCGAAGCGTGAGAAATCCCATTTGATGAATTCATAATCCGGGAGATGCTTTTTCCATGTAGCCATGTAATTCTGCAGCTCTTCAGGAACAGGATTATCGCTCAGCCAGCAATAATGAATAATTTTCGGTATCATATTTTTATACGTCTTTTAACGCTATCTAAGATATAATTTCTCTCACTCTGAGTCATTCCAACAAAATAAGAGGCTATCAATGCCGACAAGACAGAAACAACTATCATGGAAAATGATACGAGGAGTGAACTTTCGAGTGTCACCGACAACAGAGTTGGAACAATAAGTGCAGCAACAGTCACTTTCAGAATCGGCCATATCACCTCAGCGGTGAACTCCATATAGCGCATGCCTATCATCCCTTTTATAAGATACATCCGAATGAAAATCAACGAAGTTTGTGCTATGATTGCTACAACAACCGTTATTTCAGGAGAGGCACCTAAATAGAGCGCAAGAAAGGAGGCTGGGAAGATGAGGAAGATGGTTGACGATACCATTGTGGTGTACTTTCTTATTTTGCCATAACCTCTGGCAATCTGAGCCAACAGGTTCGGAATAATCTGAATGAGCGTACATATCAGAAACAATCTACAGAAAACTGCAGTCTTTGCAGGCACTTCTTTCAGCCATAATGCAAGGACATCTTCCATGGCAAAGAGCAGTGGAAGCGACAAAACCATTAGCAAATAGAATGATAAACGTGATGCCTGAAACACCAATCTCTTCATAGCATCAAGGTCGCCAGCGGCATAAAGCTTGATGACTTGAGGATTTACCGCCACTTGGAAGTTCTGAACAAACTTATTGACGGCTAAATTCACCTGTAAACCGATAGCACGTGCTGCGTTGATAGCAGGACCATAGAAATAGTTGATAAGCAGGTTGACACCCTGATCGGTCAATAGCCAGGAAATTTCACCAAAGACATTCCAACTGGCAAAACCCGTTATTTCACGGAGTATCGACCAACTGCCATTATTCCTTATGCGACTTTCCGCAAATGCCCGACGGCAGTATACATAATAGATTATAAGTACTATCATCGGTACTACGGCCATCATTACCGCATACGCCTTCAGTTTATCCCATATGGTGATAGTAAGCATATATGCGATAACCAATCGAAGGATGCCGTCAAAGATTGACAAATAGGCATAGATACTCATTTGTTCTTTGGCGATTATCATGCTGTTGAAAGGCACCTGCAAAATAAAAAAAACTGTAGACAGAATACTGAAATGTAGCACCCAGCGAGCGGTATCCATCCTTTCTGCAGGAATATTGATATAGTTTTCAAGATACCATACGCCCAAAACTTCCGTTAGAATAATCACGACAACAGCTATCATAACATGAGCTGCCAACGACACATTGAAGTAACGATTTAGTTTCTCGCTGTCACCCTCTCCTATGGCAAAAGAAAAGAAACGCTGCACAGCGTTAGTCATTGAAGAATTGAGGAATGACAGCATGGCCACAATGCCTCCTACTACATTGTACACACCAAAATCAACTACCCCTAACTGGTCGAGGACCACACGGGAGGTGTACAGCGTAACTAACATCAAGACCACCATCCTGAACGATAGGAGGAGGGTGTTCTTGGCTATGCGCTGATTGTCGTGAATAGATTGTGTCACCTTTTCAATCGGGGATAAGCATCAATGAGACTCCCTTCAGTGCAATTCAGAATATTGGCTCTCATATAGATTGCATAGTCAGCCATAATTTTGTGACCTTTAAAAACTGCGAACATCTCAAACAAGAAATATGGCATATCCTTGTATTTACGACTTTCATCATAGTGCCATAGCATAGGTTTAACAACCTCACTCGTATCAAAGGAGTGCTTATAGACATAGCAGGGAATATTATTGTCGTTTACCATAAGGCCGTTAAAATATGTATGATCTACTCCTTGAAGATAAATCTGTTTATAACCCAGTGTTACGCCCACATACAAAGCATTCAAGGCTACAGTAGAATATTCGCCATTCCCCATACCATGCTTGTATATGAAGTTTCTCAGATGATTTTGCTCACTAAATATCGGGAAGTGAATGGAATGATAGTGTTCTATCTTAATGTGTTTGTTACGAGATAGGATGGGTAGCATTGGAGAGTCTTTCGTATTAAAGCGCACAAAGAGTGTCATATCCCAATCAACTTTATCTGCAAGGCCATTCATCACTCTCAAACCGCGCTCTTTATAAATAGTGTCGTATAAAAACATTGGGTCAGAAACTACATAATAGCGTGGCTTTGCTTTCACGCAACGCTCGTCTGTAATGAAGTCGTTGACTGCAATATAATCACAATTGTCATCTACAAGCGGGTCATTATCTATGTTATCAAGGAATTTGCCTAAAGAAGGACCATTCGCTAAGACATGAAGTTTACGATTAGGACTTACTCTCATTCTACGAAAATGAGTTCTTCCTTCAAAAAGACATTTAATCACATGGACTAATGCCAAAATAAAATCTTTCAAACTCTTTAGCATTTCAATTATTTACTCTAGTAAATTGTAAGCGGTCACTTTAGACCCATTCAGGCCTATGACAACCATTTTTTATAAATCTTTAAAAATTCGATGCGGATTTAGTAGGTGGCCTGAGCCATTTGGGGCTGCCACCTGTGAGCTACCAAGTTCACCATGTAATCCTTTGCCGTATCCTTGACACGACGGAATATGTCACTTCTTCAAAATCAGAATACTATCTTTGCCTGAGGCAAGAGTCTGAAATGTGTCTTGTTATAGAAGGCTGTTATGCTCTCACGGGCAGAATAAGCGAAACTAGGACGTCTCGGATTGCAGGCATAAGCCCTGCGATTATGATAGTCCTCATAATGGTGGTTGGCTAAGAAATATTCAAGCGTCTTCTCCAATTGAACCTTAGCACTGCTGATATAACCTCCCACATGATAGTCCTTCAATTCCACGAAACTAAGTTCCATTGTTTCGGCAGCAAATATCATACCGTCACATCGACTCTCGGAATTACCATCAAGTTTCCGTATGTCAATATTCTTGTCGATGGCAATAAACTGCAACTTCTTCCGGCTCTTGTTCTCTATTGTAGCACACCATCTGTCGGCTCCTTGCTCGGTTGAAGTATATGCAGGCTGTTCGCCTTCCGGGTCGCAAATGCCCAAAAGTACGTCCTGTTTTACAGGCTCTTTCCGATGTTCCTGAGCAAAGAAGTTTACCTTCATCATACCTTGTCCTCAATTTCCAGCAACTGACCAAAGAGATCATTGGTTTCACTTAGCTCCCTATTCAGGAAATTATCATCCGACGGCATGTTTTCGTACTTTTCCAGCGCTGTGATTTTTCCATTCCGTATCTGATACACACACACCTTATCACCTTCCAGCCGCGAAGACTTGGGTACTATATTCTCTAACTCGCTTTCTAACTGCTTATCGCTCGTCTTTATGCTCGCAGCCTTCACAGCCAGCGATGTATAGTCAATCATATATGGACTATGCGTCGTGATAATCAGAAGATTCTCATCTTTGTCGTTATAGGCCGAGAACAGGTCATAGAGAACATTACGCTGCGCTGTTGGAAAAAGATTCTGCTCAGGCTCCTCCACGATATTAATAAACTTACCATAGGTGAGAAGAGATGATTGCTGACTAATCAGCAACCGTCGCATATTCTCGTCAATACTGTCATCTGCCAGAATTGCTGCAATACGTTTCTCTATGGCATTATTAACTTGAAGGTTCGTAGAGGTCTGTTCTCCCCTACGGATAAGATGAGCAATGTAACGGGTCACCAGTATCATCGGTATCAGCGACTGAAATCCGCTGGCTGCTTCTGATATCCTGACCCTGAAACCGTCACCTTTCAACCACGACACATTGTTAAGTTTATCGTACACAAACGCAAAACCCTTGATGGGCAGCGACAACTCGTTTTTCAGCGATGTCCGCCCCTTGTCATATTCAGAAAACAACACGAACAGTGCATCGGGTATTTCCTTCATCGTATCAGGATGCTCCACTACTGTCAAAAAATTTCTTTCGGCAGGCACATACATAATCTTCGGCATCGTGTAATGTGCTTTTTCATCCACCGTTTCTATCGAGAAGTTCTCTTCTTTATAATGAAAGTTATACTTTATTCCCTTATAGTGTATCTCGCTCTCCTTTTTCAAATAGTTTTGTATACGATGAAATTCCAGTCTTTGTCTGAAGTAAGTGTTGCTGTTGGTTTTCTTATTCAGAGCAATGTCACCTCGCACGAGTGCCTTCTCCATCCATACAAATGTAGAGATAAGCTTTGCTACAGTACTTTTACCTGCCCCATGGTCTCCACAAATGATAGTAACAGGATATATAGGCATTTCACCCTCATACCCTTCCTCAATGGGACCAAAATGATGTATTTCTATTGTATTCATTTATAATTCCCTAATTTGGTTTTAAGGGTACAAAGTTAGCTCTTTTCTCCTACACCCATTACATCCGTCCACAATATTTCTTATTTTTTAACAGTCAAAACACCACATCAACGTCTCACTCATATAGTCCTTTGAGTAGAATATGAATGCCTCGTCATAGCGCTTGGGATTATGCTTCATCTCATCACGCACGATTCCGGACAAGCCTTCACAGCCTTTTCGCATATCGGTAGGCTTGCTCCTCAGGTAGTATTTCGTCTTAGATGTGAAATCCAACATGGCTTATGACAGTTTGCGAAGCAGCTCTGATACTGCATCTTGGGACTCTCAGAGGTGGACACCTCTTCAAGCCACGCTCCCGTCAGGGTATCGGAGGAAATGAACAAGCTCCGCCGGGAACTCAGCGACCTACCGTGAAGTTAGATATCTTCGTCAAGGAGCCTGTAGTCAATGCTGCTTGGATCCTTATAGTTATTCCAAACGGCCAAGATGGTTACTTTGTCAGCCTGTGGGGAGTAGAACACCGTGACTTGACGGATAGGCAGTTTCCGAATCTCGCATCCATGATAGGTAACACCCGGATAAACCGTACCAATCAGCGGAAAATCTGCCAAATGGCTCACGTGCTTCTGCAGATGCAGGTATGCTTTGCGAGCTGCGGCATAGCCAAACTCATCCAGCACATAGGCTATCTCGGCATCAAGTTCTTGCTCCGCACTCTCCAGCCACTCGATTTCAGAAGCCATACTTGGTGCGTATTGAGTCAAAAACGGTCTGGTTGGATACGGTCTTCTCCTCGCCTGCCTCGGCACGGCGCACACGCTCCACAAGCAACGCGTGCATCTCCTCTGCCGTGTGCGCATTGGGCGACGGGGCGTGCGACATCTCCATATCCTCAATGGCATCGTTGACAAGAACCTGTAACCAGCGGTCTATCACATTCACGTCCTTGAACGACGGGTTGATGCGGCTCAACCTTGCTTCATCTATGTTGACTGTTCTTATACACATGACTTCATCTTTTTATGTTCACGCTGCAAAAATACAACTTTTTATGCATATACAGGAAAGAAGAGCGAATTTTAACATTTATTGCTCCGAATGCATGATTTTTGCTAATTTTGTAGTGGAAACGACCGAAAAAACCAGATTCCCGGATGTCTGATGAATGTCGTTAAGATGGCTGATGGAAGATGGCTGATGGCTGATGTTATTCCGCTCCGTCTAGCTTCTTACATCGAAAAGGCCAGGCACTTGACCGATGGTCGACCTCTGTCACGACTCGGCAAAGTTCATGCGAGCATGACTCTGCTCTCGCTGCTCCATCGGTTGGCTTGTATAGCGTCTGAGATTTCACTCATGATATTGATGTATGGTATTTGATGACTAAGAACTGAAGCCTACTTCTTATTGAATATGAAGTTCAGACCCTGCTTGCAGTAGAAGTCGAATTTACCATCTGACGATATTAGTGGCAAATGCTCGGTTATGGCATGAGCTATGATAAGATGGTCAGAGGTGTCTGTATGCTTGGCTGCAAGATTCCAACGGAGATTGACGAATGTCTGTCAGAGACTATTGCTTCAACATCATCGCTCATCTCACCTGTCTTATTGAGCATATAGAGCATGATGCAGGTATCGAGCAGGTATCGCATGGACTACAGGTTCGTAAATTCTGCAACCATCTTGTGGAACTCCACCTCCTCTTCGGGAGTAAGCGGAGTCCATCCGTGCTTGATCTTATAATCATAAGCATCCTGAAGCCTGGAAAGCCTGCTGGGAGTGCCCGTGTTCTGATTTGTAACCGTTGTCATCATAAGCTTATTATATTTACGCGGTGCAAAGATACGAAAAAGATTTGAATCTTGCCGTACTATGAACCATTATTTTTCAATTTTTGTATATTACTTGTCTTGTCTTCCCTGCAGTACACTTTAATTTTCATTAACAGTCTAAGTGCAATTTTTCTTAATGCTATTGCAAGAATGCCTGATTTTTGGTAATTTTGTACTGGAAACGACCGAAAAGGTCCAATTTCCCGGATGTCTGATGAATGTCTGATGAAACAGGAAACGGTGTTTTCGTTTTACACTCAGTATCAGGCTGTTATGCGGAAGTTCACATTAGCTGGCTATTCTTGGACACTTTAGAAATCAAAATTTTTGATTTCAATTCGCGCAACTCACTGGGAGTCAGCTCAAACATATAGTAAGCGGGAAACGGCACAGATGCCACAGATATGATGCTGCATATAGGAGTCGTGGGTGCAGGCTCTGACTTGATAACATGAGAAGTTAATAAAAAAAAGGTTGTCAGGTCGACAATGAATCTCAAAACAGGAAGTTTGCGACCTGTCAGCGGTTGACATAGGTTGTCGTAGGTTGACAGAATGACAACTGACTATTTGGCAGTCACTGAATTCTCGAGAGAATTGAAGCAAAAGGTGGCACTACAGTCTCGAAAGGAGGCACTTTGTTATCTAATTCTCAAGAGAATCCAACATATTGGCATGTAAATAAGCAGTCCATGACAACCTCTGACAACCTATGTCAACCCCTAACAGGTCGCTAAAGCCCTGCACATCGATATTCTGTCAACCTTACAACCTAAAGAAAAACGCATGAAGCACACTGCTTATCAATTCCTTATCAGTGACAGGAACTCACGCAACGTACCGTTAGCTGGTAACTTGTCCATCACAATTTGCTTCAGTTCTGTCCTGTAGCGGGCATCTTTTGTGCTGATATAGAGGGCGGTCAGCAGATATGCCAAGGCGGTTTGCTGCTGCATGCTGGCTTCCTGATTGCGGAGGCCCTTGATATGTTGCTTGACGATCTTGTTGTACTTCGATTTCTCTACGTTATTCTTACTCAACGAAGCACAGATAGACATCAGCGAGTCGAGCTGCACCTGAATAAAAGGGTCGTCGATGATGGCATGACGCAGATAATACAGCTGCTGCAACTGACGACGATCGGCCTCGCGGCTTTGGGCGGTTTCATTCTTATGCACCTGACGGCGCAAAATTGACAGGAGATTCGACTGGATGCGGTCAATGAAATCGGCACTGAACACCGGCGATTGTTCGTCACTCAGCACAACATCCTCAGGGCGACAGTTGTGAATATGGATATAACGGTCGTTGGCAAAAAACTTTATGGCTATGCTGAAACGAATACCACTGGACTTATAATGGATGTTATAGACTTCTGCTTGAAAGTCTTTAAACGAACCATTGCGGACTGTCACTTGCACACCCTCCGCAAGCTGAGAATCCTTGGCGTGGATCTCAAACTTCTCAAGAAATTCCAGGCAACCACTGATAAAAATGCTCATTTTCTCGTTATCCACCGTTATTTCGTTCCCTTCCCCATCGCGATAATGACGCAGTTGGGTACTCCCCGTATTCCAATACTGGGTAGGAAGATGATGCTCCAGACGGTCGAAGGCAGAAGGACGGACATAGAGGAAGACAAAACGGCGCAACACATTGCGCATCTTATTATTCTTCACATCAGTATCTTCAGCAGCAAGGGAATGGCCAACTTCATATTTATCGGTTGCACCACGCTGAACGACGCGCCGCCTGATGGCTAGGGACGGGATAAACAGATCCTCAACTTTATTGTCGGGAACTACTGCCTCATCGTTGTTATATTCATCTATAAACGCCTCGATACGCTCAGCGTCCTGGCACTTCATCACATACCAGTGCAGCCTATTTTCCTTGCGTTTTTTTGCATTCATACAGCATACATTTTTCCCTCTTCGTCCCAAAGACCAACTTGAAACGAATACCGTTGTTTCCATTAGTTGTTGATGCAAAGTGGACGTATCTCCACTCTCAACATCCGGAACAAGCAATACTATCAAAGCTTTTCCCGTTGACCAGCATCACAACCTATCTGACCGCCGATAAATCGGCACGAAATCACCCATTAATAATACGCATGCATACGCGCGATAGGGTAAATGCGGGTGCAAAGGTACAAATATTTTTTCATATATCATTTCAATAACACGAAAAAAAATGCAATAACGATACATTTTTAATATCAGGAAGACAGCACCCCAATTTTGTCCGTCTCCGAATTGATTTTCATCAAGAGAAATGGGTATATATTCACTTTTTAAGCAGAAAAACTTGCGCAGATGCTTTTTTCGTCGTACCTTTGCAACGTCAAAAGGTTAATAGATTGTTTTAGGTTAGTAGTAATATTAGATCGGAAGAGCGTC
>ERZ842401.7639-NODE-7639-length-10994-cov-5.438340_pt1 | contig 10994 bp, 8 predicted proteins | sample MGYA00521270_ERZ842401 | MGnify/ENA primary metagenome ERZ842401 (study PRJEB31892, sample SAMEA3878208) | bioreactor metagenome | biome: Moose rumen | place: Sweden | collected 2011-10 | study: EMG produced TPA metagenomics assembly of the PRJEB12797 data set... | reverse complement strand
CCCCATAGAACAGGAAGGAACCTATCCGCTGCCCGAAGCCCAGGTAGACCGCTTCATGCTGAAAGTGGTGATAAACTACCCCGACAAGGCCGAGGAGCGGCAGATACTGCACAAGAGCATCCACAACGAGTTTGAACGCCAGAAGCCAATACTGAAGCCCGACGACATCATCAAGGCCCGCCGCGTGGTGGCCGAGGTCTATATGGACGAGAAAATCGAGAACTACATAACCGACATCGTCTTCGCCTCGCGCTATCCCGACCAGTACGGACTGGAAAAAATGAAAGGGCTGATAAGCTACGGCGCCTCGCCGCGTGGAAGCATCAACCTGGCCCTGGCGGCACGCTCGTATGCATTCATCAAGCGGCGCGGCTACGTCATCCCCGAAGATGTACGCGCAGTGGCCATGGACGTGCTGCGCCACCGTATAGGCCTGACCTACGAAGCCGAAGCCGAAAACATAACGAGCGAGGAAATCGTCAACGAGATACTCAACCGCGTGGATGTGCCGTGATGCTGTGGATTAGTTTGAACACGAACTACACGTTTACAATTCATGGACAACGAAATACTTAAGAAGGTCAGAAAGATTGAAATCAAGGCGCGGGGACTGTCGCAACAAATGTTCTCGGGCGAGTACCACAGCGCTTTCAAAGGTCACGGCATGGCCTTCAGCGAGGTGCGCGAATACCAGTATGGCGACGACGTGAGGGACATAGACTGGAACGTGACGGCAAGGCTCAACCACCCCTACGTCAAGGTGTTCGAAGAGGAACGCGAGATGACCGTCATGCTGCTGGTCGACGTGAGCGGCAGCAACCGTTTCGGCACTCACCACCAGTTCAAGGAGGAGCTGGTGGCCGAAGTGGCGGCGACACTGGCTTTCTCGGCAATCCAAAACAACGACAAGGTGGGTGTCATCCTCTTCAGCGACCGCATCGAAAAGTTCATCCCGCCCAAGAAAGGCAGCACCCACATACTGCGCATCATCCGCGAACTCATCACCTTCCGCCCCGAAAGCAACGGCACCGACATCACCACCGGACTGAAATACTTCACCAACGTGATAAAGAAACGCTGCACGGCGTTCCTCCTGAGCGACTTCTACGACGAGGGCTACGACGACGCACTGAAGATTGCAGCCGAAAAGCACGACCTGGTGGCTATACGTATAGCCGACGAAAAGGAGCGGCGGCTTCCCGACCTCGGACTGGTGAAATTCTACGACCCCGAGAGCGCAACCACTCTGTGGGTCGACACCTCGAGCCGACAAACACGCGACCTGTTCGCTAAAACCTACTCCACCTACGTCGACAATGTGAAATCAATCATGCAACGCTACGGCATCGACAACACCGAGGTACTCACTGGCGAGGACTTCGTGAAGCCGCTGCTGAAACTGTTCAAGATGAGAGGCTAAACAATGACAAAAAAAATCTTTCTGCTCGGCGCCGCGCTTTCGCTTTGGCTCACCGGCCAGTCGCAAACGGTCGGCAGCCTTGACACCAACAACGTGACAATAGGCGACCAGGTGACACTCTCCATCAGCGGCACAGACAACTACCGCACCGCCGACGAACTCGCCCAAAACGGCGTGGTGGTCGTGAAACAGTGGGAGGACACCGTCAACAACATCCAGTACACCACCCTCACCAGCTTCGACGAGGGCGAGCATGTGATAAAACTCGGCGAAAACGACTCGTTAGTGCTGGCAGTGAACGACGTTGAAGGGGTCGACACGGTGAACGTCGAAATCAAGGACATTGCCGATATAATAAAGGTGCGCTACACGTTCTGGGAAATCTTCCGCTGGGTGCTGCTCGGCCTTGCCGTCGCAGCCGTGGCGGGCGGCATCATCTACGTGGTGCGACGTGTCAAGGCCCACAAACCCATAATCGAGCTGCGTCCCGAGCCGGTCGTGCCACCCGACGAGCGGGCGCTGAAAGACCTCGAGACCCTGCGGCGCGAAGAACTGTGGCAAAACGGCAAGGTGAAAGAGTACTACACCGAGCTGACCGACATAGTGCGCCGCTACCTGGAGGAGGCCTGGCAAATCAACTCGACCGACATGACGAGCGACGAGACGTTGGAAGCCTACCACACAAGCCGTGCCGCCGACGAGGGCAACGAGGCCAAGCTGCGGCAGATGCTCCGCACCGCCGACATGGTGAAGTTCGCCAAAGGCGAGCCCCTGCCAAACGAGCACACTCAGGCCATGAACCACGCAGTGGAGTTTGTCGGGGCGCTGGCGGAGAAAGGCCGCCTACTGGCTGCCGCCGAAAACCAAGACTCACGAAAAGACAAAACAACCAATGAAAAAGCGTAAACCCGGTTTTACGCCACTACAAACAACCTGACAATGCACAATCTGACATTCCAACATCCGTGGGTTTTGTGGTTCCTGCTGCTGGTGCCGCTGCTCGTGGCGTGGTACATTTTCAGATACCGCAAGCAGAAAGCCGCCCTGCAGTTCTCAAACATAGGGCTCTTCAAGGGTTTCGACAAGACGCTGCGGCAACGGCTTCGCCACCTGCCCTACGCTTTGCGCATGGTGGCCGTGGCAGCAATAATAGTGGCCCTGGCTCGTCCGCAGAGCCAGTTGAGCCGCGAGGAGATGAACGTCGACGGCATTGACATCGTGCTTGCCATCGATGTGAGCGGCAGCATGATGGCCGAGGACTTCAAACCCAACCGCCTCGAAGCGGCCAAATCGGTGGCTGCCGACTTCATCAACGGGCGCAACGAGGACCGCATAGGCCTGGTGGTCTTCGCCGGCGAGGCCTTCACCCAGGTGCCGGCAACCATCGACCACCACATACTGCTTTCGCAACTCGGCGCCGTAAAGAGCGGCACCATGCGCGACGGCACCGCCCTCGGCGACGGACTGGCCGTGGCCATAAACCGCATAAAGAACAGCGAGGCCAAGAGCAAAGTAATCATCCTGCTCACCGACGGCGTGAACAACCAGGGCAGCATCGACCCGCGAAGCGCAGCCGAGATGTCGGCCATGTACGGCATACGCCTCTACACCATCGGTGTGGGCACCAACGGACGCTCCGTGGCCCACGCCCCCGACGGCACTCGCTACTATGTAGACTGCGAAATCGACGAGCGCCTCCTCGAACAAATGGCCACCACAACCGACGAGGGACAATACTTCCGCGCCAAAGACAAGAAAGCGCTCAAAAGCATCTTCTCGCAAATTGACAACATGGAGAAAACCAAGATAAACGTCACACAGTACCGCCAGACGAAGGACGAGTTCATGCCCTGGGTAATCTTGGCCATGATAGCCTTCGCTCTCGAGCTGCTGCTCAGCATCACCTATTTCCGCACAACACCATGATTCATTTCCAACACCCCGACATACTCTACCTGCTCATAGCCGTGCCGCTGCTGGCTCTGCTGTGGGTGTGGCTCGAACACCGCAAACGCACAAAGCTGCTGCAGTTTGCCGACCGGCAGATGTTCGGCCGACTTATCCCCGACCAGTCGAAAGCACGTCCGATAATCAAGACAACGTTGCTCTTGCTTGCCCTGGCACTGCTTATCGTGGCCTGGGCCAACCCACAGGTGGGAAGCAAGATGGTGCAGGGCGACCAGAAAGGCAGCGACGTGGCGATATGCCTCGACGTGTCGAACAGCATGATGGCCGAGGACATACAGCCTAACCGTCTGGAACGCAGCAAACGCATCGTGGCCAACCTGCTCGGCGGACTGGGCGGCGACCGCGTGTCGCTGGTGGTCTTCGCCGGCACAAGCTTCATCCAGATGCCGCTCACCAACGACTACAGCGCCACCAAGATGTTCCTCGACCAAGTGAACTGCGACATGATAGCCACCCAGGGCACGGCCATTGGCGACGCCATAGGCAAAGCCATGCAAACCTTCGGTTATGGCGACGAGAACCAAACCTGGGTGAAGAAAAACTCGCGCGCCATAGTGGTCATCTCCGACGGCGAGAACTTCGAGGACGACGCCCGGTCGGCGGCCTCCGACGCCGCGTCGGAGGGTGTGGTGGTGTGCACCATAGGCATGGGCAGCGAACAAGGCGCCCCTATCCCTAAATACAAGAACGGCGTGCGCACCGGCTTCAAATACGACCGCACCGGCAACACCGTGACCACGCGCATGGACGAGTCCACACTCAAGGATATAGCCCACGCCGGCAACGGCGTCTACGTGCGCGCCGGCAACGTCAACGCCGGCATCGACAAAATCATCGACCGCATAAACCATCTCGAGAAAGACAGCATGGGCAAAGCTTTGTTTGCCGAATACGAAAGCCGCTACCAGTACCCGCTGCTGGCCGCTCTGCTCTGCCTGATACTCGAAATCATGGTTTTCGAACGCACCAACCACAAAATCAACCTCGACAAAATACTGAAACGAAAATGAAAAGACTGCTGATATACACAATGATTGCACTGCTGCCCACCGCGCTGCAGGCACAGAACAGCAGCGCACGCAAACTGCTGCGTGACGGCAACAAGCAGTTCAAAAAAGAAAAGTTTGACGAGGCCGAAACATCCTACCGCAAAGCCCTCTCGCACGACACCTCTTCGAGCACCGCACGCTACAACCTCGGCAACACTCTCTACCGCAAGTCGCAGAAAAACCACGGCAACGCCGACTACGACAATGCTGTACGCCAGTACACCGCTGCCATCGAAGACCCGAAAATAAGCGACAAAAACAAGAGCCACGCCTACCACAACCGCGGCAACAGCCACATGCAGAAAGGACTCGCAAGCCAGGAACAGCCCCAACAAAAATTCCAGCAAGCCATTGCCGACTACCAGGAGGCCCTGAAAATAGACCCCAAAAACCAGGACACCAAATACAACCTCTCGTTGGCTAAGAAACTGCTGGTGAAACAGCAGCAACAAGGCGGTGGCGGCAGCGACCAAAACAAGGACCAAAAAGACCAAAAAGACCAAAAAGACCAAAACCAGCAACAGCAGCAAGACCAGCAGCAACAAAACCAACAACAGAACGAGCAGAAACAAGACAAGCAGGAGCAGCAAAAACAGCAACCCCAACAGTCAGAGCAACAAAAGAAGGATGCCGAACGCCTGCTGAAGGCAATGGAGAACAACGAGAAGAAAACCATGAAGGAGCAGCAGGCCAAAGCAGTCCAAGCCAAATCGGCAAGAATAGAGAAAGACTGGTAACAACCATTCCGGCAACCAAGATTATCCAGACCATTCAGATTTTTCAGAAAAAGTGACCAGACTGAAACTTTTCATCCTATCGGCCATCCTGGTGCTTGCGGGCAGCCTCGCCGCGCAGGAGATACGCGTCGAGGCCCCACAGACTGCCTACGCCAACTCACCGTTCCAGGTGAGGGTGATGGTTAGCGGCGGCGACTTCTCAGACTTCAAAGACCCCAATTTCAGTGGCCTCAAAGTCCTCGGACGCGGCAGCATGACGCAGATTGTCAATTTCAAGAAATCGCAAGGCTACACCTACACCGTGATGGCCGAAAGCGAAGGCACCGCCACCATAGGCGCGGCCAGCTGCACCATAGGCGGCTCTCGCTACAGCACCCAGCCCAGGCAGGTGAAAATAGAACCCGCACGCCAGCAACAGCAGCAACGACGCAGCAGCCCGTTCGGCAGCATGTTCGGCGACGACGATGAAGACCCCTTCCAGGCAATGCAACAACAGATGCAGCAGATGATGCAGCAAATGGACCCCTTCGCCGGGGCTCCTGCCACGCAACAACCCACCTACGACCCCGCCGACAAAAACGACGCCGACGCTATTTTCGCAAAGATAAGCATCAACAAACCCAACCCCTACAAGGGCGAGCAGGTTCTGCTGACCTATAAAATCTACACCCGCATCGATTTCAACCTCACCAGCGGCTTTCACGCCCCTGAAAAGAAAGGCTTCTGGGCCGAGAACCTGCTGCTCGACCAAAAATACATAAAACCCCAGCAGGAGGTAATAAACGGCAAACGCTACATCTCCTACGAGCTCGGCCGTGAGGCTCTCTATGCCCAGGAGGACGGCAACCTGAAAATCGACGTTATGGACCTGCCCATACAGGCAGTGTTCTACACCTCGCAGCCTATCAACATTGGCTTTTTCACCATCCAGGCCTCGCGTCCCGACCCGCAGCAGATAACCCTGAAGACCAACCCCTTGGGCGTGAAAGTGAAACCTCTGCCTTCCGGCGCGCCGCCAAGCTTCGACGGAGCCGTGGGCTCGTTCAGCATCAACGGCGGCATCAACGAGGCGAAAACACGCGTCAACGAGGCCATCACCTACAGCCTCACCGTCAAAGGGTCGGGCAACCTGACGCTGCTCGACATCCCGCAAGTGCAGTTCCCGAACATCTTCGAGGCCTACGACCCCGAAATGGACGACCAAACGAACCGCACGGCCAACGGTGTGAGCGGCAGCCGCACCTTCAAGTGGGTACTCATTCCACGCAGCGAAGGGGTGTATGAAATCCCGGCTTTCGACTATTCCTGGTTCAACCCCACCACCGGCAAATACGAGACCGCCACCGTCCCGGCTCAGAAAATAACCGTCGAAAAAGGCGACCCGAAACTTATGCAGAACGCCTCAAGCGGCGACCACCACAGTGTGCGCGACGATATCAACTACATCAAAACCAACTGGGACGGGCAAAGCAACGACAGCCAAGCCAACAGCCATCCGTGGTTCTGGATTGCCGAGGCTTTGATAGCGGCTGCGGCACTTGCGGCATTCATCCTCGTACGCCGCCGCCAGACGGCCAACCAGGACATCGCCGGTGTGCGTATGCGCCGCGCCACACGCGAGGCACAAAAACGCCTGCGCCGCGCCGAAAAACACCTAAAAGCCGGCAACGACAACGAGTTCTACGAGGAAATCTACAAGGCCATCTGGGGCTGCCTGGCCGACAAATTCAACATCGCTCTCTCGAAACTGAGCAGCGAGACCGTGCAGGACTGCCTCAACGAAAAAGCGGTTCCCGAAGAGCGTCAAACCATTATAAACGACACTCTGCACGAAGTCGACTACGCCCGCTTCGCCCCGGGCGACAGCAGCCAGAAAAAACAGTCCATCTACAACAAAGCCCTCGACATGATACGCACCCTCAGCTTCGTGCTGGCTCTGCTGCTGACGCTTGGAACTGCCAACGCCCAAGAACCGTCAGCCGCCCCGACCGACCTCTCCGAGCGCACCGACACCTCCGGACAAGCGACCGCCACCGGGAGCCAGGGGCTCTCCTCCCCCACTCTTTTCGACCAGGCCAACACAGCCTACCGCGCCGCTCGCTACCAGGACGCCGCTGACATCTATGGCTCACTGGTAGACCAGGGATGCCGCAGCCACGAACTCTACTACAACTACGCCAACGCACTCTACCGCACGGCCGACCTGCCCGAAGCCATACTCTTCTACGAGAAAGCCCTGCGGCTGAAACCAGGCGACCGAGCCACGCGCGAAAACCTCGAACTGGCCAACACCAAAATCCCCAACACCATCACACCGGTGCCTAAACTGTTCCTCACCCGCTGGCGCGACAACGCCGTGCGAAACCACACCACCGGCTTCTGGCTCATCTGGATTGTGCTCCTCACCGCACTGCTGGCCGCCGCTGTGGTGACCTTCCTGCTAACGCAAGCCTACGGCCTGCGCAAAGCCACTTTCTGGGTGGCGGTGATTGCGTTTGTCACGCTCCTGCCTCTCTCCTATACGGCCATCACCTCCAACCACTACTGGCGACACCCCAACGAGGCCATAGTGATGACAACCGTGGTGAATGTGAAGGGCTCACCCGATGCGGGCAGCGTCGACAAATTCGAGCTCCACTCCGGCAACAAGGTGACTATTGAAGACCAAATCGACCAATGGCTTAAAATCGAAGCCGCCGACGGAAACACCGGCTGGCTCAACGAGCGCGACCTGGCAAAAATAGAGTGACACCCCCGGCCGCTCCGATTGTCGTGACACAAAGAAACTGTCAGAATTCTCAACCCATCCAAAAAAACCACCGCCCATGACCATAGCCCAACACGACGGCATAGTGACCAAATCGGAAAGCGGCAAAGTAACGGTGCAGATCGAAGCGCAGTCGGCCTGCTCATCCTGCGAGGCCCACGGCAAATGCGGCTTCGCCGAAAGCAAAGCCAAAGAAGTCGAAATCAGCACCTCCGACTGGCAGCAATACCGTGCCGGCGACCGTGTCACGGTAGGCATCGACAAAAGCCTCGGACTGAAAGCCGCCACCATAGCCTATATCCTGCCCGGCATGCTGATTGTAGCCATCTTTGTCGCCGCCAACCACTGGCTTGGCGACCTTTGGAGCGCCGTGGTCACCCTGGCCTTCGTGGCCCTCTACTGGGGCGCAATCGCCTTGGCCGGCAAACGCCTCAACCACCAATTCTCATTCCACCTGACTCACCAAGAGTGATTTCCTGAATGTCACCAACACCCACACAAGCCGCAGGCACAGTGTGGGTACAGCACAGGATGCCTGACCGACACTGACGGCGTTTTGCGCCGAGTTATCCACAGCCGCATATTGACAACTTTCGGACGATATGTATTTTCATATCTCCACATTTTTGTAACTTTGCAGGCTGTAATACGTATATTCAGATATTCAGAGAGAAAACCATATAACAACATGAAGAAACAAATACTCCTCAACGTATTCGTGGCGGTGCTTCTCGCATCAGCCCTTGTGCCAGATGTGGCAAAAGCCCAAAAGGCCTCCGAAATCACGGTAAACACGCAGTACCGCGATGCCATAATGAACTACCTGCGCCAAGACGTGCAGCAACGCCAGCAGACCATGGCCAAACGCGCCGAGCAGATCCTCATCAACCTGCCCAACGAGGAAAAGCTCTACGACGAGACCTTCGTGACCATCAAGACCGATATTGCCGAGGCACTGCGCGAGGACGGTCGCCGCGAGTATAACTACGTCTTCGACATCTCCTACAACTGCAAGCACATCGAAGGTGTGTCGGACGACTACCCTGTCGGCGTCTACGACTACAACGCCTCCAACTCGGCCCGCGCAATATGCAACCTCACCAAAATCATGATCGAAGAGGTTTCAAACGACCTCTTCAAGGAGGGGAAAACCATCACCACACGCATCACCGCCACCACCGACGACATCGAGATCAACCACATACCCTACAGCGGCGAGTATGGCGACTTCAAGTACTGCCCCACCAACTACAACGGCGAGAACGTGCGCATCTCGGTCAACAAGGAGGAGGGCATCACCACCAACGCCCAGCTGGCCTACCTGCGAGCCCAAAGCGTGAAAGCCTATCTTGAGGGCAACATCTCGCAGCTCCGCCGCGCCACCAACAAGTACGAGTTCCTCACCAAGACCTTCGACCGCGAAGGGTCGCAATACCGCCGCAGCAGCATCGAAATCATCGTCCACGGTGCCTTCGACGAAATCATGACCGAGATGAACAACCGCCTGATCAACGACGAGCATGTCGACATCAACATCCCCGTCAACGAGGCCGGCGCCAACACCAGCACCTTCGCCCTCATCATAGCCAACGCCGACTATGCCAAGCCTATGCCCAACGTTCCTTTCGCTGCCAACGACGGCGAGATATTCTACCAGTACTGCGTCAAGACGCTCAGCCTGCCCGAACGCCACGTGAAAATGCTGCGCAACGCCAACGCCGAAGTCATCAAGAGCGACGGCATCAACTGGCTGCGCGACATCACCATAGCCCTCAACGGCGAGGCTAACATCATAGTCTACTACGCCGGCCACGGCCTCACCGACGCCAACTTCAACCCCTATATCATACCCGCCGACTTCAACGCCAGCGTCATCAAGTCGCTGAGCGGCAAAAACACTCTGCCCGACGACTTGGTGCTGAAGTCCTGCGAAGCCAAAAACCTGATCAACCAAAGCATCTCTCTCGACACAATCTGCAACTCGTGGTTCAACCGCGTGAAGTTCAAGAACCTCACGTTCATCATCGACGCCTCCTTCGACGGCAACCAGCGCACCGGCCACTCTCTCTTCAACATCAAGAAGAAAGCCAAGAAGATGAAAGGCATGCGCATCCGCAACGACATCGTGATGTTCACAGCAGCCGACTGGGACAAAACCGCCTACAGCTTCGAGCAGCAAAACCACGGCTTCCTCACCTATTTCATCCTGAAAGAGCTCAAGCGCAGCCGCGGCGACATTGACTACGGCACACTCTACGAGACCGTCGACCGGCAGCTGAACTACGAATCGTCGCTGCAAGGCAAACTGCAGCAGCCCAAAATGGTGCTGGGAAACAAAGCCAAAGAAGGCTGGCAGTCGCGCCGCTTCAAATAAGCCAACAAGAAAGAGACCACAAGGAGGCCCGTGCACAAAGCCCGGGCTTCTTTTTTTTCGCTCCAACACCCCACAAAAGCCTCGAAGAGACGCTACAACAACGCAGAAACCAAGCGTCTCGGAGAGACGCAAACACAAGCGAAGAATGAGCAATAAAATCATCCAGTGGATGATTTTTGTGGGGGTACTGCCGCAACCACCCAAACCAGCGTCTCACGGATAATCACTAACCCTCATTGCGGGCTTGACCCGCAATCTCACCATTCACTTGTCTAATCACTATTCACTAATCACTATTCACCACCGCCCAGTCGTCGATGGTCCAGGCGTCGAGGTCGAAGCTCACGCCCACCTTCACCACGCGGCGCGGGTCGGTGGCGTAGCGGTCGGCATAGTGCTTGTCGTCTATCTGCGCGAGGGCCGCACCGGCATCCTTGCGCGTCTTGAACTCGAAGATGTAGATTGCGTCGGGCATGAAGGCCACCATGTCCATACGACCAGTCCGGCAGTGCATCTGCGTCAGCACATAGACGTTCAGCATCGACAGGATGAGGTAGAGCGTGTACTCGTAGAAGCCCTCCACCGTGGCCACGTCGGCCAGCTTCTTCTTGAAGCCGTTCACATACGGCACGCCGGCCAGGAACGCCTTCAGCTCGCGCATCGTCTGGTCGATGTCGCC
>ERZ842401.7638-NODE-7638-length-10994-cov-8.084560_pt1 | contig 10994 bp, 1 predicted proteins | sample MGYA00521270_ERZ842401 | MGnify/ENA primary metagenome ERZ842401 (study PRJEB31892, sample SAMEA3878208) | bioreactor metagenome | biome: Moose rumen | place: Sweden | collected 2011-10 | study: EMG produced TPA metagenomics assembly of the PRJEB12797 data set... | reverse complement strand
CATTTAGAAACTTAGATATCATTTTTTATTATATTTTATTCAATATTCAATTATAAGAGAGGATAAGTCGATTTATTTTGAGTAATTATACCCCGAGCCTATATTAATTAAAAAGCATATAGGCTAAATTATTCAAAATTATTTCCTTCAACAAGTTCAACTTGAGCAGAATTTGGAAGAATATTATTTCCGCTACTACTATTAATTGTAAGAGCATTGGCTTTTTTCTTTTTAACGCATATAATAATAAGAACTATTGCAACAATAAGGACAAGTCCTCCTGCTACAGAACCAATAATAATACCAACTAAACTTCCTTTATCATCAGTTGTTTTTTCTTCATCTGTGTTCTCTCCATCTGTTTTACCTCCATCTTCTTTCTTTAATATTATTTGGATTTTAGGAATTTCATATGAGATAACTTTATCTCCTAAACTATTAGTATAATAAGTATAATAATCACCTGATTCTTTGAAATGACTTTGAGGAACGGTGCATTCTTTGTAACCTTTTTTATCTATGCATTGTAAATCAGTAGAAGAATCTTTGTTTAATTTTATACCATTTAATTTATTTGGATTATCAGTTTGATATTTTATTATTAAATTATCTTGAGATGTGAAATTTAATGAATCTGGATATACTGATATTATTTTTATTCCTTCTTCTTGAGATACAGTGGCAGTTTCAGAAATCTCAGTTTTCATTATGTTGAAGTTATAATAGACATTTATTTCTGTTAAAGTTTTTCCTTCTATATTTAAAGTATATTCACCTGAAGAATCAGCTTTACATAAAAGAAGTAATTTATCATCTATTCGCTCAGTACATTTTTTAAATAGACAATTCAATTCATTATTAGAAAAAGTATTTGGATTAAGAGTGAAATAATCTGTATTAATAATTCCAATACCATCAGTGATATTTGTTTCGAATACAATGTAATTATTTTTTTCTACTTTTTTAGTAAGTAATTTTGTTATATTTAAATAAATATCTTTTTTATATTCTATTAAACTCTTTATTCTAATATTATTTACATTTTCGAATTTTAGAATTCCTTCTGATTCAGTTAATTGAGACAAATAAAATTCTTTTTTTCTTTGTGATAATATTCCAAGTAATTTATTTGTGTTAATAGAACATTTTATTTCTCTTGGTTCTTCTGTACAATTTAAATATATACTTTTTGTATTATTAATATTCTTTCCTTCATCACTAAATAATATCAAGGGTTCTTTATTATATACTTCTTTTTTAAATACTAAAGTACCTTCGGTGCTATTTTCATATATATCTATATCATTTATGTCAGAATATAAGAAAGATATTGTTGAATTTAATTGGATTATATTAAGTTCATTTTGGTATTCAATATTTAGAGTATATTCTTTATAATTAAAGGTGCAATTGACTAATTTTATTTTTTGATTTTCTAAAATTTCGTTAAATTTGCATATTAATCTTAATCTATCTCCGTTAACTTTCCAAAAATGGCATTTAGCGGAATAATTTTTTTTGTTATCAGAAAACGATGCATTAAATAATATTGATTCAATGTCTGATTGATCATCGAATATATTTAATGGATCATCGAAATCTGTTTGGAATAATACTACTCCTTTTTGTCCTATTGTTATCGAATCTTTAACTTGAATAATATTGATTCTTATTTTTGATATATCAATATATATTTTAGGTACTTCATAGAAAATATCTAAACTTCCTAAATCATTTGAATAATAAGTATTATAATATCCTGATTTTTTAAAATGTCTTATAGGTACTATACATTCTTTATAACCAGTTTTATCTATGCATTGTAAATCAGTAGTAGAATCTTTATTTAATTTTATATTATTTAATTTATTTGGATTTTCGGTTTGATATTTTATTATTAAATTATCTTGAGATTCAAAATTTAATGAATCCGGATATACTGATATTATTTTAGTTCCTTCTTCTTTTAATATAGTGACGGCTTCAGAAATCTGAGTTGCTGGTATTATGAAGTTGTATAAAATATTTATTTTTTCTAATCTTGTTTCATTAGTATCTAATTGGTAATCTCCTGGAAAACCAGGTTGGCATAAAAGAAGTAATTTATCATCTTTTTGGTTATTGCTTTTTTTTAATAGGCATGTTATAACATAATTAGGATTAAAAGTAAAATTGAAATAATTAGTAGTTATAATTTGAATATCTTCATCAGTATTTGTTTCTAAAGCAATGAAACTATTTTTTTTAACTGATTTAGTAAGTAATTTTGTTATACTCAAAATAATATTTTTCTTCTCTAAATTTTCATAATTTATTATAATGTCTAAAACATTTTCGAATTTTAATACTCCTTTTGATTCAGTGAATTGAGACAAGCAGAATTTTTCACCACTTTCTGATAATATTCCAATTAATTTATCTTTTTTAATTGGGCATTTTATTTCTTTTTCTTCTTCTATGCAATTTAAATATATATTTTTCATATTATTATCTTCCTTATATAGCATCAAAGGTTCTTTATTATATAAAGCTTTTTTAAATACTAAATTATATTCATTAGTTGAATCAGTGATATTAATTTCTTGTTTATCAGAATATAAGAAAGATAAAGCTGCATCTAATTGCTCTATGTTCAAATCGCCGATTGAGGACATTTTTATTTTATAATCTCCATAATCAAATCTAAATTCATTTAATTTAATTTTTTGAGATTCAATATTTTTGTCAAATTTGCAGATTAATCTTAATTTTTCTTCTTTTGGTTTCCATAAAAAGCAAACTGCATGATGATCTTTATTATTACCTAAAAACGTCGCTTCGTTTGTTGTTTTTGCTTCGATGTCTGAGGCATTAAATATATTGTCAGGATCTTCGAAATCTGTTAAGAATGATATTACTCCATTTTGTCCTATTTTTGCAGGATTTTTATCGTCTATATCTTTAATTTTTATTGTTAATATAGTTGGAAGTTTAACATAAATAGATGGATATTCATAAAATTTAATATATTTTTTCTTATGATTTAAATGATATATATTATAATATCCAGTTTGTTTATTTTCGAAATGACTTTTAGGAATTTTACATCTTTTAATTCTACTTTGTATATCCGTACAGACTAAATCTTTATCTGCATTTGGATTAATTTTTATATTTTGGGTATCTTTTGGGTCTTCCATCATTAAGTCTAGTTCTATTTCATCATTAATTCCAAAATCTAAAGTCTTTTCCATTATAAACATTGCAAGACTACTTTTTCCGTCAATAGTTATTTTTTCCATTTTTTTTATTGGCTGAATTTTAAAATCATATTTTTTGTGTATATTAGTTATTACCGTCACATTATTTGTGTCAGAAAGAGAATAAGTTCCATTTCCAAATGGACATATTAAATACAAAGGATTTTCATTTGTCTTCTTAAAATAGCATCCAAAAAGAGATGTAATATCACCATTTGTAAAATTAAGTAAAAATGGTTCTGTTTGCATATTTGAAATATCTTTAGGTTCTGTTTCTGCTTCATAAGCAATGCAATTATCAACATCAAAATAAGTTTCTGCTGGATTTTTTATTGTAACACTTAAATTTATTCTTTGTAAATTATAATTTACGACGAATTTATCAACCATTGGGAATGACATAAATTCTTTATCGTCAAATGGATAATAAGCTTCAAGTGAAATTACATCAGTATAAATTTCATAAAATTCAGATTTATCAATATCACATTTTAACTCATTTTTTATTTTTTTGCATTTATCTAAAATTATTTGCCCGTTATATTCATGCGAAGAAATTAGTATTTTTTCGTTTTGATAATTTGCTATTTTGAAATTCAATGTGTAAGTATTTGTTTCTTCATTGATATTAATCGTTTGACTTTTCGAATATAAGAAAGGCAAAGGAGTTTTTATTTGATTGATATATAAATAAAAATCAAATTTCGGTATAATATTTATTTGTACTTTATTATAAATGAAATTTGTTCTATTCATATTAAAAGCATGTGCTCCATTGTCTAAATTTTCATTTAATTGACAAAATATATATACTATATTTTCTGTATTTTTCCATAAATGACAAGATACATTCTGACTTATTTTATTATCGAACAAAATATTTATTGTAAATTTAGTATTTTCTTCGATATCATCATCATTAAAGAAATTGTCTTCAGTGTCATTATAATCTGATTTTAAATATATTATCCCTTTATCACCTATATCTATAGTTCTTTCATTTCCTTCACGATTTATATTAATTTCGAATTGTAGAGTGACATTAATGGGAGATGATTCATAATATATTGAAGATTCATTATTATGATTTAAATGAGTAGTATAATATACTCCACTCTTATGTGTTTTGAAATGGTATTTAGATACGTAACATAATTTCATTTTATTTAAATTTCTACAGTCTAATTCTGTTAATGAATTTTGATTTAATTTCATTTCCTTTGCTGTAGTAGGCTCATTCATGATATATCTAACAATTAATTTTTCTTCTTCAGTAAAATCTAATTCTTGGGGATATGTAAGAAAAACATTAGTTCCATTTCCATGAACTGAAATTTTTGTTGTAAATTTACGTGGCTGAATTCTGAAATTATATTTATAATGTATATTATCTAATATTGTTTCTTGAGTTTCATTAAATACCATTTCAGTATCTATTTCTGAATCATAAGAATAAAATAATATTAAATTTCTTCCAGTTATTTTTTTGAAATATCCAATATTTTCAGTTTTTGCTGAAATTAAATTAGGAATTTCTGTCACATTAGTTATAAAGGCTATAGGTATACCTTTATCAGTTGTACCTCCTATTACTTCCTTTATTTCTAAAAATATATCTTGCTTTTGAGTTGTTTCATAATTTATTGATATATTTAATATATGCTCTAGTGGAATTAAACCTATATCATCTTCAATTGTTCCTATTTTAAATTGCTCATTATTACTTATTAATATTTCTTCTATTTTTTCTTTTGTTATTGGACATTTTAATAATTTTTGAGCATCACTTTGGCAATTATCTAAAATTGCATAGTTATCATTAGAGCCATAAATATATAATAAGCTTTTATTAAACGCTTCAATATTAAATTTTAATTCATATAAAGGTATGCTATCATTTATATTAATGGTTTGCTTATCAGAATATAAAAATGGAATATTTCTATAATATTTTTCAAATTCAATTTCTTCATTTTGTTCAATAATAATTGTATAATTGATATAATTAAATTCATATTTATCTAAATACATTTCTGATGGCGAGGGATAGAAATTGTCAATGAATTTACATATTATTCTTAAATTATCATCTTTTGGTATCCAAAATTTGCAATTTGCTTTAAATTGAGTTCTTTTTGGATTAATAAATGTTCCAACAAAACTAATATTAGCATTATTTTCAAATATTTTTTTTTCTTTATTATTAAAATCAGTTACTAAAGCAAAATAATTTTCGTTTCCTATTATAATATTATTTTCATTATTTTCTTTTTTGATTAAAATATTTATTTTATTATCTGTTAAAATGACTTCGAGAGGGGAAAATTCATAAAATTTAATATATTTATTATCTTGATTTTTATGATATGTATAATAATATCCATTATTATTAAAGTGACTTTTATGAACAGTGCATCTTTTATAATATTCATTAATATCATTGCAATCTAAGTCATTAGCTTCAGGATTAAATCTGATACTTTTTGAATTTTCTGGAAGCATCATTGCAAAATCTACAATAATTTGCTCATTATTTATAAAGTCTAATTTTTTTGGAAGAGATAATAACATCAAACTTCCAAAGCCGGAAATTGTGCACTTTTTATTATTATTTATAGGTTCAATGATGAAATTATATTTAATATTTATATTATTTAATTCAGTTTGTTTCTCGACTTGACCTAAAGAAAATTCTCCTTCTGTTTCTGCCAAACAAATCATTAATAAAGAAGTTTCTTTTGTTTTTTTAAAGGAACAATCTATTGTTTTTCCTTCTAAGGTTTTTAAAGAGAATAGTAGTGTATGCACATTAGTAATATTAGTATTATTCTTTATATTTGTTTCATAAGTTATATAATTAAATATTTCAATTTTATCTTCGAGTAATTGAACTATTTCAACAGATATCTCTTTTTTAATTAAAGGATAGTTTATATATATTTCATAAATTGAATAAATATAAAAATCATCCATATCTACTTTTTCTTTACAATGAGGAAAAGTATGATATACAGAAAGTTTTTGACCATTATATGATATATATTCTTCTATTGTATCTTTTTCTATTTTACATTTTAATTTTTTTCCTTCAACGGAACATTCATCTAAAAGTATAATTGAAAAGAATTTATCAACTGGTATCATCAAAGGTTCATTATGATAATCACCGATTTTGAATGTTAAATAATAAGTATTAATATTTTCATTAATGTCAAGTACTTGTTTACTTGAATATAAAAATGGAAGTGTTTCATCTAATTGAGATAGGGATAAACTTCCATTTTGAATAATGTTAAATTTTTTATTGTTATATTTAAATGAATTAGAATTTAAATTAAATGAATGTTCACCAAATGTTAAATTGCTTCTCAATTTGCAAAACATATTCAATTTTTCATCAATTGGTTTCCATAATTTACAATTTACATCAACTATAGTAGAATTATCAACGTTAATTGTTGTATTAAAAATAGTTTTTTCCTCTATATCAGAAGAATTAAATATATTTGTAATAGTATCATTAAAGTCTAACACAAAATTTAAAGTTCCTTCATATCCAATATATTTGGTTCTTGGATTATCCTCAGGTTTAATATATATATCTGTGATATTCTCTTTTTCTGGTACAGTTAGATTTATTAAAGGTGCATCATAATAAATATTAGAATAACCAAGATGATTTTTATGATATATACTATATTGTCCACTAGACTTATTAGCAAAATGTTCAGGAGGAACTTGGCATTTTTTCATCTTATCTAAGTTTTCACAAACTAAATATGATTCTGAATCTGGATTTAATTTTAAATTTTCCATAAGCTCAGGATTATTACCTATAAATCTAATTATTGACGTTTCATTAGAAGATACAAAATCTATTTTTTGAGGATATGCAAGGAAAATATCAGTTCCAATTCCTTGAATTGAAAACTCATCCTCGAAAGTACTTGGCTGGATTCTAAAGATATATTTATAATGAGAATTATTTTCAATAATTTCTTCAGTAAAATTTACAGTTTCTTTATGAGTCCTTTCCATTGTCATATTTGTAAACATTAATAAAGGTCTTCCTTTAATTTTTCTAAAATATCCTCCTTTATCATTAAAGACTTTTGAAATAAATGAAGGAAATTCTGTTATATTTGTTTCATAGGCAAAAGGTGTTCCAACTTCAGTTATTCCTCCTATTGTTTTAAGAATCTTGAAATAAATTTCTTCTCTTTGAACATTTTCATAATTAATAATTATATCTAAGATATGATCTAATGATATTACACCAATATAATCATTAAATGTTCCAATTTTAAATCTCTCATCTTGACTTGTTAATATTTCCTCCAATTTTTCTTTTGCTATTATACAATTTATTTTGTTTCCATTTTTTCGACAATTGTCTAATAATGCATAATTATTATTAGAGCCAAAGATATATAATTGATTATTTTCAAATACTTCGTATTTAAATATTAATTCATATGATGATGTATTATCATTCATTTTAATCATTTGTTGATCAGAATATAAAAATGGAATAATTTCTTTATATTGTTTATATAGTAATTCTTGATCTTGCTCAACAAAAATTGTGTAATTGTTATAAGTAAATGAAGTGCTATTTAATATCAACATTTGAGTTAAATTCGTCAATTCATTTTCCATATTACATATTATTCTTACATAATTATCATTTGGTGTCCATAATTTACAGTTTAAATCATATTCAGCATTTATACCTATGAATGTTCCAATAAAAGTAATATTATCATTATCTTTAAATAATTTATTTCTATTATCATTATAATCAGTTACCAAAGCGAAAGCTCCTCCATTTCTTCCTAATTTGATTTCATTTTTATTATTTATTTCTTTAATTGAGAGAGTTATTTCTTTTGGTAAAGTAACTTTAATAGGAGAGATTCCATAATATGGAACATAATTATTTAAATAATTTAATTGATAAGTATAATAATAGCCACTTATTTTATTATAAAAATGACTTTTATGAACAGTACATCTTTTTCCATCTTCTATATCTATACATTGTAATTCTTTTTCATTTGGATTTAGTTTTATTCCCTTAAAATTTTCTTTTATCATTAAATAGTCAATAGTTAATGAATCATTTAATGTAAAATCTAATGATTTTGGAAAAGTGGCAATAATATCTGCACTTTCTCCTCCGATTTTACATATTTCTTCATTTATTACAGGCTCAATATAAAAATTATATTTAATGTTTATATTATTTAACTCAATTCGATACTTTATTTCCCTTAAAGAAAAAATTTCTTTGCCAAATACTTTACAATTCATTAACAAAGGCATATTTTCTGTTTTTTTCAATAAGCATCTTATATTTGTTTCATTTGTTAAATCCAAATCGAAACCATCTGAATTAACATTAGAGATATTTGATACATTTGTTTCATAAGTTATTAAATCATTGCTATCGACTTCACTAGTCAATAATTTAGTTATTTTGACATATATATCTTTTTTCTTTAAAGGATAATTTATATAGAAGCCATAATTTGAAAAGCTTAATCCTAATGTACTTTTAACCGAAGAATTAGGTCTATAAAGAAATATATCATATTTTAGGCCATTATAATCTGCTATTTCTTCTATTTCTTCTTTAGTTATTTTGCATATTAATTCTTTTCCTTCAACTGAACACTTATCAAAAATAAAGCTATCTTTTTCGAATGGCATAAATAAAGTTTCACCATGATATTCAACGATATTGTATTTTAGCTCATAAATATCAGTTGTTTCTTCAATATTAAGTACTTGTTTACTTGAATATAAAAATGGAATAACTTCATCTACTTGTTCAAACCTTAATTCATTTGCATTTGAAATTATATTAATATGTTTATCTTTATATTTAAAAGAACCTGAACTGATTTTATAATTATACCAATTTGGACTAAAAGTGGTATATAATTTACAAAACATATTTAATTTTTCATCAATTGGTTTCCATAATCTACAAGTGACTTCGGCTTTTTCATTTTTATCTGTTATAATTGTAGTATTAAAAGCCGAATTTTCTTCTAAATCAGAGGCATTAAATAAATTTGTTATGCTATCATTAAAATTTATTACTAAGTTAAATATTCCATTTATTCCAATAGCTTGATGTTTAGTATTATCTGCATTTTCAATATATAATTCAATATAATCATCTTTTGATAAAGATATAAAAATTGAAGGTAAATTATAATAAATATTATAATTCCCTTTATGATTTAAATGATATGTGTTAAAATATCCACTTTTCTTTTCTTTAAAATGTGATATAGGAACAATACATTTTTTCATCATATTTAGATCATCACATTCTAAATCTGATTCTGAATTATTATCTAATTTAATTCCAGTAGCTAAAGTAGGGTCAGTCATAATATATCTAATAAAAGTAGAATTAGTAGAAATTAAATTTAATTTTTCTGGATAAGCAAGTAAAACATTGGTTCCATCATAATCAATTAAAATAGTATCATTTAATTTGAATCGATCAATTATAAAAATATATTTATAATGTAAATTTTCCAAAGTAAGACCATCTTCATAATATGAGATATCCTCTCCTTCAAAAAACATCATTAATGGCTTTTCAGGCATTTTTTTGAAATAAAGTGTTTCATTATGTAAATCCGAGATAAAATTAGGAATCGAAGTTATATTTGTTTCAAAAGCATAAGGAGTTCCAGATTCAGTAATTCCCCCTACTAATTTTTCTAATTTAATGGAAATAGTTTCTCTTGTAACATTATTATACTTTATATTTATATCATACACATGACTAAATCTAATTAGACCATAGTTATCATTCATTGCACCAATTTCAAATTTCTCATTTTGTAATATTAATATTTGATCTATTTTTTCTTTTGTTAGTTCGCATTTCATTTCTTGAATATTTCTTTTACAATTTTCTAGAATAGCATAATTATATTTTGTTCCATGTATATATAAAATATCACCATCGGTGAAATTTAGAATTTTGAATTTTAATTCATATAAAGTTTGACTTTCATCTACATTTATAATTTGAGGATCAGCATATAAAAATGGGATAGAGTAATCCAATTGTTCAACAAAAATATTGTGAGGGAAATAAATCCTAAAATTATTATTATTATTTCTGAAGGATCTGTCTTCAATATCTATATAATGCTCTCCTGTTTCTAAATTTTTATTGAATAAATTACAAAAGAGACTGATTCTATTATCTGAGCTAATCCATAATCTGCAAGTAGCATTATAATAACTATAGTATTCATTGACAAAAGTAGAAATTAAGGAATCTTTTTCTAATGTTGAGAGGTCGAATTTTGAAGTATCATTGAAATTTGTCTTAAAGTGTAATACTCCATTGGAACCAATTATCATTTTCTCTTCCTCACATACAAAATCTATAATGATTTCATCATCATTACTAATTGGTCCATTTGAATATGTCTCTTTTGTTTTTGGAGTAAAAGTAATTTTTTTTGAATCATATTGTTCCAAACTCTTTGTGAGAGACAAAAAAAGAGCAAAGAAAACAAAAATCTTAAAAGATTTGAGCATTTTATATGATAATTAATTTTTTTTGATTTTTTATAAAAAATTAACCAAAATCATTTAAATGTCTTAAAAATTTAAATTCTAGAACGATTTTTATAATTATTTAAGTTAATAAATTTGTTATTATTTTTTTATTTAAATGGGGATTGGGGATTGGGGATTGGGGATTGGGGATTGGGG
>ERZ842401.7637-NODE-7637-length-10994-cov-8.338788_pt1 | contig 10994 bp, 11 predicted proteins | sample MGYA00521270_ERZ842401 | MGnify/ENA primary metagenome ERZ842401 (study PRJEB31892, sample SAMEA3878208) | bioreactor metagenome | biome: Moose rumen | place: Sweden | collected 2011-10 | study: EMG produced TPA metagenomics assembly of the PRJEB12797 data set... | reverse complement strand
TGTGTCCTCAAACTGGTCCGCAAAGTTTGCTACGAAATCATTAATTTCCATAATTACTTGATTTTAAAATTATAATTGTTCATATCATATACAAGTTCAACTCTTTCTCTTCCGTCAGGCATCGTAAACGTCTGAATCTCTTCTGCTCCGTTAATCTTGTGGAACTTGAAGACCCGCTTGTTTACTTTATCTACCTCAAAGAATACTTTATCTGCGCCAAGCAACTTCATCGTATAGAACAGAATGTCCTGCATAACGATAGACTGGTCAGAATCATCTCTTCCAGGAAGCCATCCCCAATACTCTATTCTTGCTCCCTTAGAGCTAACGTACTGATTATTGGACTCGCCTTTCGTGGATTTGAATCTGTCGAGTGCATTCTTGATGAGTTTAGGTTTCGCAATGGCAGAAGTCATCAAAGGCCAGACAAAACTGAACTTCTTTTTTCTCATTCCCCTGAACTGCCTCTCAGCATCCAAGGATCCACTGCTAAATCCAACTATTTTTTGATTCTCATCTTCTGCACAAACTACCACTTCGCAGGGGTCGTTCAGGACAACCTTATAGTAATGTTTCAAGAATGAATAGTTTACCTGTGCAAAGAAGCCTTGGTCATACTTGTCTCTAATATGATAATGAACATAAGCAATCTGCTTTGCATCACTTGGCTTAGCCAATCTAAACTTAATGTTACTCATCTGTTTGTTTATTGGGCAATAGCCAAGCGACCAGCTTGAAACACAAATTGTTATTCCAGATCTTTGATGAACCTATACATCCCCCTGTCGGGATATGCCGTGAACTCATATAGAACTTTATAACCGTTGCGTTGGTAGAAGGCTATTGCGGATTCGTTATTATTTTTATCTGTTGTAAGAGATAGCCGTTTTACCCCCCCCACTCGCGCATAACACGCTCATTCTCGGAGAGCAAAAGACTACCCACACCCTTACCTTGGCATAAGGGCGAAACGCCTATGGAGAACAGCTCTGCATAATCTCCATCATCTTCCACTTCGCTGCTTTTCTTTGTGAAATTATTCACCAGCCTGAACAGTGATGCAGGTCTTGTAAAAAGAAGCTTTATAGCCTCCACACCAAAACTCATCATATTGTGTTTTATAAGTCTCGTATTAAAGCCTGCACTCTTTACTGCAGACGAAGCGAACCCCACCGCCTTTCCTCCATCAAACGCACATAAAGTGACGGCTTCCTCGCAGTTGCACATACACCTGTAGTACAACCGCAAGAACCCCTCACCCAATGTAGTCAGGAAGAAATCGGGAAACGCCTGCTGGTGAATCGCCACGATTGCATCCACATCAGACGTATTTGCTTTTCTTATTTCTATCATAGTTTTTTATCTCCATTCCATTTGCAAATTGAGCTAACCTTTTCCCAAATAAACTGGAAATAAGATACTCCTAACAATTGCTCAATCTTCCACCTGTTCAGATAATATTTTTGAATTCTCTTAACCCTGTCTTTTAAAGAACTCGTTGTAAAGCCCTCGTGGTTCGTGTCGAACATATCATCCTCTATCTTCTGAATCAATGCAGAAGGAACCTTATTCGATTCCTCCATAATAAAGGATGGAACACTGCCACTGTTCATTCCTAAACGCTCAACACACAAATTGGTAACAACGCCAGCAATCTTTAACAATCCAAAATCCTCCAGTTTTTCTTTTAAGACACCTTCATCAATGTGGCCACTCTTCTTTATCAAATAAAACCAGTCCAACAGGAACCTCACATTGATATGCTCATAAACCAAATGCGCCAATGTGTGATAAAGGTAAAACACTATAGAGAACATTGCATCGGGATAGCACAAACCAGGCTCTTGTTTTATATCTAAATCTCTTTCTGCTTCCATAGAAAGATATTCTTCCAACGGCATCCACTTTTTCTTCCACCGTGCATCTGTCAGGTAGATATGATTCTCTACCGTAATTCCGTTTACAGTGCAATGTGTATGCCTGTAACATTCTAATTCGTGATTTCTACCAATCTCCTTCAGTATGGCATCGATGGACTCAAATTCAGTAGGTGAATAAATGTCAATATCACCAAATTGCCTAACCTCCGGAACATCATAATAACTCGCAAAGGCAGAGCCTTTCAGTACCAGGGCCTTGATGCCGTCTTTCTTCAGACGCTCATTTATCAGTTCTTCTGCTTGATGGATGATTTGATGTGAATTTATTGCTTGCCCCAGATCCATCAACCACTCTGTCTTCAGACGAATATATTCATTTTGAGTAATGCCAGGGCATCCGTCTTTGCTCTTCTGGAAGCCATCAAACACTATGGATGACACGCCTTGTTGCCTTCCAAGGAGCATAGCATTTTGAATTTGCGCTAATGTATAGAAGCCCCCATCAGAGGTTCCAAGTGAACGTCTGATTAAGGAGTAAAGTGTATTTTTATCTTCTCGGTTACTGCACATTCTCAATCTTTTTAATTACCTTCGCCATCTGTTTGGTCAGATAGGGATAGTCATATTCCTTCACGGCTTCACGGGCCCGCTGGCACATAGCCTTGTAATCTTCTACGGATAAATCAATGATGCTCCTAATGGCATTCGCGTAGTCCTCGTCATTCGCCATATCGTGACATACACCGATATTGTGTTTCACAATGGCAGAATACATAATGTTCACATTGCATACAATCGGTTTTCCAGCTGCCATATATTGGAACATCTTACTGCTGCTGATACCGTATTTGCCGAATCCTTTTGTATAATTGAGGATGTTGAGGTAACTCTGCGACAGTACGTATGGCACATATTTAGGGTCAATCCACTTGTCCTTGAATTTCACATTGGTCAGTCCGTGTTGCTGGCAGTATTGTATCAGCGGTTCACGGTCTTCTCCATTCCCATAAATCAGAAACAGCACATCCTCCCTGTCTTTCAGCAGTTTTGCCGCTTTGATGAACTGTCCTACGTTATTTGCCAGACGGACGGAGCCTAAATAGATAATCCGCTTCTTATCCGATGTCAAATCTTCATCATCCATCGTGTACTGGTTTACCCATGTATCAAAATCTTGAAGGTCCACTCCATTGTTGATATAGTACATTTTTGACAGGTCAACGGGACCGCCTTGCTCCTTATCCCATTTCTTATCCTTCATATACTCCACGCGCCCTTCGATGGAGAACACCGTTGCATCCGACTCCACATAGTTCTTCTTCGCTCGCCAGAACAGGAACTTCATCACTGGATTCTTAGCACTCACAAGTCCAAAATCCACGAAATCATCCGGCCACCAGTCCAATATCTCCGTGATATACTTGATGCCGTGCCTGTGACAATAGCTCAGAATCGGGTTGGTGAAGAGCGGAAAGGTGGTGGCAACCACCAAGTCGGGCTTTTCAAATTTCTTTGCCAGACGCACGAGACGGTAGTGGAACTGTATCTCGCTCCATATCCTGCTCAATCCTGCCGTTTTCTGGTACTTACACGTTTTTATATGGACAAAATGTAAGTCATCGTAGTCACACTCCATGTATTTGGAATCATCTTCTATCAGATCCAAATCCATATTATGCATCACACTCGAACCGAATATCGTCACCTTATACCCCAGTTCCTGGAGATAATGTGCAAACTTGATGGTTCGCAGTCGCGACTCATATTGTGGAGGCATGGCGTATTTATTGACCAGCCAGATGGTTTTAATCATGCTACTATTTTCTTTTTAATAAAAGTATTCAACAGACAGAAGGCAGGTATCAAGATTATGTGTGATGACCAGTAAATTATTGTTGTGATAGGGCCATGAAACAGACTCCTCGTATAGACTGAAATTAATACATTAGCAACATATATTTCTAAAGAGTGCTCCCCCGCAAAGTTCAAAGCTTTATCTAACCATTTACTGCGCTTGATTAGAGGTATGGACACCGAGATGAGAACCATCGCCCATAGCGCAATACTATAAACCAAATAATATGTACTTAGTAATCCCCGTAACCACAAAAATATAACAGGTAATATTACGACGGTATAAACACAAAGTCCGACTTTAAAAATATTCGTATCCCTGTGACATAATACGCCCAAAATGAATATGGGTAATCTTCCAATAGCAGTCTGGTAATACCAAGGTATGTCAAATATCACAGCTATACTTAAAATTACAAACCACAAGAGAATAATACCCCCCCCGTTACCTTTCTTTTGCTGTTTACGAACTCACTATCACACAAGAGATAAATCAAAGGAAATGCCAGATAAAACAATAACAGAGCAGCTAAATACCATTCATAAACATCGCCACCCAATCGATAATAAAATAAGGATGTCATGTTGCAGACATAGTCCCATAATGTATAGCCAGTGTAGTTAAAACTAACAAGAAATCCCAACACCATCATCAAAGGAAACACCCTTACGATACGCCTCTTGTAAAACTGTGTTAAACTGTTTTTCTTATATGAGTAACAAAGACTATACCCCGAAAAAAACAGGAATATGTCCACCCCCACAAATCCGGGATAAAAATAAAGCCCACTGATGATTCCATCCGCTGGTTGATGATACAACATAACCAGGATAATACCAATACCCGAAAACAGTATCTTGTTGCTAAAGATGTTTTCGATAATTCTCTTAAGTTTCATATCTTACCAAGGAACACTTTAGAAGTTAAACGATTCTTATTAAGCAACCATACAAGAATTATCGAGATAATCAGTGCAATAACAAAAGATAATGACACAGCAATGAATATATTTTCAATGTACTTGGATATTATTTCCGCTATCCACCAGATAATCAAATAGTGGGTCACATAAACACCCAATGAGTAGAAACCCAACTTTGCAACAACTCCATTTGTTCTCCTTCCAGAAGAAAGAATACGAGGAGAGATGTTCAACAATAAAACTATCGCAACAAAGGCTGTTAAAAAACGATAAGACAACTGTACCATTGCAGCTGGAACGTAAGGTATCGCGGGCACCCAACTTGGTAGTGAATGCATGGACCACCCCATCGCTAAGAAGAGCCATAACAGAGCCAACACTCCCAAAACCCATCTTGATGTAACTTTTAACAGGTTAGCCTGCCCCATATAATAGCCTAATACATAGAATGCGAAGTAGTATGCAATTAAGTGAAATGCAAACAATTTAGTGCTAAAGACGGCCATTATCCCAATCATCCCCAAAGCAAAAAAAACGCTTATATAATTGAATTGTGCTTTACTTTTCTGATGCAAATATAACGACAGTTGAAATATCAGGTAAACCCAAAACAGCACCCATAAGAACCAGAATGAGACCGGTTCTGTTACAATGGCGATAATCGAAGCTAAAGTGAAATTTCTGGTGATGACTAATTTCAATAAAGTCCATACAAAATAGGGCACTAACAGTTGCCAAATGCGCTTAGATAACCATTTATACCCCCCCCAGCCGGTCTGACGAAGTATCCACTAATAGCAAAGAATGCCGGCATGTGGAACGAGTAAATCACATTCCACAAACGATTACTTTCCACATTGTCCGTATATACCCCTTGTATGGCGTGACCAAGTACAACCAACAAAATAAGAATTCCTTTGAGCGAATCTGCCCATACCAATCTTTCTTTTGCCATAATTACATATTTATTGGTTTGGAAAAAGCCTTATAGATGGGATATTGCCACTTGATGGGACAATACTTCAGAAAAGCCTTCAAGAACACACCTCTGAACTTTTCGTTCTTCACCACTGTCATATCCCTTTCGAAGGTAGCATCTGGAAGGAATTTCTTCAGCTTTTCATACTCCTTGATGTCAATCTTACGCTTGATAATCAGATTCAAGAACTTGAACGGACTCTTCCACGTGCAATAGAATTTTTTGAAATCAAAGCTCCGCTCCGTGGCATTTTTCTCAAACTGCCAGGCGGACTCACCTTCAATCGCTATTTTCTTCAACACATCCAGATTCCATACGGTAAAGCCAAGCGTCACCCTATAAGGAGCCTTCACTGCCATCAGACCATAATAATCATTGTGCTTGTAGCACTTAGGGGCCTTTTCGGTCACGAACCTCAGACAATCTCCATCTTCTTCCAGGAAATGTTTTGTTGATTCCACAACGAAGTTATTATCCACCGGCTCGCAGATCATCAGGTCATCAAAAGCTATCATTGCATATTGATACCCAAGCTCCTTCAGCTTATCTATCAACACTATCAGCCCGTGACTCCAACTGATGTCCTCTCCCAACAAAATGGACTTGAATCCATACTTATCAAAGGTCTTATGATGCGATGCCATATAGCAGTCGAACGGACAGTCCGGCCAGAACCTCTCAAACATCTCTCCATACGCATCCCATATATCTGAATAAGGGTCGCAGGAGAGGACTGCGTAGGCAATTTTTTCTTTGTTACTACTCATAATTTTATTTCTTCATCTTTTTTAAGTAATTCTTCTTTCATTTTTGTGCAGAAACGTTCGCTAATATCACATGTCACCCCAATCTTGTTTGCCTCAAACGCTTCCTTGAAAAGATCGATGATGAAATCATTATTATCCTCATTGGCGAGAAAATCTCTAAGATTTTGCGCGGACAAGTCATAATCCGGAAGTGCATATACAATTGTCAGGAATATCTCTGCCAGCATTGTATTTTCTTTTGCCTTTACCTCGTCTTTTGTTTCTGCTTCTTGACAATTCTTCTCCATTTTGAGCATCGTAACAACTAACGTTGCATTTTGATTATTGGCGTTGGCAAAGTACGGAGTGAGTATGTTATCATAAAGCGACTGTACCTTGCTATTGAAACTGAATCCACTCTCCGCATATGCAAAAACATCATTACTCACACTCGCTTTGGTTATTTGAAAATGACGCATAGCCAACTTGTTGGCAAGATTCCCTGGTGTCATTACACTATAGGAAGATGGTACGGATAATTCATCATTAACCAAACCGCGTAAATGCTTAAGCGATTTATCCCAAGATGAAAGAAAATAATCACGCTCCTTATAATGGTCATCCAAAAATTCACTGGCTATAAAGAAAGCCTGCCTTACATCGCTATTGGCTGCTATTGCAGTCTTTTTCCTATCCTTTGTCTCAAGATAAAACAGATAATTGTCCCGTACTTCATCAAACTGGTCGTAGTGTTCTTGTATTGGATCAATCACTTCACATCCTGCTTTTTCAAAGAAATATTTCAAAAATATAAATGTTTTCTTGTTAAACAAAGATGCATTGGGGTTAATTTCATCGAAGCCCAGTTGTTTTGTAAAATCCTCAAATGACATCGTGCAGACTTTCCCTTCTTTTTGTTCTTTTGATTCTTTTACTGCAAGGTAGAAATTATAGAAGGTGTTACCCGTCTCAAAAGGGATGGGAAGATTTATATTAAAAAACCAGGAGAACTGAAGTGCTTTCTTCATTTCTCCAACTGTCTCCTGGAGATAATCATAAGGAATAGCGAAATTTATCTTTTCTTTACTGCCGTCTTTCACCCCCACAAGCGACTTCACACTTTGATAGTACGGATTATCCCAACTAAAATCGCACTCGTCCTCTTTCCCACTTAACAAACAAAAATAATATGTAAGTACCGGTGTATCCAAAAAAACATCCCCCATCTTATTACTTACATACTGCTCATAGTTCGGGTTTCGATACAGTTGCAAGAAAGATCTACTTAAACTATACCGGTTCAAGTAGTCACTATTATCACACAACGTACGCAACTCACTAATGAGAGCATCAGCATTGTCCGTAGACTGAGCCAACACTGCCTCTTTAATTTTAGCAAAACACTCCTTCGATATTTCATCTTTTTTACGTTCGTCATCACCTTGTCTAGTATGCCATTGGTATTGAGCCTGATATGCCTCTTTCAGACGTTCAAAAATCAGAACGCCATCTGCTATTCCGTATTTCTGTAAGATTGCCTCATAGCGTGTCATAAAATCATTTTCTATAGCCTTCTCCTCACGTAATGAACGCTCCAGACGTGCTGTTTCCTCTTTGGTAAGACTGATGGTATCACCCTTGCCTGGAGGGGCAATACGCCCTTCCCTTCTGAGAATTTTCAGCGCAAGCCCTACATTCCCAACATTGTTTCCATACCGTTCCGTCAACAGTTGTTCTAAGGCATATTTTGTAATCATCGGATTCTGATACACAGCCATCATCAATAAAGCATAAAACAGGCTGTTCTTTACGTCCGCAGTGTCGCTACCCATCGATAAATACTCGTATAGAGCAGAATCATACCCATCGATACTTTCTTCTTCCTCTTGAAACAACACGTTGAACTCCTTGATTCCTGACAACTGAACACTATCGTATATGGTCAAAGACAGACCACTCTCTTGAAATTGTTCATTAAGAGAAGTTCTCTGGGAGTCAGACACAATGCCAAGTGTAAACAATTCTATATTATCCGAGAGGCTATTATCTCCGTCTATTGCACTTATTGCAGTATCCTTTATGTTCTCTGTCTCACTACTAAAATCGATAGTGTCAGTAACCACCACCAATTTACTGCGTCGTACGCCTTTGAATTTCGCGAAATAAGGTTCTTCCTGTAAGATCATCTCAAAAGATGATTTAAGGGCTATTTCCTCATATTGTTGTATCGTTTGCGCAAACACTTCTTTATTAATGCCTTTTTTCACTTCCATAGCACTCATCCAATTTGCGTTTTTTTGAATCTTGTCAACTTTTTCTCATCTACTGACATCTGAAAAAGCGGGATATCCTTATCTGCTATAGCGCGTTCCATCTCACGTTTGTCTTTGTCGCTACACTTTGCACCCAGATAAATGGCTTTGATGGCTCCTTTGCACGGAATCGTTGGGTATTCCTTGTCGTTAGTAGAGTCAAACGAGCAAAGACGTATTTCGTTCTCGTAAGACCAAAAATCACTCTTTTTGAAAAGGGCATCACTTAATGTAGGATTAGGATCAAGGACAATCTCTGGCACATAGTTTATTGCCTGTAACAAATCCGCTTTGTCCTCCTCAGAACGGTATGTCATATTCAGTATGTCCTTATCCAGCTCATATTCCACACAAAAACCCGTATGGCTCTTCGCATAATGCGCCCACATCAAGACATTTAAGTCTTCCACTCTGCGCTCTTTCCAGTTACCATCCTCGTCTTTATACTTTGAACCTATCATACAACGAATTTTAATATGCTCCGCAGCTTTTTTCATTAGGATTTTATAATCCAATTCAAGACCGGGTGCTTCATGCTTAATCTTGTCTTCCAGCCACCATACAAGAATGGTGTCCAGCGGATCATTGAACTCTCTTGGATGTGCAAGGCTTATTTCCTCATTTTTTATGTCCGCCAACGAATACTCTGAAAACCCGCGGAAACTGAAATAATGCATCTTTTGTACTGGGTGTAATGCTGCAACTTGCTTTAATGCATTATACAGATAACGATTCATTGTGCCGTGTGCATCTGCTTGTTTGCCGGCTTCTAATTGAACCCGGCAAAGCAGTTCTAGCATTTCCGCCTTATGGGCGTAACAACTGGGATTGCTAATGGTGAACTCCTTATAAGAATCATTCAGCAGTTTGATGGCTTTTTCACACCCAAGATGATTTTTTACCAACGTAGCCGCACTCATTATATTCTTTGCCCACAAATCATCCTGCCTATCTTCAGGGACTGCTGCCGTCTGCTCAATCAATTCATCTGCCTGGTCATTTGTCATTCCGCCACGCAACGATTCTATCAGAGCTGAAACTTGTTCGTTTGTCATATAACTCTATATAAATGAGGACAGTAAGTAATGGCTACGCATACGATTTTTTGATTATCCATAGTTACAATTCATTTTACTATACTTTTATACATATCAAGAAGTATCTTTTCCTGTGAAGCCCAATTATACTTTTCCAACACCATACGTTGACCGTTCCTTCCCATCTCCAATGCTTCCTCAGGGTGACCGGCAATATATTCGATAGCTTCACGTATAGCTTTTTTGTCACTTGGATTCACACAAATGCCACAGTGATTCTTCTCAATCACCTCTTTCCAGAGGTCAAAGTCTGTGCAAACCACTGGCATTCCCATCAGCATATACTCAAAGAGCTTGTTGTTCGACATATTACCAACCTTCCCATGACAGAGTGGAGAGTAGTGATACAAGGCCATACCTATATCAGAACGATTATACACCTTTTCAACAACCTCTTGTTTAGGTAACTTACCAAAGAACTCAACCTGACTCCAACCTTGTTGCGCCTTCATGCGGGCCATTAGATTATTTCCACCCCAGCCTGCCAAATTGAAATGAATGTTAGTTCCCTCTATAGCATCAATGATTGTTGGAATATTCCAAGCATCCGACATCGTGCCTGCATAGCAGATAGAAGGCTTCTGACTATTCACGCCCTTGGGTGCACTAATCTCTGCAGAATTTACTATTGGGAAATTGAAAACCAAATCGCAGTTAGGATTCACCTGTTGCAAGCGATCTTTAGTCCAATGGTAGCAGCAAAGAATGGCGTCGAACTTGGCACACTGCTTTTTCTCGTATCGTTCATACCACTTGCCAATGGCTTTAAACAAGAGCCCTTTAATGCCCGTCCCACGATTCATCCAAAGCGAGCCATGATCCTCAAAGGCATCGAATATCACCTTCTTCCCAGCCTTCTTCAGTTTTACACCATACCTGATAGATGCCGGGTCGTTGAAGTGGTAAATGTCCGCATCAACCTCTTTTGCTTTATCATAAAGAAGCTTAGAAAGCTTGGTAAAGCGTGCGAAATCCCCCTTTTCTTCATACTTAACCCCACGAACGTGAACACCTTGTGCTTCTTTATCCTCTGCATTGGGGCAAACCATCGTAACGTCATACCCTGCCTTAGCAAGCGATACACATTCTTTATGAAATACTCGGATGTCATTCGAGTCCTTACTTGTAAAGTAACAAACTTTAATCATTCTTCTATGTTGCTTTCCAAATAATTGGAAAATATTTATTGTTTATTAACTATTT
>ERZ842401.7636-NODE-7636-length-10995-cov-6.101371_pt1 | contig 10995 bp, 7 predicted proteins | sample MGYA00521270_ERZ842401 | MGnify/ENA primary metagenome ERZ842401 (study PRJEB31892, sample SAMEA3878208) | bioreactor metagenome | biome: Moose rumen | place: Sweden | collected 2011-10 | study: EMG produced TPA metagenomics assembly of the PRJEB12797 data set... | reverse complement strand
CTCACCTACATGATGTCTGGCGTGACGGAGCGGGAGAAGCAGGTCATTCATGACATGGTGGAGCGCGGCGACGGGGACAAAATGCTGCCGTTTCCGTTCATGGGCTGGGTGGAGTGCATCGCCTATACCGCCTATGACTGGCAGTTTTCCGGCCTGCTGAACAATGTGTTTGTGGAGGCGGACCGTGATTTCTCGCAATGCGAACAGATTACGCACACAGGCGCGCTGTTGATTGGCACCTATGACAATTTCACCTATGGCGACCCGGCGGGTTTTCTGCGCAATATTAACGATCATATCCCGACCGCGGCACAGAACAGGCTGATTTTCATTGAGAAGACGGGCCACACCTATCAGATGAAACATCAGGAAGTCGCGGATGATATTTTACAGCTTGTGCGGGATTGGAGGGTGTAATATGCCGTTTATTATTTCGAGAATCAGTATTCCTGTCAGCCGCGAACAGGAACTGGAGTTAAAAGCATGGCTTGGGAAAGCCATTGAACTGGTTCCGGGCAAGAGCGAGGAATATCTGCTGCTGGGCTTTGAGGATAACTGCCGCCTCTGGCTGCGCGGCGACGACAGTGAGCCGATTGCCTATGCCGTGGCTGGAAAAACCGAAGCATTTTACGAAAGCGAAGTGAAGCCGCGCGAGATGCTGAACTTCCCGCCGTTCGCTCGTATGTTGCGCCTCGTGTTCCGTGCTCCGAGCGAAAAACAGGCTGCCAGTGGCGCGAACGGAGCTGCGGCGATTTTGTACAAAATCTTGGCGGGAGCGCGCGCAAACGCTTCAAAATTGCAGGAAGCCGCCTGCCATACCGAGATTTTAGGCCCTGCCGAGTGCCCGCTTTCAAAAATCGCGGCGAATTATAGGCAGCAAATCATTTTGCGCGGACCGTCGGTGAGCCTTCTTCAATACATGGCGCATACCTTCCGCGAGAATTTCAAAGCCCCGAGCGAAGTGTACATTGAGTATGATGTTGACCCAGTGAGCTTGTTGTAATGGGGCGTTACGGGGCAAGCCCCGTTGAGAGGGGTACGACACAACGAAGTGTGGCGTAGGGGAGAGACTTCTCCCCTCATTTACTAAAATCCGTTATTTATATAAAATTATCTTCCTATGAATATCGCGTTGTTTACTGATTCTTATTTGCCCACGAAGAGCGGAATTGTCACGGTGGTGGTGCAACTGCGGAAAATCCTCACGGAGCTTGGACATCATGTCGTGGTGGTGACGGTCTCGTCGCATGGCTACGAAGATTCCGAGGAGAACGATTCCGATGTGCTCCGCGTGTATTCGATTCCTGCGCCGGTGGGTGACAACCAGTACATCGCCTTTCCGCACAAAAAGGTCGTCGTCAATTTCTTGAAGCAGCACAATATTCAGATTATCCATTCGCACACTGAATTTTATATTGCGCACGCGGCAAAGTCTGCGGGGCGGATTCTTCATATTCCTGTGGTCGCGACCACCCACACCATGTGGGAAGATTTCTACAAATATTACCTTTTCCCGATTGGCAGAATGGTTCCCAAAAAAGTTATCCGAAAAATCGTGCGCCGCTTGTACAAAAAATTCTACGCGCTCATCAATGTTTCGGACAAGGCGAGGGAATATTTTAAGTCTCCGTTCATGCTTCCGTTCACGCCTTCCGTTGTGATTCCGAACGCGATTGACACCGAGGCGTTCCTTTCGCAAAAAATCACCGAAGAGGCAAAAATCGCGCTCAAACAGAAGCTCGGCATAAAAGAAAACGAAACGACGCTCATTTTTGTGGGGCGCGTGGTCGAGGAAAAGCGCGTTGAGGAATTGTTCGATGTTATCGTGCGCGTGCTGAAGGCTCGGGAGCATGTCAAAATGGTGTTCGTCGGTGCGGGCGGGGCGAGTTATGCGCTCGAAGAAGAAACGCGCGAGCTTCATCTTGAAAACAGAATTATTTTCATTGGCTTCGTGAACTGGGAGAACCTTTCGCTCTACTATTCAATCGGAGACATTTTCGTGACCGCTTCGCTCTCGGAAATGCACTCGATGACGGCTTTGGAGGCGCTTCTTTCGCACCTTCCGATTGTGTGCCGAGCCGACGACAGTTTTTCCGACACGGTGTTCTACGGAAAGAACGGCTATCTTGCCGATTCCGACGAGGAGATGGATTCATTCATCCTTGATTTAATCGACAATGGCGAAAAGCGGGCGGCGTTTGCCGAGGAGAGCTTTGCGATTTCAAAGAATTTCTCTATTAAGTTGCACGGGCTTCGCACGGTCGCTTTCTACAAAGAAATCCTAAAGCATTATCCCTTCCCAAGCCCCGTCTTCGACCGTGACTTAAAGAAAGCGATTGATGCGGTAAAAGTAAACTGAAAACGAAAAAGTGAAAGTGGAAAATTTTTCAAATTATAAAATAGAGGGAAAAATGAAAAAAAAGATTTTTTTTGGAAAAAAATTGATTGTTCTTGTTGCGTTTTCAATTCTCAATTTTCAATTTTCCGTTTACGCGCGGGGGGCGCAGGAGCTTGTTCAAAGCGGACACTGGGTGTATGACGCGCTCACGGCGATTTCTTTGGAAAGTGGAATCCGTAATTTTGCGGATAATGCTCCGCTCACGATTGCGGAAATCAAAACATATCTTTCTGAAATCGACTACGAAAATTTGAGTGAAGCAGGAAAAAAACAGTGGCAGCGAATTCAAGATTATATTATAGAAGAAAACATCACTGTTAAGTCTGACATTGTGACGGTGGATTTTACCCCTGCGCTGAATCTCGAAGGCTATTACAAAACGAACGATGACATTGACTGGGTGTTTGACCGCTATTCTCGGAGCAATCTGCTTGATGTGCCTGTCACGATTTCCGTGAAGGACTGGGTATCGCTCGGAACGGAAGTGCATCTCGGCGAAAACAAGGGGGCAACGCTCCACAACGACAATTATTTCAATGTTCCCACCAAAGACACTGAGGTCGATGTGAATTTCCCTGACTACGGCTATCTTTCTACGGGCTACAAGTTCACCGAAAAAACAGGGCTTTCGTTTCAGCTCGGAATGGGCGAGCAGTCAATCGGGCGCACGCAAACGGGAAGCATTATTCTCTCTGATTACATGACGGGGGCAAGTTTCGGAAAACTTTCGCTTTATTCGCCTGATTTTAAATACACTTTCGATGCGATTCAGCTCAATGTCGATAAATACATGTATTTTCACCAGTTTGAGGGGCGGGTTTTTAAAAAACTGACGGTGAGTTTTATGGAAGCCACGCTCACGAACGCTCCGTTGGAATTGCGCTATATGAATCCGCTTATGATTTACCATGGCATGGCTCCCTGGCGGGATTACAGCGATGACGACGCGAACAACGGCGAATTCATGGGCGTAAAATTGGATTGGTCGCCCGTCCGATATGTGCGCTTCTTCGGTATGTTTGCGATGAACCAGTATCAAGTGCCCTATGAGCGGCGCGATTTTGCCGACAGCCTCACGCCGAATTCGCTCGGTGGGCAGGCTGGCTTTGAGTCTATGATTCCTGCGGGCGGCGGATATGTGAAAATCGCGGGCGAGGGCTATTACGCTCAGCCAACGCTCTACATAAAGCAAAGCCCTGACTGGTCATTTTTCCGCACTTACACCGACAACATCGGCGACAATGCTATTTTCTATGAATGGACTGGCTCTCCGCTCGGGCCTGACACCATTGCGGGTGAATTCTCGCTCGGCTATGAAAATCCCGGAAAATGGTCTCTTGATGTAATCTACTTGCTCACGGTTCAAGGCGAAAATGCCGAGAAAAAGATTTTTTACGATAAAACAAGCGACACTTGGTACAGCTCGACCGACAACGATAATGAAAAAATCAAAACGGTGCACAATTCTGGTGTCACTGTTCCCGACGGATGGGCATACCCCACAGAAAATAATGGCAAAAATCAGTACGCGGAAACTCCAACCGAAGTGCCCAAGTACACGCATAAAATCTCTCTGCGCGGAAAATGGCAGGCAACAGACTGGCTTTCGTTCACTTTCCAGCCTTCGTTTGTCATGATTTTGAATGATACCGGCTCTTCTGGATTGCATGAACGGGGCAATGACCGCTTTGGCTTTGAGTGCGCGCTTGCGATGAAAATGCAGTTTGCGAAAATGAGAAAATAAGGTTTGTGATATGAAAAAAATAGTATCGATTTGTGCGTTTTTTTTCTTTTCTGCGCTTGCCTTTTCTCAGGTTGCCGTTGATATAAACGATTCGTTCTATTCTGACGCGCAGGGCTGGGAACTTCGGGCTCTTACTTCCGTTCTTCCGCAGCTCCGTCCGTATCCTTTAAAGACGGTTGAGCGGATTTTGAGCGATGTAATCGAAAACGGAACTGAAAAAGATGCCGAAACCGCCAAAGAACATTACGAGCGGATTTTCTCAAAGCCGTATTCTTTTTATGCCGAAGGAAGCGGAAAGGGCAGATTCTCAAAAATCAAAACGGAAAACGAAAGCGATTCTTCAAAAGCGCGGGCGGCAATCGTAGAATTCGGAATCGGGGGAGACGCTACTTTGCATCCTCTCGTTTCTTATGCCTACCGAATCGGGCTTTTCTGCCAGACCAAAGAATTTGAAGAATATTCTCCTTTGTATACGAATCTTCTCGCAGACGCGATTTTTGACCCCACGGAAAGCGGTCCCTTCACGAATTATGTCACTTGGAACGCGAACGCGAGCGTGGGAACGGATTCCCTTTACGGCACGCTCGGCATGAATCGGGTCGGCTTCGGATCTTTTTACGGCGACGGACTCACTTTGAACGACACGGGCTACCACTCGGCGAACATTGCGTTCAATGCCACGCGAGAAAAGTGGAGTTATGCTTCGGTGTACGAAACAATCGGCGCAACGCGGAACATGGGGCGCGAGGCTGACGACAGCTGGCTTAGCGGGAACAAATACCTTGCCTTCCATGCCCTAAAATGGCACGCGTTTGAGAAATTCAGCGCGACTTACTATGAGAATATCGTCTTCGGTTCGCAGAATAATCTTTCGTACTTTGCGCCTGTTCCCTACATGGGCTTGCAGAATATCGGCGGCGCGAACGACAATTTGCAGATGGGCTTGTTGCTTGAATACAAGCCGGTCAAAGGCTTGGAGTTTGCCGCGGATTTTTTTGCCGATGACATCGATTTGAACAGCCTTTTTAAGGGAAATATTGATTCAAAAAACCGCTTCGGCGTTCAGGCGGGTGCGATTTTTGCTCCTACCGATTCAATTTTCTCCAAAATTTCTCTGAACTACACGGCGGTCATGCCTTATGTCTACGCCCACTGGGAGTATGACGATAATCGGACAGGCTCTTTTACGGGAAAAACCTGGAACTATCAGAACTACACGAACGGCGGAATCAATATCGGCTCAACGCTCGACCCGAACTCCGACAAAATCTCGCTCACGGCGCAGCTCCGCCCTACGAAGAACTTGAAAATCACTTTCCTCGGGAATTTGATTCGCCATGCAAACGGTGCGGAAGATTTTTCTGACGACGAGGCGGCGGAATACATGCTCGCAGAAAACGGAACTTATGCCACGAACGGCACGCTTTACATGAGCCAAATGTTCTCCGACGAAACCAGCGACCACGGAAAGCACGTCGATTCTGCATGGGAAAAGCTCGGCTTTATGACGAGCGACCACAAAATGTATGTAACACAGCTCGGTCTGAATGCAGAATATACATTCGCACGCACAAAAATCGGCAGATTCTCGCTCTGCGCAGGCTACACCTTCGAATATGTGAAAAATGCGGGGGTGAACAAAAACATCTACGAAGGCGGATTGATAGCGACAACAAAAATTACTGCAAATGATGATGGTACATACACGCTTCCTGGCTCTTCCGATAAATTGACATGGGAGCAGTTAAAGTCATCTTCATATGTGCATAAAAAAATCAATGAAGCCCGTGAATCTTGGGTCGCAAATCTCGACGACTGCATGAACCACTATGTGAGCGTGTCGATGAAATATTCATATTAGAAACTAACCACAGATTACACCGATGAACACAGATTAAATGTTTGGTTTTTGAAAATACTACAGAAAATACATGAGACTTTCATATACTGCAATATAAAATCTGTGGAATCTGTGTTAATCTGTGGTTAAAATTTAAAAGGAAAAATTATGTCATATTCTAAATTTTATATCGGAAAAATCGGCGAGCTTATTTTAAAAGGCTCGAACATTAAGACTTTTGAGAAGCAGCTCATCGCGAACACAAAAGCCTACCTCAAAACGGTGAACGCTAAAGTCACGCTCAATTCGGGGCGGCTCTATGTCGAGTGCGACGATGAGTCGGCGAGCCGTGTTGAATTCGCACTTTCCCACTTGATTGGAATTACGGGCTGGGCAGAGGCTGTGATTGTTGAAAAAAATATCGAGGCAATCAAACAGGAAGTTTTGAACGAAGCGATTAAGGCACGAGACAACGGGGCAAAAACTTTCAAGCTGGAGTCTCGCCGAAGCGACAAGTCTTTCCCGCTCGACCATTACGGCATTTGCTGTGAGGCGGCGGAACTTGCCTACGGGCAGAAAATCCTTGATGTGAATGTAAAAAATCCCGATGTCGTGATTATGGTCGAAGTGCGTGACCGTTGCTTTGTCTACTCAAACCGCACGAAAGGCCGACGCGGGCTTCCTGTGGGCGTGAGCGGGAAGGGGCTTTTGCTTTTGAGCGGCGGGCTTGACTCTCCTGTCGCGGGCTACAGAATGCTTCGCCGCGGAATGACGATTGACGCGGTGTATTTCCACGCTTACCCTTACACGAGCGATGAGGCGCGGGAAAAAGTCGAGCATTTGGCAGAAATCCTGTCGCAGTACGGCTTACGCATTCATATCAACACGATTCCGTTCACCGAAGTGCAAATGCAGATTAAGAAAAAATCCCCCGAAGCCTACACCACGCTTATGCTCAGGCTTTGCATGATGAAGGCGGCTAATATGCTCGCTGAGCGGATTGGGGCAAGTTGCTTGATTACGGGCGAGAGTTTGGGGCAGGTCGCAAGCCAGACAATCGAAAACATGAACTGCACCGAAAGCATGGCTGAATTCCCGCTTTTGCGCCCGCTCGTCGGCACTGACAAAGAAGAAATCGTCGAAATCGCAAAGGAAATCGGCACTTACGAAACTTCGATTCTTCCCTATGAAGATTGCTGTGTTCTGTTCAGCCCGCGCCACCCTGTTTTGCGCTCCACGGTTGAGGAAGCCCAACGGATTTACAAAGAGCTTGAGGTGGATGAGCTTGTGAAAGAGGCATTTGAAAAGCGGGAAATCAAGCTGTTCGAGGTGTAATTGACAAAAAGACAAAAAATGTCATAATGAAGTAGGCTGTCTTGGTGATTGAGCCTGTCGAAATCACCGCAGAACTTACATTTAAAGAAAGGATGCTCCCCATGGACTTGTCGAAGTTTGAGAAAAATCTTGGAACTAATCTTGCCCTTCTGTTCAAAAACAAAGTGCAAAAATGCCCGCATCTTACGCTTCAAGCCGTAAAAAACAAGAGCGGCATGTTCGTTCGCTACAGCTATTCGCAGGTCTATCAGCATGTGGTGGAGCTTGCTTCCGCGCTTAAAAAACTCGGCATCAAAAAGGGCGACCGCATTGGTCTTATGAGCGATAACCGCCGCGAGTGGCTTATCACTGACTTTGCGCTCCTTTCGCTCGGCGCGATTGATGTTCCGCGTGGCTGTGACTCTATGGGCGTTGAGATGCGCTTCATCTTGAATTATGTCGAAGCCGAAATCTCATTCTTTGAAAACGCGCGGCAGCTTGAAAAAGTCCTTGAAAATATCGAAGAAGTTCCCACGCTCAAAAAAGCGATTCTCTTTGACCATGCTGATGAAAAAACGATTGAGGACGCAAAATCAAAAGGAATCGAAATCATCTATTATTCTATGCTCGAATCAGAGGGCACGGCTATCACCAAAGAAGAATGGCAGGAAATAGAGAAGGGCATGGAAGAGATTGACAGAAGCGATGTCGCGACGATTATCTTCACTTCGGGAACGACGGGCACGCCGAAGGGCGTTCAGCTCACCCACGACAACTACCTTGCTCAGTGCGAAGTGTGCCGAAGCGTGCTCGGTCTCATGCAGGCGGGCGATTTGTGGCTCACCGTTCTTCCGATTTGGCACAGTTTTGAGCGTGCGTTCTTGTACATGGTCGTCACGCTTGAAGGCGGATTTGCCTACTCAAAGCCGGTTGCTTCCGTCATGCTCTCTGACATGCAGCTCGTTCAGCCGCAGTGGATGAACGCCGTTCCGCGCTTGTGGGAGTCGGTCGCGCAGGGCATTTACCGCGAAATCAAAAAACAGAGTGCGTTGAACCGAATCGTATTCAAATATTCCGTTCTTCTCGGAAAATGGTACTACAAATCAAAGGCTCGCTTTTTGGGGCTTCGCTGCCGCTATCACTGGTATCCGCGAATCATCGATTATGTCACGGGATTTTTCCCCTTCGTGATTTTGTGGCCGTCTCACTTTTTGGGCGAGCAGATTGTTTTCAAGCGATTGCGGCAGAAATTCGGCGGAAAATTCCGAGCGGCAATCTCTGGTGGTGGCGCATTGCAGCCTGAAACCGAAGATTTTTTCAACGCGATAGGATTCCGCCTGCTCGAAGGCTACGGCATGACGGAAACCGCGCCTGTCATCTCCGTGCGAAATTCAAAGCGACCGCGAAACAACAATGTCGGCTGGATTTTCCCGAGCTTCGACCTCAAAATCGTCGCCGAAAAAGACGGTCAGGTTGTTGACGGAAAGCCTTTGAGGCCCGGAAAACGCGGATTGATTCTCGTGAAAGGTCGCCAAATTATGAAAGGCTACTACAAACGGCAGGATTTGACTGATGCCGTAATCGACAAGGATGGCTGGCTCAACACAGGCGACCTCGGCATGATTTCGTGCGACAACGAGCTTAAAATCGTCGGGCGAGCCAAAGACACGATTGTTCTGCTCGGCGGTGAGAATATTGAGCCGCAGGTTATCGAAAAGGCAATCAACGCAAGCCCCTATGTGGAGCGCACGGTCGTTGTTGGGCAAGACCAAAAATATGTGGGTGCGCTCATCGTTCCAGACCAGAGCAATGTGCTTTCGTACGCCGAAGAGAACAACATCGTCTACGACACCTACGAAAGCCTTCTTGATACGAGCGAGATTCAGAACCTCTTCCGTTCAGAAATTGACGCGCTCGACAACGCAAAGACGGGCTTTAGAACCTGTGAGCGAATCTTCAAATTCGCAATTCTGAAGCAGAGTTTCGAACTGAACAAAGAAATCAACGCCAAGCAGGAACTCATGCGCCATAAAATCAACAAACTGTACAAAAAGGAAATCGCAAAGATTTTTAAGTAAGCGAGTGGCATAAAATTGCATTATTCGGTCGAATTTTGCAGTTATCTTTGCGTTATTCGGTCGAAAAATGCAACTAAACTTGCGTTATTCGGTTGAATAATGTTATAATCATCATGTAACGGTGATTATATGAAACGAAAAGCATATTCAAAATTTCTTGAGTGGAAAAATAAACCTGTAAGAAAGCCGCTTCTTGTGACAGGGATGCGCCAATGTGGGAAGACTTTTCTCATAAAAGAATTCGGTGCGACGGAATTCGAGAATTGCGCATATTTTACTTTTGACGGAAACGATGCCATAAAATCAGTTTTTGACTATGACTTCAACATCAACCGGATTATCGAAGAACTTTCGACCGTCATTCTTGGTGAAAAAATCGAAGCGGGGAAAACGCTCGTTGTTTTTGACGAGATTCAAGAATGTCCGCGGGCGATTCAGTCACTGAAATATTTTTGCGAAGATATGCCGTCTCTGCATGTCATTGCGGCAGGCTCGCTTTTGGGAATCGCGCTCAAAAAAGAAGGATTTTCTTTCCCAGTCGGAAAAGTTGAGCGGCTTGAGCTCTTCCCCATGAGTTTTGAGGAATTTGTGATTGCCGATGGTGGCGAAAAATTTATCAATGGAATCAAGAATTTTGATTTGAATCGCGAAATCCCCGAATTATACAAAACACCATTCGAAAAATATTTGAAGAATTTCTACATAACGGGCGGAATGCCAGAGGTCGTTCTTACTTGGATTCAGACCCATGATTATGAAAAAGTTGATGAGGTGCAGAGCCGAATTTTGCGCGACTATGCCGACGATTTTTCAAAGCACGCAGATGCCGAAACAACGATAAAAACCAGGCAGATTTGGTCGTCCGTTCCCGTGCAGATTGCAAAAGAAAACAATAAATTCGTCTTTTCGCATGTAAAAGAAGGGGCTAGGGCAAAAGACTTGGAGAATGCGCTTGAATGGCTCGTGAATGCGGGGCTTGTCTACAAAGTGAATTTAGTCCAAACACCGCAGATTCCGCTTGAAAGCATGAAGGACGACACCTATTTTAAAGTGTACATGGCCGATGTAGGCTTGCTCCGCCAAAAAGCGAATGTAAGCTATCGGACTGTTTTGAATGAAGACGGCGCGTACATTCAGTTTAAAGGCGCGTTCACGGAAAATTATGTGCTTTCCGAACTGAAATCCGAAGGAATTCCCTGCTATTTTTGGCGCACAAAAGCCGACGCGGAAGTCGATTTTCTCTCCGACTATAAAGGTTTGCTTTTCCCGATTGAAGTAAAATCCGCCGACAACACAAAGGCAAAGAGCCTGCACCTTTTCTGCTCGCGCTACAGCCCGAAACTCGCTTTCAAAACTTCGCTCAAAAATGTGGGCGACAACCGCGACGGAGAAACCAAAGTGTGGAGCCTTCCGCTGTATGTGCTGTTCCGATTGCGTGAGTATGTGGGGGAGCAGGATTTCAATTGGTCTAGTTGATACTGACATCTGGAGGCAGATATTGTACAGTCTGATGAACAAAAAGTTGGAGAATTTGTATAGCCTGATAAACAAAATTGTTTAAAATTTGTCATTGCTGTCCAATTAACTTAGAAAAGTCTTTTTAAAAGTTAAGATCCTTGCT
>ERZ842401.7635-NODE-7635-length-10996-cov-2.749566_pt1 | contig 10996 bp, 9 predicted proteins | sample MGYA00521270_ERZ842401 | MGnify/ENA primary metagenome ERZ842401 (study PRJEB31892, sample SAMEA3878208) | bioreactor metagenome | biome: Moose rumen | place: Sweden | collected 2011-10 | study: EMG produced TPA metagenomics assembly of the PRJEB12797 data set... | reverse complement strand
GCTATAGAGGGCAATGTTCCATTGTTCGTCGGGATTGATGTTAATGCCCACTTCAACATGTTTGATAAAGGATATGACAGCAGGCAACGCTTCAATGGTTGCTTTGAATTTCAGAGCTACTGCCTGCTTTTCTTCTGCAGACACCTCATTTTTCAACTTAAAAAGAACAATGTGCTTAACCATAATGTGATTTGTAATTATTTTTATTTATATTTGCCACAAAGATAACTTTTTTTTATCACATACAGTATTAAGGAAATGTTAATTATTGGTATTGCAGGTGGGACAGGTTCTGGTAAGACCACCGTCGTAAAAAGAATCATGGAGAAGCTGGACAAGGACGAGGTAGTGATACTGCCCTTGGATTCTTATTATAAAGACAGTAGTCATGTGCCACCCGAGAAACGACAGCAGATCAATTTTGACCATCCTAACGCTTTCGACTGGGATTTGCTGCGCTCGCATATAGCTATGCTGAAGGAGGGCAAGAGCATTGAACAACCTATTTACGACTATCTTACTTGTACGCGCCAGCCTGAAACGATACATATCGAGCCTAAGAACGTGATTATCTTTGAGGGCATCATGTCGTTGTACGACAAGGATATCCGCGACATGATGGACCTGAAGATTTTTGTGGAAGCCGATCCTGATGAGCGACTGATCCGCAACATTGAGCGTGATGTGGTGTCGAGAGGAAGAACCTATCAGGCTGTGATGGAGCGCTACACAAGAGTGCTCAAACCTATGCATGAACAGTTTATTGAGCCAACCAAGCGCTATGCCGACTTGATTGTGCCGCAAGGTGGGCATAATAAGGTGGCCATCAAGATATTGACAATGTATGTCAAGAAACATGTTAAAGATTGAAGGTTAAGTCACTGTACATATTGTTGGGCTTGCTGTTGCTGGGTATAGCCTTCGGTTGTAACTTCCAGCAAAAGGAGGCTGCTCCCAAATATGACTTGGAGCAGATACTAGACAGTGGGGCGCTGAGAGTGATTACTCTTTATGGCTCTACCAGCTACTTCCAATATCGTGGTCAGGAGATGGGTTTCCAATACGAACTGGCGAGTCAGTTTGCAGAATACCTGGATTTGAAACTGGAGGTGCTTGTAGCCAACAATATTGACGAAATGAGGAGTATGCTGCTGCAAGGCAAGGGTGACCTGATTGCTTTTCCCCTGCCCTACTCTGCAGTTTGGAAAGACAGCTTGGTATATTGCGGCGAAGAGACTATTACCCACCAGGTGCTGGTGCAACGAAACAGGTGGCATCCCGCACCACTGAAAGATGTGACCGAACTAATTGGGAAAGAAGTATATGTGAAGCCTGGACGATTCCTACAACGCATGAACAACCTGAACGAAGAGGTGGGTGGAGGCATCATCATCCACAACGTTGAGGACGACAGTCTTTCGCTGGAAGACCTCATTACGCAAGTAGCTCAGGGCAAGATTGAATATACGGTGGCCAACAATGACTTGGCAAAATTGAACCAAACCTATTACCCTAATCTGGATGTAAATATGGCCGTTGGACACGATCAACGAGCTTCGTGGGCTGTTAGGAAAGAATGTGTGCAACTGGCTGAGGTGGTGAACCGTTGGCATGATGAGAATGTGACCTCACCTAACTATACCGCCAGTATGAAACGTTATTTTGAGTTGAGCAAGAGCAAGGTATTCTTCCCCATCATGTCGGCCAAGGAAGGTAAGATTTCACCATACGATAATTTGTTCCGCAAGTATGCCAAGGAGATTGGCTGGGACTGGCGCCTGTTAGCATCACTTGCCTATAATGAATCCAACTTCGACACTACGGCTGTTTCATGGGCAGGGGCAAAAGGACTGATGCAGCTGATGCCTCGTACCGCCAACGCGATGGGGGTGCCCGAAGGCATGGAGCAAAATCCTGAAGAGAGCGTAAAGGGAGCAGTTAAATACATCGGTCTGACTGCAGGTAGTTTCAGGTCTATACCTGAACCTGAGCGCATTAAATTCATCTTAGCGGCCTATAATTCAGGAACTGGCCACATTATCGATGCTATGGCGTTGGCAGAGAAATATGGTGCCAACAAATTTGTGTGGGACGAGAACGTAGAGAAATACATCCTACTCAAGAGCAATGAAGAATACTATACTGACCCTGTGTGTAAGCATGGCTATTTCAGAGGTATAGAAACCTATAACTTCGTGCGCGACATTATGCAGCGATACTATCGCTACACGGAAGTAATCAAGGAATAAAAAAAGAGGCTGCATTGCTGCAGCCTCCGGTATACTCAAAAAAGAATCTCCTTAGAACAGGAAAGTAACGCCAAAATTAGCACCGAAACGGCTATAGCCATTATCAGAAACGATATACTTAGCTTCACCACCAATCTTTACATTACTTGCTACATAATATTCAAGACCACCACCAAGGTTTACACCAAGACGAGTTGGAATATCATGATTAAAGAAAGCAAGATTAAGACCAGCCAATGGATAAACGTTGAAACCAGAAGCTACTGGGAACACATAGTGCAAGTTAGCGTTGACATCAACGATTGAGATATCCTTCTTCTTGAAGAACAAATCGGTAGCAACATCACCACGAAGTTGATCTACAAGACCAAGTTGCAACTTCACGCCAATACCGAACTGACCATTCAAATCATCATAAGCTCCCTGTACGCCAAAACCGGTAATACCTTTCTGAGCAAAAGCAGCAGTACTCATTGCAAACACTGCTACCAACATAAATAAATACTTTTTCATAACCAATATAAATTTAGTTAACTAATTAACGCTGCAAAATAAGCAATTATTTACGAATTGGACAAATTCTCTTTTAAAAAAGATTGATTTTTTTCTTTCTCGCATCTTCTATTGATAATAATTGCGCTTGATTATCATTTTCTTTCTCTCTAATTTGGGTATATTCTTTCTTCAAATCATCTTCCAACTCATGCTTCAAGACGGGATTCATCAAACGCGCTGCCACAGATGGATTTTGCGATGCATCCTTGAGATGAACCACTGGAGCATGATAGACAGGAGCTATCTTCAGGGCTGTATGCAATTGTGAAGTGGTGGCTCCACCAATCAAGAGAGGGATATCAAGTCCTGCATGCTCCAAAGCTATCGCCACTTGCACCATTTCGTCAAGCGAAGGGGTGATCAAGCCACTCAACCCTATCATATCTACTTTTTCACGCATAGCAGTACGCACAATTTCTTCGGCAGGCACCATTGTTCCCAGATCGATGATTTCGTAACCGTTGCAAGCCATCACTACCGACACAATGTTCTTGCCGATATCATGCACATCACCTTTCACGGTAGCCAGCAGCACTTTACCTGCAGACTTAGTCCCTGCTTGTTTCTCTGCCTCAATAGCTGGTTGCAAGATGCTTACTGCTTTCTTCATCGTACGAGCAGTCTTTACCACTTGTGGCAAAAACATCTTACCAGCACCAAAGAGTTCACCGACATAGTTCATGCCATCCATTAGGGGACCTTCGATGATAGCTACTGCCTTGGGGTATTTTTGCAGGGCTTCCTGCAAATCGACTTCCAGATAGGTATCCACACCTTTGGTCAAAGCATACTCTAAGCGTTCTTCCAAAGAAGCATCTCGCCATGATTGGCGATTGTTAGGAGCAGAGAGTGAAGAGTTCTGTTGAGTTGTAGCAAGTCCACTTTTCTCATCTTCTTCCTTCTGCTTTATCCTTTCTGCCAAAGCAATCAGTCTGTCGGCAGCATCTTTGCGACGATTCAGTACCACATCCTCAATACATTCTAATTCATCAGCAGGGATATCAGAATACAATACAGAGGTAGATGGATTGACTATACCCATATCCATACCTGCTGCAATAGCATGATAGAGGAATACGGCATGCATAGCCTCACGAATATAGTTGTTGCCTCTGAACGAGAACGAAAGGTTGCTCACACCGCCACTGACATGAGCGCCTTTGAGGTGCTTACGTATCCAAGCGGTTGCCTTGATATAATCCAAAGCATAGTTATCATGCTCTGGCATACCTGTTGCTACCGCCAGTATGTTGGGGTCGAAAATGATGTCCTGTGGCATGAAGCCAACTTGCTCAGTTAGCAGGTGGAAAGCTCTTTCACACACCTGTATCTTACGCTCATAGGTATCAGCCTGACCTTGTTCATCAAATGCCATCACCACTACTGCTGCTCCATATTTCCTAAGCTGACGAGCCTGGGAGATAAACTTCTCCTCGCCCTCTTTCAAGGAAATAGAATTGACCACACTCTTGCCTTGCAGGCATTGCAACCCGGCTTCTATCACATCCCATTTGGAAGAGTCAATCATCACGGGCACCCGTGCTATCTCAGGTTCTGAAGCCAACAAGTTGAGGAAGTGTTTCATCTCCTCGCGAGCATTCAGTAAACCGTCATCCATATTGATGTCCAACATCTGTGCGCCATCTTCCACCTGCTTACGGGCAATATCCAAAGCCTCATCATAATTCTTTTCCTTGATTAGCCTAAGGAACTTGCGCGAACCAGCTACATTGCATCGCTCTCCCACATTAACAAAATTGATTGCCGGCTTTATCTCCAGCAGTTCCAAACCTGAAAGTTGCAAATAAGGCGAACGAGCAACAGGTATATGTGGTTTGGCCTCTTTCACTAAGGGCTGATAGGCAGCTATGTACTCATCTGTTGTGCCACAACAGCCCCCCACGATGTTCACTAATTGCTCATCGAGGTAAGTCTTTATGACAGAAGCCATATGATCAGGTGTCTCGTCATATTGTCCTAAGCTATTAGGAAGCCCAGCATTAGGATATACACTTATATAATAAGGTGCATGATTGGCCAAATGGCGTAGGAAAGGCTTCATCTGCTCTGCACCAAAAGAACAATTCAAACCCACCGAGAAAATGTCGGCATGGGAAACTGAAGCCAAGAAAGCATCGAGTGTCTGACCAGAAAGGGTTCGACCACCCACATCAGATACGGTTACTGAAAGCATTAGTGGCACTTTCTTACCCATAGCCTTCATCGCCTTTTCAGCAGCAAAGATAGCAGCCTTGGCGTTAAGGGTATCAAAGATTGTCTCAATCAGCAATACATCTACCCCACCCTCAATCAAAGCGGTCATCTGTTCAGTATAAGCTTGCTGAAGATCTGTAAATGTGAGGGAGCGAAAAGCAGGATCATTAACATCAGGACTCATTGAGCAAGTCTTGTTGGTAGGTCCCACAGACCCAGCCACAAAGCGGGGCTTATCGGGGGTAGAATAACTATCTGCCAACTTACGTGCCAACCTTGCTCCTGCCAAATTCATCTCTCTGACATGAGTTTGCATACCATAGTCGGCTTGACTAACAGAAGTAGCATTGAAAGTATTGGTTTCGATGATGTCAGCACCAGCTTTAAGGTATTTCTCGTGAATCTCGGCAATGACATCAGGGCGAGTGAGGTTCAGCACGTCGTTATCGCCCTTGATCTGCTGCGACACATCGTCAAACAAGTTGCCTCTGAAATCGCTTTCTGCCAAGTTGTATTGCTGTATCATGGTGCCCAATGCCCCATCGAGTACTAGTACACGACGGTCTAACTGAGCTTTGAAAACCGTAAAGATAGAGTCGGCCATATATTAATGTTTAAACATTCTCGCCATTTCGCGTTTGTCGTCGTTTTCCTTCAGTGTCTGCCGTTTGTCATATTCTTTTTTACCTTTCGCCAGGGCAATCACCAGTTTTGCCAGACCGTTTTCATTGAGAAATAGTCTTACTGGCACAATAGTATAGCCTGGGTTCATGGCATCACGTTGCAATTTGTTAAGTTCCTTTCTGTTCATCAGCAACTTACGATCACGTGTGGCAGCATGATTATTGTAGGTGCCATAGATATACTGAGCAATATGCATATTCTTTACCCACAACTCACGCTTATCAAAAAAGCAATAAGTATCTACCAGGCTCGCCTTACCTAGTCGGATAGATTTGATTTCGGTACCAGTCAGCACCATACCAGCGGTATAAGTCTCAATGAACTCATAGTCGTGGCTAGCACGTTTGTTTTTAATATTGATAGGAGCCTGTTTCATACAATCAATTCAACAAGATATTGAGCTGGTCGAACACGAAGCGAATCATAGGTGGACAAACCAGTAGAATAACAGACGCTATTATTGTCAATGCCGTTCGTTTGTCTTCTGTCACATCCAACAGTTTCTCACTGCCTTCCCATACAAGATAAATCACATAGAACTGCAAAAGTATGGAGATGATGCCCATGTTTGGCAAGATGCCGGTCAATATCTGCAAGAGAAAAGTCACCGTCATGCAATAGCCTACGAACTGTTGAGACAGCAATATATCATCACGCTGTTCCAATAGCCGCATCCTTACCATATTAATAAGGTATGATGATAGGAAAAAAGCACCAAACAAAGACACCACCACTGCTGCACAGTTCATCATGGCATATTGATAGTCCTCAGCATTTCCCCATCCACGCTCGAAAATTGAGCCAATGAACACCGCTAATGCCGAGAAGCCTATCATGGGATAGACATACTCGAACGACACTTCACGGATATTGGGGCGCAAACGTATCTCCTCCCACGCTTTGGCAGGATTCGATATCATTAAGAAAGCTATATGTAGTAGGAACTTATAATCCAATGCTTTTATTGAAATGGTGTTAAATCAATATCAAAGAAATCATCGCCACCACTTTTAGTTTCATAAGTGCTGCGATTTACCTTTGCCTTTATACGGATTTTGGACACTTTTACACTATTAGAAACATTGAATTCATTTATTATATCACCGATATAGAAGATACGGTCAACATAACTATTCTTTAAGCGCTGGAGTTCTGGATCGTCAACAACATCATATAAGGTAAGTTCCAGTACACCTTCGGAATTATGCATATCAGCAGGAGCCTGCAAATTGAAATGGTGTTTCTTTATTTCCTGCTCCTTCTCGCTCTCAGAATTCACATCATCAGCCCAAAAGATACATGGGATTACTAAATAATCTTTATTGAACAAAGAAGGTGCTAAAGTACCTCGAGTAGAACTACTTTCTTGCAAAGTGTATAAGTTAATATTACCTTCGCCTGTTCCCTTCACCACATTATATGTTTCCACTTTTTGAGGAGCAGAAAGAAGAGTCACATTCAGCTTATTATCACTCCAGGTGGTAGGATCATACTCTATTTCAATCAAGTAAAAGCCAGGAGCCGAAGGCAAGAAACTGGAATTCACAGGAACTAAGACACCGCCACCTTGCTGAGTAAAAGCGCCATTTTCATAGATTGCCACAAGTGTTTGAGTTGCTTTATTGTCACCCTCACTGCTAGACAAACAACTTGTCATTATCACACCCATCAACAGGGTCAAACCCAAAAGGGCCATCATTCTAATCTGTTTCATTGTCGTATATATATTAAATTCGAGGCAAATTTAGATAAAAGATTTAAGTTATCGCTCATATATGCGTTAATAATTATCAAAATATCTCACCACTGCCTATTACCAGTTTTCGGTCTTTGTCGTAGATCACACCAAACTGCCCAGGAGCTATGCCTTGTAACATCTGGTCGGATTTAACAACATACCCTTCTCCATCGCTAACAATCTTTCCAGTAGTAAACTCTGGTGTATGGCGAATCTTGAATGTAATCTCGTGCTCACCCTCCTGCCATGGATTCTCTGTGATGAAATGAAAATCCTTCAGATGGAAAGTATCACCATATTGCTTTGTACAATCATAACCATGCGACACATAAATAATGTTCTGCTGTATATCTTTCTGAATCACGAACCAAGGGCCACCACTCAAGCCAAGACCTTTGCGCTGTCCGATAGTGTGGAACCAAAAACCTTTATGTTTGCCAAGAATCTTTCCCGTCTCCAGTTCTACAATGGGACCTTCCTGTTCACCCAGGAAACGTCTCACGAAGTCATTGTAGTTGATATTGTTTAAGAAACAGATACCCTGGCTGTCTTTACGTTTGGCGCTTGGCAATCCTACATTGGCAGCTATTTGGCGAACTTCAGTCTTCATTAGATTACCCAATGGGAACATTAATTTTTTTACCTGCATATAAGTAATCTGTGCCAAAAAATCAGTTTGGTCTTTCACAGGATCAATAGCAGTACCTAACCAAGTCTTACCATTTATAATATGCGTGGTGGCATAATGCCCCGTAGCAGTCATATCAAAGTCTTTCCCCACCTTTTCCTCGAAACATCCAAACTTAATCAGGCGGTTACACATCACATCAGGATTGGGGGTGAAGCCATGGCGAATCTTATCGATGGCATATACTGCCACTTTATCCCAATATTCACGATGCAAATCTATTAGTTCTAGCTTCAAGCCATATTTATGCGCCACAGCGGTACAAATCTCCATATCTTCCTCGGCCGTGCAATCCATATAATCCACATCATCACGTCCAATGCGTATATAGAACAAAGCCGGCTTATAACCCTGCTCGCACAATTGGTGTACCACCACTGAGCTATCAACGCCGCCTGATATTAATACTGCTATATTCATGTCGTATGGAATACTATTTTCTTTGATTTGCAAAATTACTATATTTTTTTCTATCTTTGCATCATTAAACCAAGAATTAAAGATGAAAGCCAAATATAGCGTCATAATACTGATTTCCTTCATTGTGCTTACTAGTCTTTTTACCTCTTGTGGAAAGGACCGCTGGGAAGAATATTATCCTTTCACCCGCCATAGTTTATGGATTGACAGTGTAATGCGAGCCAACTATCTTTGGAACGACGAGTTGCAAGATGAAGACGAACTTACTTCTTCTTATTTTCTGAACTCTGTAGCTTTCTTGTCAAAGGTGAGAAATAGTGACGATTATGTGAGCTATATAGATACAACATGTTCGCAGCCTATTATCGGCCATGGTTACCAGTTAGCAATCGCTCAAGTAAACGATACGGCACTTATGGCTGTAATTACCTATATTGAGCCTACTTCTGTAGCTGCTACCGCTGGTTTGCAACGAGGAGAATGGATAATGGCGGTAGATAATGAGGCCATCACCAGCAAGACACAAGGATTGCTTACTGATGGGGAAGCACATAAACTAATGATTGGCCATAGCGCCACAATCGTTATAAACGACGAAGAGACAGCCGAAGAAGCCGAACACAGCATAGTCGTTTTCAACCGTATGGTTAATATACCAGAGGCATCAGGCTATTTCCCCAACGACTTACCTGTTATATCTATCATTAACAATCGAGTGGGCTATTTACTTTATAACAATATTGCAGAAGCCAATCAACAAAAGGTGGCTGCAGCATCAAAAAGCTTGTCGGCTGGCAATATCACAAACATAGTACTTGATTTACGCCATGCTGCAACTGGTGATGTAAAGGGATTACAGTACCTTGCTTCTATACTGGCACCTTCCAGTGTTTTAGGCAACCAGTTGGCTACGGTACAGTTTGCAGAGTCTCGCCATATGGAATCTTCCCTGCCATTCCTCACAGCCAGCGAACTGGGTGAAGGTATTAACCTTAATCTAAATAAGCTTTATGTACTTACTTCATCTGCCACTTCAGGTCCTGCAGAAATGCTTATCAATTGTCTTGAATCAGTAATGGAGGTGATAGTGATAGGCCAGCAGACCAAGGGCATTGGAGTGGCTTGCGAAACCTTCAGTGACCCTGTGAACGATCAACTCTTGCACTTAGCAGCATGTCATGTGACAGATATAAACAACAAAGCTGACTACATCGGTGTTGGGATAGAGCCTGATTATAGTATAGATCCACTCTCTACCATCGAAGGTATTCAGCCATTTGGTTCTGAGCATGAGAATCTTCTTGCCAAGGCGCTGGAGCTAATAAATAATTGAAGCTTATTAAGACAACGAGGATAGAACCAGAGATTGTGATAAAAAAAGAAGGCTACTCTTATGGGTAGCCTTCTCTGAATTATACTTAATTTCAATTTATTGGCTTTGAATAGCGAGCATTCAAACCATCAAGCACTTCCTGAGTAATATTCATTGCATCATCTGCATACAGCAGGTTATCCATACCTGTATTGCTGATAATCAGTGTAAATCCTTTAGTCTTGTTGTATTCCTTTAAGAAATTCTTGATAGAATCTTGCAACTGCATGTTATTTTTCTCACTCTCAGCTGCCAATTCACTCTGCAGTTTGTCGCTTAAAGTCTGCAAGTCTTCACTCAGTTTGTTAATACGATTATACTCCTGTTGAGCGCGTTCTGCCGAAAGGAATGCGTTGTTCTGATACTTTGTCTGAAACTCTTGCTGCTGCTTCTGTAAATCCTGAGCTTTCTGATTCAATGGGAAGCAGATAACTTCACGAATATTCTGTTCATTGGCAAGCAACATAGTGATTCTGTCGATTCCAGGAGCGATGCCACCATGAGGAGGAGCACCAAACTTGAATGCTCTAATCATGCCGCCGAATTTTTCGTCAACCACTGATTTGTCGTAACCAGCAATTTCAAAAGCCTTAATCATAATCTCTTGGTCATGATTTCTAACAGCACCACTTGCTAACTCATATCCATTACCTACTAAATCATATTGATATGCTAAAATATCTAATGGATTTTTATTTTCTAAAGCTTCCATTCCTCCTTGTGGCATTGAAAATGGATTATGATTAAAATCAATAGTTCCTTCATCAGACAACTCATACATAGGAAAATCAACAATCCAACAAAATCTATATACATTTTTCTCTAATAAATCTAATTCTTGTCCAAGTTTAATTCTAACTCCACCTGCAATTTTTTGAGCAACATCTAATTTCTCATCTGCTACAAAAAATATTGCTGAATCACTTTTTGCATTTAATCTTTGAACTAATTTTTCTTTTCTATTTTCATCTATAAATTTACTAATTCCACCAGCTAAATCCACATTGCTATCAAATTTTACCCATGCAAAGATCGGAAGAGCACACGTCTGAACTCCAGTCACGGCTACATCTCGT
>ERZ842401.7634-NODE-7634-length-10996-cov-3.165798_pt1 | contig 10996 bp, 6 predicted proteins | sample MGYA00521270_ERZ842401 | MGnify/ENA primary metagenome ERZ842401 (study PRJEB31892, sample SAMEA3878208) | bioreactor metagenome | biome: Moose rumen | place: Sweden | collected 2011-10 | study: EMG produced TPA metagenomics assembly of the PRJEB12797 data set... | reverse complement strand
GGGGCCCAGCTGCAGCTGGGCCCCCCAGAATATTTTTGCGGGATCCAGCTTTTCATTTCCGGATTTGTAATCCACCACCCGAAGATAGATTCCTTCATCTCCTTCGTAGCGGTCGATCCGATCGATGATCCCCCGGACGAAAACCTTCGTGCCGTCATCCAGCGTCAGCTCAATGGGCGGTATTCCGCCTGGATAGCCAAATTTCACTTCGGCGTCCTGAGTGGAAAACGCGCTTTGCCGCGCGCCGCGCGTAAAGGTCCAGGCTACGCGCTGCAGCACGCGCCGATACTTTTCGCCTTGGGATCGCATTCTGGCGCTGTCTCCCATTACGCCTGCCAGCAGCTGGTCAAATAAAGGCTCGGCAGCCTTATCCACCACGGCGTCGCAGGTTTTCCGATCGATTTTGGGCCAATGGGGAATGGAGGGCAGCAGGCGGGTAAAACCTTCCAAAGCGCTGTGATAAAAGTTTCCGGCGTCAATGGGGGTCAAGGTCCATTCTTTGCGCGGTTTGGGCGTTAAGCCCTGCTCCACAAAATGGCGATAGGGACAGACGGCAAAGTTTTCCAATCGGCTTACCGACATGACCCGCTCCAGGAATAAGGAATGGGTGACTTCGCTGGGCAGCGGCGGCGCGCCAGTTTCAGGCTCAAAAGCATCGTGAAGCGATTGGGCAAGATGCTTCGTTTCTTTATTTTGACATAAGTATTTCCACGCTTCCAGCCAAGCCCCCTCCAATTCGCCGGCTCGCATTTTAGCGCCTAAAGCATCCAGGGCAGGACCGGGCGCTAAGGGCTGCGCGCAAGCGAACCGCTGGCTGATTCCGCCCTCCTCAACCAGCCCTGGAAACAAATCCCGGATATGAGAAAGCTGGGCAAAAGGCCGCAGCGCGGTTCCTTCCTGCGTTGCCTGGGATCGGGTAAAATACAAATATTCGGAAGGAGTGGACAGCGCTTTCCAAACATCCAAGCGCGCCAAGGCGTCCTGTCCTTCATCATTCAAAGAAAAATAGGCCTTCAAATCGTTTTGCATATCTTCCTGCTCCTGGTCTGTCAGCAGCTTCATGCCGGAAGAAGCGAGAAGCCCGTCCGTCATATTCATCATAAACAGAACCTTGGGGCCGGATAAAGGCAAATTGCCCAGCGCGCCGCACACAACCATGTCTGCGGAAGGGGGCAGAGAAGAAAGCTCGCATGCTTCCAGCCCTGCTTCCAGCCAGGAAGCAAGCTGACGCGGAGAAACCTTCGTTCCCGCCAGCAGCGCATGGGCCTGATCCAGAAGCTGCATCACAGCTTGCCACACTTGGCTGATCTGAATCGCTTCAGCGGCCATACCATCCTGAATCAATTCATCCTGCGCTTTTTCCAGCGCGTCAAAAACCCTTGTTTCCGTCAGGTATTCATACAGCGCAAGAAGCGTTTTGCCGGCGTCCTCCGCATTTTTCATTTTTTCCCGCATATCGTGCAGCGGTGCGATCAACGCTTTTCTGGCTTCTTCCACTGCGGCGCATTCCTGAGCGCTGCCGCGGGAAAAAGGCGCAAGCCAAAGCTTGCCGCGTATGCCGTAGGAAAGAATATAGTTTTCCAGCTGCCAGGCATCTTCCTGCTGGATGGGCGCGTAACCGGATTTGATAACTGCCAGCATATCTTCCGCCTGGTAACCCTCGCCCACCGCCCGAAGGGAGGAAAGCAAAAAGCGGCAAGCGCCATGGGTTGCCGCGGGCAGCTTTTTGGCCACATAAGCCGGAATATGGTAAGACCGCAGCACAGTAGACAGCGTGGCGGCGAAATTCAAATCGCCCAAGGTGACCGCCATTTCGCCGTACTGTATTCCGCGCTCATGCAGCAGCACCATTTCCTGCGCGGCAAAATGCGCTTCAAAATATGGATTCGGGGCTGCGTAAAGCCGGATACGGGAAGGAACGCCCGGGAAGGGAATGCCGGGGGTATGCAGGTACTCTCGGGAAAGATGGGCAATATCCGGCGCTTTATGAGGAAACAGCGGGGCTAAAAAAGTCAGCTTGCAAGTGATTCCGCTATCACCCGCCATTTTGAGCAGCCGGTTTGCGCTGTCGATCACGGGAGAAAACACGTCGTCCGGTTCCATAACGATCAGCGCCCGCACATCATCCGTCTGCTGAGCGAGAGCTGCGATCAGGCGGTTCATTTCGCCCGTAAAAACGTCAAAGCCGTATACCGCAATCCTTGCCCCATCGGCAAGCCCGCTTTCCGGTATACGAAGCAGCATTTCATCCAGTACGTCTTCCCCATCCACAAATTGGCCTGCCAATTGCTGAGAATAAACGGTATACAGCAGCGCCAGGTCCTCCAGTTTATCCCGCGTCGCACCCTCTTTCCGGGAGGAAGCGTGCTCCGAAAGCGTTTCAGGGGTAATGCCGGACCGCTTCAAATCCGCAATCAACGCGCCAATCCGTTCAATAAATCCTTGATGATCGGCGGCGCTTTCGTAATACTTCAAATGCTTTTGACAGCGAAGCAGCGTTCTGGCCAGCGCCAGCTGCTTCCCTCTCGCATCAATGCGCACTCTGCCATCGGAACCGGCTAACGAAAAAACCCGTTCCGTCAATCGGGAAAAGGAAAGAACCTCCAAATCGAAAAAGCCGGGAAGCTTCAGGCTGTTCATCAAATCCTGCTCCATTTGCAGCGTATACTGCTCCGGAACGATCACGATCATTCTTCCGCCGGGCGCGGCCATGGCCAGTAAATGCTGCCGCAGCGCTTCCTGCGTGCCGCCCAATATTTGCAGCATGAAATTATCCTCTCCTTTCCCTCCGAAATCATGATAAATCGTCAGTTCATGGCAATATCGTCCATTACGCGGGCAAAAGCTGCTCTTGCGCTTTCTTTTACCATGGCCCATTCTTCTTCATAGCCGGCGGAACGAAGCCATTTCAAGCATTGGGTGGATTCTTCCAGCATCTGCACGTCGGCGCCCAGAGCCATCCCGGGAATCTGCCTGTCCCCATGCTGGCGCGTTCCAAGGAAATCGCCTGGGCCCCGCAGCTCCAAATCCTTTTGAGCAATTTTGAACCCATCGCTGGTTTCACACAGCGTTTTTAAGCGTTCGTTGGAAGCCGCCATCAGAAAGCACCAGCTTTCCTTGGCGCCGCGCCCTACGCGACCGCGAAGCTGATGCAATTGGGAAAGGCCGAATCGATCGGCGTTTTCGATCACCATAACCGTGGCGCTGGGCACATTCACCCCCACCTCGATCACAGTGGTGGATACCAGCACATCCAATTCGCCGGAAGAGAATCTGCGTATCACATCCGCCTTTTCAGCTGGATCCTGATCTCCGAATGTTAGGCCCAGCCTCAAGTCGGCCAAAGGGCCGGTGCATAATTCGGCATAAGTTTCCTGAGCGCTCCGGGCGTCGATTTGTTCGTTTTCCTCCACTAAGGGACACACGATATACGTCTGCCGGCCCTGAGCGGCCTCTTTCCGGATAAAATCATATAATCCGTCCCGTTTATCTTCCGGAACGATCCTGGTTTTTACCGGCGTACGCCCTGGCGGCAGTTCATCCACCACGGATAAATCCAAATCTCCGTAGAGCACCAAAGCCAGCGTGCGGGGGATGGGCGTGGCGGACATCACCAATTCATTGGGCGCAAATTCTTCAGAAACGGCTTTTTTGCTCAGCATTCTTTTTTGCCGGACGCCAAAACGATGCTGTTCGTCCGTGACCACAAGCCCCAGATTGCAGTATTCTACTCCCTCGGAAATCAGGGCATGGGTGCCGATCACAGCCTTCCATTCGCCGGAAGCGATTTTTTCCAATGCTTCTCTGCGCTCTTTTACGCGCATACCGCCAATGAGCAGTCCGCATGGGATCCCCATGGGCTCCAACAGCTTTTTCGCATTTTCCAAATGCTGACGGGCCAGGATTTCCGTTGGCGCCATGAGCGCGCTTTGATATCCTTCTCTGGCGGCCAACGCGATGGCGCCAAACGCGAGCGCGGTTTTTCCGCATCCCACGTCCCCTTGAATCATGCGGCCCATGGCGTGGGCCGCCTGTAAATCCTGAGCGATCTCAGATAAAACCCGCCGTTGAGCCCCGGTGGGAGGAAAGGGAAGCGAACGCCAATACTGCTCGCAGGCTTCGCTTGAGGTATGAATCACGATACCCTTTGCCCTTTCCCCCCGCACAGCGGACGCGGCAGTTTGATAAAGCAGCATTCCTTCAAAAGAAATGCGGCGAAGGGCAATCGCCAGGTTTTCCTTCGTTTCGGGAAAATGCGCCTGCCGAAGGGCGAAATTGCGTTCGCATAAATGATATTTTACCCGCAAAATATCGGGCAGCGTTTCCGGGCAGCAGTCTTCCAATTGCGTCAACGCTTGCCGCATCATTTCCCGCATGATCTTTGGCGGTATACCGGATAAAGCCCTGTAAACAGGCAAAATGCCCCTTTCTTTCACAAGAAGAGGGCTTGCCATTCGGATGCGTCCCTGTTTATCCAGGTCGATCCTGCCATAAAGCGTTAAAGGATCCTCCTGATGGATCTGGGTTTGCAGCCAGGGCTGATTGTACCAAACCACGGGAACGCTGCCCGTTTCATCACATAAGCGCAGCGTGACGGATGTGAGGCCATGGAACCGGCTCAATCTGGGCGGCGCTTTGGGATAGCCGCAAACGCATACCTCCATCCCGGCGGAGATTTCTGCCAGCGGTGTGATCGTTGAAGTGTCCTGATAGCGAACGGGAAGGGTCAGCAATAAATCCGCCATTGTATAAATGCCGGACTTTTCCAGCGTTTCCAGTCTTGCTTTCCCCAGTCCCTTCAATTCGCTCAGTGGCATCATGCTTCATTACCGCCTGATTTCAATGGTCACTTTTTCGTTCTCGGCCGGTTCTCCAAATACGTCCCGATGGTTTTTGATTTCCCGTGTAATAAGGATCGTGTTTTCGTTTAATACATCCACCTGCAGGGAACCCGTTTGAAGCGCAGGGCTGTTTCTTCTCTGCCAAAGAAGCGCTTTTACAGCTTCTTCCTCCTCCAGATTTCCCCCATCCCAGGGAAAAGTGCCCCGGCAATAAGGATCAGCGCTGCCCTGCATACCCCGTTCATCGCCGTAATACACGCAGGGAATGCCGGGCAAAGCGCACAGCAGCTTCATCATTTCCAAATAACGCTTAACGCCGGTTTGATACTCCGCTTTGCTTAAATGGCGTTCGCCGCGGCGGGCGGGCGGCAATTCTTCCCAGGTACGGCCGCACAGAACGTTAATGGCCCGGGGCCTGTCATGACTCCCCGCTAAATTCATCAGGGAATAATAGAACGGCGCGGGATAATTTTCCTGCTGGCTCCTGATCAACCTGCAAAGGCCGTAAGCATCCGTATGCCCGAGGAAAAAGCTGAGCGCGGCGTCCCGCAGGGGGTAATTCATCACGCTGTCCAGGGTATCCCCCTGGCAATAGCAGCGCATTTCACCGTAGGCTTCCTTATGGCTGGCGTCCTCCCATACTTCGCCCAGCACCACGGCGTCGCTGTCCTGTGCTTTGGCGGCTTTTCTGAGCTTGCGCAGAAAATCCATGGTCAACTCGTCCGCCACATCCAGCCGCCAGCCGGAGGAGCCACGCTGAATCCATTGGCGAACGATACCGTCTTCCCTGAACATAAAATCCTGATAGCTGGGATTGTCCTTGTCGATTTCAGGCAAGGTGTGAATGCCCCACCAGCAGCGGTAATGGTCCGGGTAGCTGGAAAACTTATACCAGGGATAATAAGCGGATTGATGGGATTGGCAGGCCCCCACCGAAGGATAACGGCCAAAACGGTTAAAGTAAATGCTGTCCTCGCCGGTATGGCTGAACACGCCGTCCAGCATAATATGGATGCCCGCTTCCTTGGCCGCGCTGCAAAGCTGGATGAATTCTTCGTTATCGCCAAGAAGAGGATCCACCTGGCTGTAATCCGCGGTATCATAACGATGGTTGGATCGGGCCTGGAAAATGGGATTCAGATAAATGACCGTAACCCCCAATTCTTTTAAATACGGCATTTTTTCCTGAATTCCTTTTAAATCGCCGCCAAAGAAATCCCGGGCGCAGTTATCATCCCCGCCCTCCGGCATCATAATGGGGGTATCGTTCCAATCCTCATGATAGTAGCATTCTTCCCGGCGCGGATGCTCCTCGCCGCTGCGGCTGAACCGATCCGGGAAAATTTGATACATAATCCCGCTGCGCAGCCAGTGGGGCGTGTCATAGCTTGGATCATAAGTGGTAATCTGCCAGGCGTGTTCCGCGTTTCCTGTAATTCCTTCTCCGCCCATGCCATCGTGAGGGGCCCCGTAAGCAGTCAGATTGCCGTCCTGATCTTCAGCTCGGAAATCATACCAGCATAATATCGGTTTATCGGGCATTTGAACAGTCACTGAAAACCAATTGCTGTTTTCGCGTTCCATCGGAATCCATTTTTCCGTACCGTCGTAAAACCGAAGGATGGCGCTGCGCGCCGTGCGGCTGGCCCGAAGGCGAAAAACAACATTTGTGCCGCAGGAGGCTGGGCCCGTGGGTTTTCTGCATAAGGGAGATTGGGAATCGTGGTAAAGGCGCATAAAAACACTCCTCCGAAACAGGAAATCAAAATCTTTATAATATTATCATAATCCTGCGGAAAAAATCAATCCTAATAATCATTCGTTCATAAATGCCACATTTATGCCACGTTTTTATTCTTTGCATTCAAAGAACCGTCCCATATGCGCGGGACGGTTCCTTCAATTGATTGATCCGCAGCGCAGAAGATATTTTCAGTTGCCGATATTCAATTGCAGCTCTCCCTGTTCATTGAAGCCATAATCAAAAACATCCAGCATGGATCCTGTGGGCACATAGTCATTTTTTTCATCATCGTAAATCAGCGGCGATAATTTCCGGAATATATGCACACCATCGTTAGCGTAGCAGGCAGCACCATACGCCTGAATGCCGCAATTTTGAAATACCTCATAACCATATACCGTATAGCCCGATTCTATCTTTCGGTGAAATAAATGATACACTGCAATATCTTTTACATAGCAGCCGGTTCCGTGCCCGATGGAACTGAATTCCAGAAAAACACCGTTTGATCCATCCTCTCCGCAAAGTTGAAAGTTTTCACATTCATAAGGGATATAATCCCACAAATACCAATCCGGCCATTGCTCCACAAAAATCAGCGTTCCTTCTTCTCTCCATCCCCAGCCGGAAAAGCTGATCGTTCGGACGCGGGATACATCGTTTGCGTATAACGCCCTGCGGTTGATCTCCTGCTCCGAGATCACATCCCGCAGGATCGGATACCCGTAAGGCTCGAGCTCAATGCCCCAGGAGCGCAGAAGCTTTTGCGTTGCATCATCCTGCCCCTGATCATAAGCCTCCTTCAGCAAATTGTAAACTTCCTCCGGATTCATTTTGACGGGTTCAAAGCCCTGTTCCTGTGCGCCGTTCCATTGCGCGGGCTCCTGCGGCCATACATAGCTGCTTTTCTCCCGTACATTCTCCATGGTGACCCAGGGAAACTCCTCCTCGGCGATTGCATGAGCGGCAATTCCCCAAATCAAAGCCGCCAGAAACGCAATCCATTTTTTCATTCGTGTCCCGCTCCTTTCGTTCTCACTTATATAACGCTTCATTATCCCTGATTGTTTCTGCTTTTTTAAGAAAATTTGGGATCAGCAGACTCAGCAGGCATAGATATCCTAAAACAGGATATACTTTTGCAACGATTTCCTGAAAACCCAACAGGGCACCCACGGCCACAATCAGAGCAGCCCATATATTCTTTCGTTTTCCTGGAAGCTGCGTTTGCAGCCCGCGAAGGCAGGCAATCAAAGTGGTCACAACTGCCAGATAAAGAACGAATGCTGAAAGATAAAAGCCAGCTTTTCCGTAGCCGCGTAGAAGCAGAACCATCGGCAGCGCAGCATTACGCAGCTCTGTTTCGTATGGCATCAGCACAGCATTGCCCAGCGCCAATAAGCCTCCAAAGATCAATCCCGAAAGAATAGCGATCCATCTTTTTTCTTTTATCGTTCTATCCTTTCCGGCTTGCGCCGTCACGGCTGCGGCAAGCAGAGCATTCAGTCCGCAGTATCCGGCCGCTTTCAGAAAGGCAGCTGCTGAAAAAGAAAAAGATAGAGTATCTTTCTTTTGAAAACGCATGCACAGAAGAAAAACAACCGCCATGCCCGGGATTAGCCCCTTTCCAAGTCTGCCCAATTCCCGGATCGTTCCCTGACTTAATTTTAAGCAAACAATCAATGTTACAGCCATTCCAAACAAACGGGCATGAAGAAACGGAACCGTCAAAGCAGCCAGCTCGCCCCCCGCCGCCGTCATGCCTCCGCTGACAGCGCCGTACAACAAAATCCATAAAACGCGTAATATTGCCGCTTGATTCATATCGATCATTCTCACATCATTTTTCATGAGCAAAAAAAGCAGGAAAGCCATCAGCATAGCGGAGAATAGAATCAAAATCCAGGAAAAGACGCCGTACTGACTGAAAAATTGCATGATTTCGCGTCCTGAAGCAAAGCCCGCGCCTACAATAGCCGCTGTGATGCCAAATACACTGTCTGTCATTTTTCTTTCCTCCCAGCAACAGCGTATGATGGGAAAGGAATGAAAAAGAAGCGGCAAATGCCGCTCCACTTATAAAAAGCTGATTTAACGAATGGTTTTTAAATGCTTCATCACGCTGCTGGCCACAATGCCCGTCAGCGCTCCACAGATCAGGCCAACAATGATCAAAACAGCCATATAATACAGCAATTGTTGAGTGTGCAGTAAAATCATGGCAAGGGCCACCTGCCCCACGTTATGCATCACGCCGCCCACCATACTGACCGTGATGGGATGCATTCCTTTCACCCTGCTCAGCATCGTCATAGCCAGCATACTCAGCACACCGCCAGCCAGCGCGTACATGATGGTATTGAAGCCGCCAAACAGAAGACCCGACAGCATCACCTTCAGCACCATCAGCAGCCAAGCGGTTGGCAGATCCAGCATATAAATAGCAAATATCAAAACGCCGTTGGAAAGGCCCAGCTTGATGCCCGGAATGCCTGCGTTGATGGGAATACGGCTTTCCACAAAGCCCAGCACCAGCATCATGGCGATCAGCAGTCCGCAAAGGGCGATTCGCTGGGTCCTTTCCCGATTAGAATACTTTTTCTTCATGAAGCTCTCCTTTCGCTTCTCTCTTTGCTTATAATAGCGCGAACCGGTATATCCGTCAAGAAAAATTGCTTTTCTTTTGTTTCCAATATGTTTTTTTCTGAAAATCTGCTATAATGGTTCCCGATGGGATCATGCCGGGTTCCATTCACAAGTAAATGATTTGAAAAGGAGGGTATCTCTTTGAATAAAATATTGCTGAAAAAAAGCCTCAACCCCACCGTCACCTTGATGGAGATGGACGCGCCGCTGGTAGCCCGCAAAGCGGAACCGGGCCAGTTCATCATTCTTCGTGTAGATGAAAACGGCGAGCGCATCCCGCTCACCGTAGCTGATTTTGATCGAAAAAGGGGGAGCGTAACGATCATTTTTCAAATCGTCGGCGCTACCACCGAAAAGCTGAATCATTTAAACGAGGGCGATTTTATCCATGATTTTGTGGGCCCGCTGGGCCGGGCCACCCATACGGAAGGCTTAAAAAAAGTTGCTGTAGTTGGCGGCGGCGTGGGCTGCGCCATCGCGTATCCTGTTACCAAGAAGCTGCATGATCAGGGGGCGGAGGTGCACGCCATCGCAGGCTTCCGCAATAAGGATTTGGTGATACTGGAGGAGGAATTTGACGCCGCCAGCACCAAATTTGTACGAATGAGCGACGACGGCTCCTGGGGCGAAAAGGGATTGGTGACCGACGCATTGAAAAAGCTGATTGAAAGCGGCGAGCAGTACGATGAAGTAATTACCATCGGCCCCCTGATCATGATGAAATTCGTATGCCAGCTCACCAAGCAGTACGGCATCAAAACCATTGCCAGCATGAACCCCATCATGATCGACGGCACCGGCATGTGCGGCGGCTGTCGGCTGACGGTAGGCGGGAAAACCAAATTTGCCTGCGTGGACGGCCCGGAATTTGACGGCCATGAAATCGACTTTGACGAGGCCATGGCCCGGGGCCGCACCTATCAGGCTTTTGAACGACATGCTTACGAGGAAGCCTGCAATCTGTTCAAGGAGGCGAAATAATATGCCCAATATGGCTTTGAAAAAGAATCCTATGCCCTCCCAGGCTCCCGATGAGCGGAACCATAATTTTAAAGAAGTGGCCCTGGGCTACACCGCCGAAACGGCCATTGACGAAGCCCAAAGGTGCCTGAACTGCAAAAACCGTCCCTGCGTTGGCGGGTGCCCCGTGAAAATTCATATTCCCGATTTTATCAAGGAAATGGCGGAGGGTAACTTTGAAGCCGCCTATCAGATCATCGCGCAGTCTTCTTCCCTGCCCGCGGTGTGCGGCCGGGTGTGCCCCCAGGAAAGCCAGTGCGAAAGCAAATGCGTGCGCGGCATCAAGGGAGAGCCGGTAAGCATTGGCCGTCTGGAACGCTTCGCTGCCGACTGGCACAATGCCCACAGCACGGAAAAGCCCGAAAAGCCCGCATCCAACGGTCACAAGATCGCTGTCATCGGGTCTGGACCTTCCGGACTCACCTGCGCGGGCGATTTGGCGAAAAAGGGCTACCAGGTCACCGTGTTTGAAGCGCTGCACCTGGCGGGCGGCGTGCTGGTGTACGGCATTCCTGAATTCCGTCTGCCCAAGTCCATCGTACAGAAGGAAATCGATACCCTGAAGGATTTAGGCGTGCAGACGGAAATGTATGTGGACGGCTTTGTGGACATTGCCGCCGCCGGGAAGATTACCGGTAAATACAAACCCTTTGACCGCGGGCGGCAGTCCTACGCGTTCGCGGCGGGCACGAAAAAGCTCTATGACTACGTCGACCGCAATCCCGACGTGATGGCGGCGCCGGTG
>ERZ842401.7633-NODE-7633-length-10996-cov-9.665296_pt1 | contig 10996 bp, 1 predicted proteins | sample MGYA00521270_ERZ842401 | MGnify/ENA primary metagenome ERZ842401 (study PRJEB31892, sample SAMEA3878208) | bioreactor metagenome | biome: Moose rumen | place: Sweden | collected 2011-10 | study: EMG produced TPA metagenomics assembly of the PRJEB12797 data set... | reverse complement strand
AATCCCCAATCCCCAATCCCCAATCCCCAATCCCCAATCCCCAATCCCCAATGCTATATTTATATATTTATATTAGAATAAAAAAATATAAAATATATAATATATCATATATATGAAAGTGTCTAAAAGCTTTGCTCAAAACAAGTCATAAATCTATTTATTCATATTTATTCTATATTCTTTTTTAATTAAATAAATCCAAATCCTTTCCCTTCTTTGACAGCAAAATGTAATCTTTGTTTTAATATTTCTTTAGTAGGATATTCAGGCAAATCTAATTGATTCGTGCAAGTATGAGCAGTAGGTAATCTATCAAAATTTTTATCAAAGACTTTAGATATCAAAAATTTATTTACTCCTCCAATACCAGGTAAAGCTTTAAATCCTTCTAATGGTATTTTGCACGATCCAGTAACAAATTGCAAAAATTCAGCTCGTTCATTATCATCATAACTTTCAATAATTTCCCAAAAGTATTTAATAATAGGAGTATTTTCATTATAATTTTCATATTGAGTATTTTTTTTCCAATCATTAATATCAATTTTAGGAGAGCCACTGATAACTAATTCTAATTCATTATAATTAAATATCGAAATTAATTTTTGTGGTATAATTTCATAAAAACCTTTTAATAACGCTTCAACTTGAGGTTTTATATTATCATATAATTTAGCACTACATAATTTTTGTACATAATCAAATTTATTATTTTCAGTAACATCAACATTTCTTCCATTTTCAATTAAATCAACGATTTCCATCTGGCCAAAATTATCATGATTATATGAATAAGTTAAATAAGTATCTTTTCCTGTATAATCATTTTCTAATAATATTTTAATCGATTTAAAAAATTGAGGGTCATAATCTTCCATATCATGATAACTAATTGGAGTATTAGTAATTAATTTATAAATAATTCTCGAAAAATAACAATCTAGCATCATACCATCATAAATAGCTTTGGCCATTATTTTCCCAATGAATTCAAATTGTCTTAAATGATCCATATTATATCTACCACTATCTTGATTGATAGAATAAGTAGTACCATTTTTCGCTAAGGTAAATAACATATAATTCGGATTGAACATTTCTTTTGATAATAAAGTTAACCATTCGCGTTTAACACCGCCAGCATCGATTGCCTCTTCGCCTTCAAAGGTTACTATTAATTTACTACGCCATTGTTCTGATTTTTTAGATGATAAGGCATTAAATGAATCATTAAATAAATCAACACCGTTGCGTCTTACTTTAATTCTCTGATAGTCACTTTTATAAGGTAATTTTCTTAGTTCTTGTTTGAAATATTTTTTTTTGTTTTCTAAATCTAATATTTTTGAGATTATTATAATTAAACCACGAGGAAATTGGTAAGGATATTTTTTTAATATTATATTTATTAATTTTTTATTATCATCACAAAATTTATTGAAATATTGAATAAATGATGTATCAGTAAAAGTTAAAATATCATTTCTTAAAGGCGATTTTTGTTCTGATTTATAATTTTTTTCTATTATAAATTGTGCTGAATTATTTTTGTTATATTTCGAATTGAAATTAATATAAAGAAATGATAAAATAATGAACGATTGTAAAAAGGGTAGAAATATTAAATATTTCGATTCTATTTTTTTTTCACCGTCTTTTATTTTTTTATTTATTTCATTTAATAATTTATCTAATTGTTCCCAACATGGAAATAATATTTTATTAATTTTGGAAATAAAGTTAGCGAATTGCATTAATAATTCAGTTTTTATTTTTTTATTATCTTTAGATTTATTATTTGTCTTTATGCAAATATTTTTTTGTAAATTTCTCACAAATAATAAAAGACTTAATAAAATATGTTCAGGTAATGGCATATTATAATTAGTCATTTTTATATTTATATTTATATCATTATTAAAAAACGATTTATTTATATCTTGGATAATATTATTTTTTAACATTTTTAATCTTTTTAGTATTTTATCATATATTATTTGATGTTCATTTTTATCTATGATAAATTCATTTAATAATAATGTCGGATTATTATCACATTCCCATCTTTTTGTTCCTATGTTAATTCTAAAATTGTAAAATAAATCGATTAATTTATCAATAATATTTTCGTCTAAATTTATTATATTTTTATTTGCTTCTCGATCTTTTTCTAATATGAAATAATTATTATTTGTTCTATATTTGCATTCTTTAACAATTGTTGTGAATATTTTTAATTGATAAATTGTTTGGAAATAATTAGCTTTGTAAGAAAATATCTGATTAAATAAATTATTTAATACGTTTTTATTTTTATTGCATTTAATATTCAAAATTTTTTTGATATTTATTGCATTTTTTGTAATTGTAAATTCTTTTTTATTTTTAAGAGATATATAGGCACCATTTTCCTTAAATGTATAATCTAAAAAATATTTAACTATACTTTTTGAATAATTTCCGATTAATTTGTAAATTAAATTCTCAAAATAATCGATGAATATATCCTCATTTGATGTCTTTTCTAAAATTAAATAAATATAACTTTTTAAAAAAATATTTTTTTCTGCGCTTTCTTTCGATAAAGATTCTTCTTTATTATATACAATATGAAAAATCCATAAAGTGAAAAATAAATCTAAAATTTTATGTTTTAATTGAACATTTGTTATCAATGTTTCAATTAATTGATAATAAGAATTTGCAAAAAGATTATCATTTTTAAATAATAAAAAAAATTTTTTCCAATATATATTTTTTTTATTATATAATATTAAATTTTCGATAAAATCATCATCGAATGCTTTTATTATTTTATTAATATTTTTCTTTGAATAATTCATTTCCATTAAAATTTCATATTCATAATAAGATAAACTATTTAAATGAATTTCATTATATTCGAATTCGTCTAAATTATCTTTTTCTTTTTCAATATTTTCTTCGATTTTATCTTGCTTTGATTGAAATTTTTTATTTAGAGGAGGCGGTGGAAATGTTAAAGGAGGAACTTTCAAATAATTTGTACCTTTTAAACGATGGTATTCAGATTGGAGTTCCGTTGATAAATTTGGAACAAGTGAAGGATCTAAATTTTTAAGAATGTCTTCTCTTAATTCATTTGGAAGTCCGCATATAAATTGAGTATTATCATCATTAATACTATTATTTATATTTCCATTATTATCTCCTTCATTTTCCTTATCTTTACCATTATCTATATTTTCATTATTATCTTTATATTTTGATTTCTCCTTTTCTTCCGGTTTTATATTCTCATTAATATCAATTATATCATTGTTATCATTTTTTATTTCCTGATTTTCTGTTTGAACACCTATAGAAGTATTATTTTTTTCTTCTGCTTGATTTTGATTAACATTATTTTCATTATTTTCATTTTCTTTTTTATTATTATTTTCTTCTTTGTCTTTATTTAAATCCTTCTTTGTTTTATTATCATTATTATCATCAAAATGAATAAATGGATAAAAAAGATATTCACTTGGAGTAGAATAATTATAAGAAGAAAAAGAGTAAAAATTTAAATTGTCTCTGAAATTATTTTTTTTATTAATCTTTTTTTTCTTTGGTAATTTTAATACATTAGCTTCTTTCAGAAGATCATTTCTAATAGTTTTTAAATTTGTTATATTTACTAAATTTTTTCCTCGGTAAGAACAAATATTATTAGTAATATTTTGAATTTTATTTAATAATTTATAATAATTATTCTTTTTATCAGGTAAACTTTGAAATAATATTTGCTCATTAATATTTTTTCTATATTTTTCAAAATGAACACCAAAATTAGATTTTCTATCTTTATTAGAACTTTCATCATCATAATCATTATAATCATAATAACTACTATTTGAATATTCTTCATAAAATTCATCATTATGAAATAAATCAAAATCAAAATGTCTCATCATTCTTTCATGTTCAAGGAAATCATCATTTTCATAAAATGAATCATAATCATACTCTTCAAATTCTTCAGATTCTTCTCTTATTTCATCTTGATAATCATCCTCATTATTTATATCTTCATTTTCATTTTGTTCTAATTGCTCCATTTCTTCTTCGTCATCACTTTCATTATTATTATTCAAACTCAAATTTTGCTCATTATAATTTTCTTCTTCGAAATTTATATTTTCATTGTCCTCATTTGAATTATTAAGCATTGTTTCATTTAATTGAATTTCATTATTTTCATCATCATTCTGTTCAGAGTCTTCCTCTATTTCATCATTTTCTTCCTCTTCATCTTCTTCTCTCCTTCTTTGAGAATTATTTTCTCCTCTTTCTTCATTATTTTCTTGATCATTTCTTATTAATTCTTCATCCATTTCATCTTCATTTTCATATGAATTATTATTTTCTGAATTGTTATTATCTTCTTCTTCATCCTCATTTTCTTCTTCCATATTTGATTCAACATTTTCTTCATATTCTTCTTCCATACTATAACTATCAAAATCGAAATTATCTTTTTCTCTTAATTTGACTGGGCAATATTTTAATATATTGTTTAGATACATAACACCCATTTCATGATATAATTGATTATTGCTATTTACTTTCATATTTTTTAAAATATTAGATATGCTTTTGATTATATCACATTTTTCGCTCAAAATTATTTTTGTAATTTCAAATGGATTATATTGACTAAATATATGACTATCACTATGAAATTCAGACATTATATATAATACTAAAATATTATTCTTGAATTTAATTAAATTTTTAGTTTCTCTGGAATTATGATTTTGAATATTATTAAAATCATTTAGATATTTTGTGCTTATTTTTTTCAAAGTATCATTTATTATAAATAATATTTTTTTTCTGCATTTTTTAATTAAAAATATTTCTAATTCATCCATATTTCTTCTCCTATATGTCATAGCATGAATCAAGCTTTTAATTATATTAATATTCTTAAAAGATTCAATAATATTAATATCTGATTCTGTAAAAGCATGGTAATTTTTTCCCCATGCTTTTATTTCATTTTTTATATTAGAAGAATTAAAATCATTATTATTATTTTTATAATGGTATAATGCCGGTATTATTTTTTTTACCAAAAATTTAATGAAACTAATTTTATGTTTTTTCCCTTTTTTTAAAAGTAATACCATTGAAAGATAAGAGGGAAAAGAATATAAAATATTTGTTAAAGCTATTAATGATGTATCTAAATCTATTATATAATTTTTTGTTTTTATATTATTTTCTTGATTTTTTTTGATTTTAACAGTGCATATCCAAATATGTTTTAATAATTGATGAAGTATTGATTTATTTGTTTCTAAAAGATTTCTATAAATATCTTTTAACAATTGTGTTTTATTTTTTATTTTTTCTTTATTAAATTCATTTTTATCACCATAAATAATTAAATCACTTTTTATTTTATCTTCTTTTTCTTTATAATCAGATTTAAGCGAAATAATTCTCTTAATTTTTATTTTATTATTCTTTGTATTTTTATCCGGCTTTATCTTTTTTTCAACTTCTTCAATATTAAATAAATTTATAAAAGCTTTTTTAAATATTAAATCATGATTTTGAACATAATCAGAAAAAAGGTGCAAAAAATCTTCTAAATAAATTTCATTTTTTTCAGATTTTAAATTAACCCATACATATAATAAAACACTTTCTATTAAATGTTGTAAATTGTTTTCGTCACTGAATATTTTGAGCATAAATTGATTAAAACATTCATTTAAAACTACTTTAGATTTGAAATTATTTTCACAAAAATTTTTATATGAATTTCTTTTATTGAATTTTAATCGAAGTATATTTGCCAAAAGACCTTTTTCTAAATAGGGAATTAGTATTTTTATGTCATTGAAAGTTTTTATAATTATTATCAATAACATAATAAGGATATTTTCATTTATTATAGTTTTATTTTGATTTTTATTTTCAGATTCATATTGAAGTAATTGAGTCATCATATCTAAATATAATTTTTTTTCATCATCAAAATCTTTTTTAATATTATATAAATATTTGAAGCATAAATATATAGTGACAATATTTTCAAATACTAATTTATCTATTTTATTTTTATTAAAACAATTATTAGTATTATTTATTGCGTTCATATTTTTTATTATTGATATCAAAGATGATACATAATAATCAACAATATTATATTTTTTAATAAAATTATATAAATCATCTTTGTCTTCGTAATATGCATTAAAAATTTGATGATATCTTTGAATTGTGAAATTTATTCTCATTTTAATTAATAATTCTTGTTCAAGTTTTTCTTCTGAATTTAATAAGATATTATTTTTATTTGAATGTAAATCCTCAAAATATTTTTTTAATTTATCTACTAAATGATTATCTTCATCCTTATCTAATATCGTTCTAAAATTTAAATTTTGTCTTCGTAAATTATTTATCATATTTTTCGAAACTTCAGCCATATTAATCAAGTTCATCATATCATTAATTAAATCAGTGAATTTATCTAAAGAGTAATCTGAATTTCTCGGATTAATTTTAACATTTTTATTTTCTTTATCTTTTTGAGGTTTAAATATTTTATTATTTTCATCCAAAGTTTTTTTAATAAGTGCAATAAAATCTGATTCCGGATAAGGATTATATTCATCAATGCATAATAATTCATGATTTATTTCTTTTTTTTCTTTTTTGTCTTTTTTATTTTTTTTATCTTGATTTAAAAATTTCAAAATGGAGTCATCTGTATAATTTTCTTCTTGAATAGCCTGCATTACTTCGTAAACTTTATGTCCTTTTTTATATATTTTTTCGCGATTACATTTTATTAAGGCATCTTTCGATGTAAAAAAGAGGTCTTCATCTAAAATAAATAAAATTGTTTTGTAGAATTGTAAACTATATAATTCTATGGATGAAAATTGTTTTAAATTTTGTTCGAAATTTTCTTTGTTAAAAAATATTTCTTTTATATCTTTCAATATTATATATTCCGAATATAATTGGATTTCTGATTCATATTTTATTTTTTCAGTGAATTCACTTTCAAAAATTAATAATAATAAATAATCACTACTTTTTGAAAATATATATCTAATAAAAAATAATACAAGTGAACTTAACTTTTCCCAAATATTATTAATAATTATTGCTTCTACAATAGGTATCATATTTTTTTTCGATTCGTTTTTAGATAACTCAATTAATTTATTTGCTATTTTTAATAATTGACGAACTCCTCCAAATTTGATTATATAAAATATTTCTATTGAACTAAAACGAGTGTCAAAGTTGTTTATGAATAAATTATAGAAGATATTTATTATATTTTCCAGTTTAATTAAATTAGAAATAATATTTTTAGTTTCTGAATTTGCAGAAATATTTTCAAATATTTCTTTACGAAAATATTTAAGGATTAAAGTAAAGAAATAACCTAAATTAACATCATTTTTAATAAATTCACAATCTTCTAAACTAATTTTTGATAAATCCGTAGTAATTATTTTTCCTTCAATTAATGCAATATAATTAAGAGATTCCAAAACATTAAAGTTTTTTTTTATAAAAGGAACAATTAAGTCATTAATAATTTCATTATTATTAATATTATCAATATTTTCTATCCTAATTTGTTCATCAAATTTCGGTTTTATTTTTATATCTAAATAATTATCTTCATTTAATATCATAAAATTACTATTTCCACTATCATTCGACTTTACCATGTTTGATACGATTTGTTTTATTTCTGGTTTAATATTATTTGATAAAAAATGAATATAATTTTTATCATTAATGATAAAAGCTTTTCCTTCATATTTTGTTAAATAGGTATTAATATTCGATTTTTCATTTATTCTTTGAATAAAAAGTTTTGTAAAAATAGAATAAAAATTATAAAGAGATTCTTTTATTGGATTTATTTTTAAATATATTTCATTAAAATATGATTGAAGTATTTGCTGATATGTTTTTAATATTTTATCTTTTTGATATTCATGCAAATTTAATATCTTTGAATTTTTTATTAATTCATTAAAATTATTAAATAATTTTGCTAAAGCTTCCATAGAGGATACTTTTTCTTGCTTTATTAATTCGGAATATTTCGGAATAAAAGTATTTAATAAAAGAAAATTAGGATTAGTTAATGATGATATAAATAATTTCGCTAAAATTTTGTTTTTATCTTCGTATAAGTCAATATTGATTATATTATTAATATAAATATTGTTCAAAGGATATAGAGATTGAAAAATAAATTCGAATTTATTTTTTGTTAAATATTGTTCCAAATTTAAATTTAATGTTTCACTTGATTCAAATTGTATATAATTAAATTTATTTATAACTATTTTTAATAGTGATATATAATTATCATAATAACAATTAATAATATCATTCATTCCTTCTTTTTCGATTAATGTTGTCCATATCAAATAAACTTCTAAACTTGTTTCTTTTAATAAATATAATTTATAATAGAAATATTCTTCATCGAATTTAATTTTATTAAACACAGAATTTAATAATTTAATTCCATTATTTTTTTCTAAAATATATTCTTTACCTTTATCATGAATTGAAATAGAATAAATTGTATATAAAATTAAATAAAAAATTCCATCGGCTTTTGGCAGGCTATTACTAAAATAATCAAAAATTAATGGTATAATTCCATTTGATATATATTCTGGGATTTTAGAAGGAAAAGCGTTGCATATTTTTATTAATAAATATATACTGTTAATATATACAGAATTCAAATTATTATTTTTTTTCATTTCTTCATTTGTTATTAAACGTCTAATTGGTTCTATTATTATTGCATCGATTTCGTTAACTTTTTCGATATTTGTCGTTTTGCTTATAAATCTAAATATTATTGTTATTATTTTATTAATTAAAAGTATTCGAAGAAATATATGCGGATATATTTTATAATTTTTGAAATCAGAGAGTATAATATTATATTTAAGTTTACAATCAGGTGAATTTAAATGTTCTAATTCATATATCAATCTTGGAATTAATTGCTCAATAATTAAATGTTTGTTGAAATGAATTATATTATTCAGACAAAAGAACACATTGCTAATATTATGTAAATATAAATTATCTTTTGGTACCTGCAAAATATTATTCAAATTAGTTTTTGGTAATTCTTTTTTTCTTTTAAAATAAAATTCTAATATCAAATTTAATAAAGTTGGATGCAATGAATCCTCTTTTGTCAGTATAAGTAAATTATTATCATTTTGATGTGTCATATCATCTAAAATTGATTTAAATATGTTATTCTGTGTAAAAATCTTTTCATATGTTTTATTATTCTCTGATATCTTTAAATAAAATCTTATAAAAATAACTTTTATTTTAATACTACTTTTGCTAGTTAAGAAAAATATAGTATCTTGAATAATTGATTCTATATAATCATTTGATGCTAACTTTTCCTCAAACCCAGATATCTTATAAAAACACATCGTGAATAGGCTAAAACAAAATTCAAATATTAAATAAATTTTTTTTGTTTCGATTTTTTTAGAATTTATCATGGATAAAAAATTCAAGAAACAAAAAAAATTATTCACTAAAGCAATGTATATTATTTCATCTGATGATATGTTAGGATTTAAATCATATAAATTATTATATATTTCTTTATTAGTAAAATATTCATAAACTTTTTGTATTTCTTGAAAATCATTTATATTCCCATAATCTTTATTATTATTAATAATTTCTCTAAATATCAAGAAAGGGTCCATTTCTTCTATATTTGTTTGTTGTATTGAATTAGCTTTATCTTTCCAATTTTTATTTAGTTTTAATAAAATATCTTCGAAATGTGATATTATTTTTGTATTGAATTGATAATTATTATTAATAAATTCCATCAGAATTTTTGGTATATTTATAAAAGCTGTTCTCATTTCATATATTTTATTTATATATCCTTTAATGTCTTTATTATACATCATAAATATTTTGAATATTCTTATTATATATACTTTTACTTTGATATTGTTTGTTCTAAAAAAAATATTTTCTAAAATTTCAAAAGAAGCGAAAATATCATTGCATCTCGAATTTAATAATAAAACAAACAAAAAACGTAAAAGTGGTTTAAGTTTATTTTTTATTGTGTCTTCAGATAAATCGTTTGAATATTTAAGTAATAATTCATCTATATAATTTAATACAGATTCAATTGACCATAAAGATATTTGAGGTAAAGTCCAGATATTAATTGGAGAAATGAATTCGATGAATTGTTGTTCTTTATTTATTAATGAATTAAGTTTGGAAATAAAGTCGTAGAGTGGTGAATTTGGAGGTATGAATTTATCTGGATAGTTACTTTCGGGTATTTCTATGAATATTTTCATTTTTTGTCTGTAATTTTTTTTGATTTTTTTTATTTATATATATAAAATAGAAATGAACTTTTTACCGGATATTTATATCCCTTGTGAGGTCTGCCATGGAAAACGCTATAACCGAGACACTTTAGAGGTAAAATATAAGGGTAAAAATATTGCTGATGTTCTGGATATGACCGTAGAGGAAGCTTTACATTTCTTTGAACCGATGCCAAATATCAGACGTAAGATACAGACTCTCTATGATGTGGGACTTTCCTATATCAAACTCGGCCAAAGCAGCAGCACCCTTTCCGGAGGGGAGAGCCAGAGGATAAAGCTGGCCTGGTTCCTGTCCGTCAGCAAGGGCAGGGAATCTGCCGGAAAGGAGAAGATAATGTTCATCTTCGACGAGCCCACCACGGGTCTGCATTTCCACGACATTGAGCGATTGCTGGCTGCATTTAATGCACTCATTGAGCGAGGACATTCCATTCTGATCATCGAGCACAACATGGAAATCATCAAGTGCGCTGACCATGTCATCGACCTCGGACCCGACGGAGGCGACCGCGGAGGCGAGATTGTAGCCTGCGGAACACCCCAGGAAATAGCCCAATGTGAGG
>ERZ842401.7632-NODE-7632-length-10997-cov-3.195211_pt1 | contig 10997 bp, 11 predicted proteins | sample MGYA00521270_ERZ842401 | MGnify/ENA primary metagenome ERZ842401 (study PRJEB31892, sample SAMEA3878208) | bioreactor metagenome | biome: Moose rumen | place: Sweden | collected 2011-10 | study: EMG produced TPA metagenomics assembly of the PRJEB12797 data set... | reverse complement strand
TGGGTGGCATCCTGCATGGGAATGGCATTTGGAGCAGGATATCTGACTGTGGGATTTGCTTGTTTTGCTCTTGTCATGATAGCCAATGTGATACTAGTGCATGTGACGCAGCAAATAGAGGAAAATAGCAGGTACGTGAGTCTTTATATAGAGGTTGAAGAAACGAACGGTGTCAAAAAGCTTCGCAAAAAGATTAACGAAATGAAATATCAAATCAATAGCATGAATAAGACCAAGGATAAGACTCTTTCTGGCACTGACACAGCCCTCATTGTAGAGCTGGATTATGGTAGCAAGCACTCTCATTTAGAGCTTATGGATGAGCTTAACAACTTGGATTTTGTAAGCTATGTAGAGGAGCTGTAAGCTAGTCACTACTTAAAATGATTTAGCACGATTGTGGGCTGAAAGAATAAGTTACTTTTTACATAAAAATAAAGTCACCATATGAGCTATTTTACCAATGCCCATTATATTTGTTTTAGAAGATTAATTAATCTTATCTGTTTGAAACTTATAAACACAATATAATGGAGGGAAACACATGAATATATTAGTAAGTATCCTCACAGGCGGAATTGCCGGTTGGCTTGCGGGCATAATTATGAAATCCAGCCATAGCATTATCATCAATATTCTGCTGGGATTATTAGGTGGTGCAGTAGGTGGATTTATTCTAAGGCTCCTTGGAATCTATGCTTATGGATTCCTTGGCAACATTTTAGTGGCAATTATCGGTGCATGCATACTGATTTTTATTGCAAAAAGATTCTAGAATTAGCTAAAAGTAAAGTAGGTCTGACGAATTAGGTTTCGTCAGACCTATTTTTTGTGTCGTTATTTTGCTAAAATACTAATTAAAGGTTTAATAAGAACGCAATATTTGGGAGGGCATTATGATTAGAGATGGTAAAATTTGGATGGCAAATACAGAAAATGGAGAGGCAGTTTATTTATTGCCTAAAATGGCCAACAGGCATGGCTTGATTGCAGGTGCTACTGGAACAGGTAAGACTGTTACACTAAAGGTCATGGCAGAATCCTTTTCTGATATGGGAGTGCCAGTTTTTCTTGCAGACGTTAAGGGCGATATAGCAGGCATGATTAATCCTGGCGTGGACAGTGAGGACATGCAAAAACGTATTGAAAAATTTGGCTTGAAAGAGCATGGATTTGACTATCACCAATATCCCGTTACTCTTTGGGATGTTTTTGGTAAAAATGGTATCCAGGTGCGTACCACAATCACAGAAATGGGGCCCCTTCTGCTTTCTAGAATACTGGATTTAAATGAGCTCCAGTCGGACGTACTTTCAGTAGTATTTAAAATAGCAGATGACAGCAATCTTGCATTGATAGACACCAAGGATTTGAAATCAATGCTAAATTACGTATCCGAAAATAATAAAGATTTTGCAGCAGATTACGGCAAAATCAGCCCAAACACAATCGGCGCTATCACAAGAGCTATAGTAGCTCTTGAATCCGTTGGCGGGGATAAGTTCTTTGGAGAACCTGCTATAGATATTAGAGACTGGTTTTCTGTGGGTGAGCAGGGACGTGGCATGATTCATATTTTAGACAGCCAGAGTCTTGTTAATAATGGAAAGCTTTATTCTACATTTTTATTGTGGATGCTTTCTGAATTGTTTGAGACTCTTCCTGAAGTAGGAGATTTAGACAAGCCTAAGATGGTATTCTTCTTTGACGAGGCTCATTTGTTGTTTAAGGATACTCCAAAGGCACTTTTGGAGAAAATCGAGCAGGTTGTAAAATTGATTCGTTCCAAGGGAATAGGAGTTTATTTTGTGACTCAAAACCCAAGAGATATTCCTGACGGCGTACTGGCTCAGTTGGGCAACAAGGTTCAACATGCTTTGCACGCATACACTCCATCAGATCAAAAGGCAGTAAAAGCTGCGGCAGATTCCTTCAGAGAAAATCCTGCATTTAAGACAGCAGATGTGATAGAGGCTTTAGGAACTGGTGAGGCAGTAGCATCATTTTTACAGGAGGATGGCACTCCTGCCGTTGTAGAAAAGGTATGTATTCTGCCACCTCAGTCCAAGCTGGGCGGTATAGATGATGCTGCAAGAGATACTGCAATAAAGCAGAGCATGCTTTATACCAAATACGCAAATGCGGTAGATAATGAGTCGGCTTACGAGCTGCTAGAAAAGCGTTTAGTGGAGCAGACAGCGGCACAAGAAAAGGCCAAAGAAGAAGCAGCCTTAGCAAAGCAACAGGCCAAAGAAGAAGCGGCAGCACAGAAAGCTGCTGAAAGAGAAGCCCAAAAAGAGGCCAACCGCAAGAAACGCGCCGTGAAATCTGTGGGCACTACAGTGGCAGGCACAGTAGGTCGTGAGGTCGGAAAAACAATTGGCAAGCAAGTAGGTGGCAAGTTCGGCCAAACCCTAGGTGGCAATACAGGAGCCCAGCTTTTCAGAGGAATACTTAATACATTGCTTAAATAAAATATGGCAATATTAAAAGCCAGTCGATTGCAGATATTGCAAAATCGACTGGCTATTTTTATTCAAGAGACAAATAATATTCTAACATATGATAAAGAATGTTCTTGGTTTTGGGATTTAGCTTTTCTAGCATGACACGAAATTCATCGTCTAAATAATCGGTCTGACTGATTGTGACTTCACTTAGCAAATTGGCAATATCACAGTCCAATAGCTCTGATATATTTGAAAGCATTTCTAAATTCGGATGTTCAATCCCACGTTCCACCTTGCTTACATAACCAACAGATATATGTAACAGTTTTGCTAGCTCATCCTGAGTTAGTTTTTTAGCCTTTCTGTACGTTTTAATTCTGCTCCCAATCAACTTATAATCAACAGCCATGATAGCAAATACCTTTCGCAAAATAAAATCTAATAAATCTAGAACCTCGATAAAAAAATTCTAATAATACGAAGCTCATATATTAAAAACCCTATTACAAAAATTAATAAAAATTGGGAATATTACAAGCTGACAGTAATAGCTATCTGTAAAAATGGTAGCAATAGCTATTGATTTCCGAATAAATAATGAGTAAAATATCAGTAAATATGATGTTTAAGGGGACGTTGTGAGTATGAAAAAGAGCTCTATCAAATATATACTTGCATTCATAGCATTTCTAGTAGTTATAGCTATTGGTTTATTTCTTCTATTAAAAGACAATGCTAGTCGCGATACAGCCAACGAGCAGATGGAGAATCTGACTGAAGCGGTCAATGATGTTGATGAATCTGACTCAGATGAAGAAGAAATAGAAGAAGGGCCTTATAGCATTCTTGGAATTGAAATCCCCGACAAAAATTTAAATTGGGATGATCTTCATGCAGAAAACGAAGACATCTATGCATGGATTACAGTTACTGATACCACAATAGATTATCCGGTTTTGCAGCACCCTAGTGACAATACGTACTACCTAAATCACAACTTAGATGGTAGCTCTGGTTACCCAGGATGCATCTATACAGAAGATTACAACGCAAAGGACTTTTCTGATTGTAATACGGTCTTGTATGGACACAACCTAAAGGATAAAACCATGTTTTCATCTCTCCATAATTATGAGGATGAAGAGACTTTTGAAAAGGATCAATACATATACATTTGGACAGAGGATTCAGATGTGTTGGTGTATAAAGTTTTTGCAGCCTATGAATACAATTCAAATCATTTGCTGCTGAATTATGACTATGACAATGAATACGTTTACGAGCAGTATCTAAAGGAATTATTTAACGTGGGTGCAAAGGGATATGGTGTCGCAAACATTAAAGATGATATTGAGGTTACTAAAGAGGATAAAATCATAACCCTATCCACATGTACATCTGATCACAACTCGGCCCAGAGGTTTTTAGTTGTAGGTGTGCTGATAGACCCTACCGCAAATAATAATTAGGTTATAGAAATTATGTTAGATAAAGAACTTACAACTGAAAAGAAAAAGCTGACCATAGGCCTTAAGACCTTGATTACTATTGTCACTGTTTTGATAGTGATTGCTGGCATGATTGGTGTCATGCGACTGGTAGGAAAAGGCAAGCTTTCAAAGGCTGTGGCAGGAAATGACATCAGTGTTGGAGATGACACATCAGAGGACCTGTCTGATGGGCAGATTATGTACGATGGAAAAATCTACCAGTTGAACGATGACGTAATCACAGTACTTATGATGGGCATAGATTCAGAGACTGTAGATGAGGTGGGCGGTCAAAGCTGGAGCACAATAGAAGGAAGCGCTTATAGCGGAGGTCAGGCTGATACATTGTTCCTTGCAGTTATCAACCCACATGATAAAAAGGTTTCATTTATATCCATAAACAGAAACACCATGGCGACTGTTGACGTGTGGGATGAAAACGGTGATTACAAGGGAACACAGATATTGCAGATAGCTCTGCAACACGGATATGGCTATGGCGATGAAGAAAGCTGTGAACATCAGGTTAAAGCAGTATCAAGATTATTGTTTGATATTCCAATAAATTCCTATGCTGCTATCAGCATGGATGGCATACCCAAACTGAACGATGCTATAGGCGGCGTAGAAGTGACGGTATTAGACGATATCGTATATCCGGAATACAACATGAATTTGCATCAGGGCGATGTGGTCACATTAAAGGGCGAGAAGGCCTATTGGTATTTAAGACTTAGAAATGAAAATGTTTTTAATTCAAATGAAACCAGACTTAATCGCCAAAAGCAGTATTTGAAGGCATTTATGTCCAAGGCCATATCTGAGGCAACATCAGATATTAAGGTGGCTACAAATCTATACAACACAATTTCAGATTACATGGTGACTGATATAGATTTGACTACATTTACTTATATGGCGACAGAGTATCTAAATTATGATTTTGATTTAGACAACATTTATTCGCTACAGGGGGAGACGGTGCAGGGCACCAAGTATGAAGAGTTTTACATGGATGAGGATGCGGCAGAAAAAATGGTGGTAGAGCTCTTTTATGAACCTGTTGATTAAAGAGATTTTGGTATCACCTGAGGGACCACACCCTCAGTTTGATATAAACCACATGAATTTAGGAGAGGAGGAAATCAATACATGAAAAAGTCAATATTTACAGCTCTAGTAGCTGCAATGGTACTTACAATGAGCTCAATTACAGCTTTTGCAGCTAGCCCAACAGTGGCAGGTACAGTTGAGTCTGCAGTATCTACTCAGACAGCAACAACATCTGTAGACGCTGTAGCAACACCAGAGGTTTATAGCGCAACAACAACTGTTTCTGAAGGATACACAGAAAAGGCTGTTTCAACAACAACAGTTCAGTCTGCAGCTGTTGCAGCTCAGAACATTGTTCTTAACGATTTAGCAACACTTGGTAAGACAGTAGGCAGCAGCGCACTTGTATCAGCTGCTACTGATTCTTCAAAGAAGGTTACAGCAACAGTACGTTCAGTTGTAGATGTTTCCCCAACAACAGCTACTAAGAACGCTGCTGGTAAATACGTAGTAACACTTACTTCTCAGTATCTTGGAAATGGAACAATCGTAGCTCTTCACTACAATGGTAGTGGCTGGGAGCCAATTCTTCCATCAAGCGTTAGCGGAAAGTCAGTTACTCTTGAGTTAACATCACTTTCACCAATCGCACTTGTAGAAGTAAACGTTGCTTCAACAGCAGTAGCTACTTCACCAAAGACAGGTGAGACATATCCAGCTGCTATGGCAGTTATTCTTTTTGGTCTTGCAGGTGCAGTAATCTGCGGCAAGAAGGTTTTTGCTTAAATTTAAAACTAAAGTAATTAGATCTAATTAAGTTCCGAAATCATGTGGTTGATAAGGATTACAGGGGATGCCTATGGCATTCCCTGATATTTGAGGGATGATGAAAAAAATACTATTTGTGACAACTATAAGCGGATTCTTACCTCAGTTTGAACGCAATGATGTGAGGCTTTTACATGAAATGGGATGTGAGATACATTATGCATCCAATTTTAATAATCCAATATATACATTTGATAAAGAAGAATTAATAAAGGATGGAATCATACTCCATCAGATTGATATTGAAAAAAGTCCTGCTAGCTATAAAAATATTCAAGCTATAAAGCAGGTTAAATCTATAATAGATGAATGCGCAATAGATGTTGTGCATTGCCATAATCCAATGGGAGGCGTGTGTGCTAGGGTGGCCGCTAGATTTAGTAAGAGGCAGCCTTTTGTAATATATACGGCCCATGGATTTCATTTTTATAAGGGAGCACCTATACAAAACTGGTTGCTTTACTATACGGCGGAGAAGTTCTTGGCTAGATGGACAGATCAGATAATAACCATCAATGTGGAAGATTATAAGAGAGCTAAGGAATTTCACCTAAAGGCTGGTGGACATGTAGACCAGATACATAGTGTAGGTGTGGACGCAGACAGGTTTGTGATTGATACAAGTAAGAGGAATCTTATCCGAAAGGAGCTAGGGGTTCCTGAGGATGCATTTGTAATAGTCACTGCTGCCGAACTGAATACAAATAAAAACCAAAAGGTTGTAATAGAAGCAATTGAATACATCAAGCATAATAAGCCAAATGTAGACTCAGACAATATTTATTATTTAATCTGTGGCAAGGGACCAAACAAGGAAAATTTGCAGCAGATGGTATTTGATAAAGGGCTACAAAAGCAGGTTAGATTTTTGGGATTCAGGACTGATATGCCTGATGTTTTAAATGGAGCAGATTGCTTTGCTTTTCCATCTCATAGGGAAGGTCTTGGAGTGGCGGCAGTCGAAGCTTTGTTATGTGGAATTCCTCTGATTGTAGCAGACAACAGGGGAACCAGGGAGTACGCAATAGAAACTGTAAATTCTATAGTTTGTATGGCAGATTCTAAACGGGAGTTTGCGGATGCTATAGTAGGTTTGATAAAGGATAAAAACTATAGAGATTTGTTGGCTAAAAGATGTAGATCCTCAGCCATGATATTTACAGTGCCAGAAGTTGAGAAAACTATGAAGAAGGTGTATGGGGAATGGATAAACCGCTAGTTTCCGTAATAATGGGTGTATACAACGAGGCTAATGAGCAGGTACTTAAGGATGCTGTACAGTCAATTCTTAATCAATCCTACGATAAGTTTGAATTTATTATTTGGGATGATGGCTCACACGGGGAAGCTGCAAGCATAGTCAAGTCTTTAGAAAAGATGGATGACAGAATCGTAGTAATGCGACGAGAGGAGAATAAGGGGCTTGCATTTTCTTTGAACGAGTGCATTCTACATGCCAGGGGCAAATATATCGCCAGGATGGATGCAGACGATATATCCCTTAGACATAGACTAGAAAAGCAGGTTGATTTTTTAGAGGAACACCCAGAATACGGTTGGTGCGGTTGCAATACAGAATTATTTGACGAGAACGGTGTGTGGGGAGCAAGACCCTATCCTGAAGTTCCTAAAATGACGGACTACTATAAATTTTCACCATATGCACATCCATCGGTGGTATTTAGAGCAGAAATATTTGATGAGGGCAGAGGATACCTTGCTACAGCAGAAACTCTCAGATGTGAGGATTATGAGATTTTTATGCATCTGATGCAGCGTGGCCTGCAGGGGTACAATTTGCAGGAAAACCTGTTTAGATACAGAGAAAATAAAGAATCATATAAAAAGCGCAAAACAAAATATCGTATAAACGAAGCGAAGACTAGATATAGAAATTTTAAGGCAATGGGGAAATTGTTCCCAATCGGTTGGATATATGTAATGCGTCCGATTGTGGCATGTCTGGTACCTGCCGCTGTATTAGAATACATAAAACGTTCAGAGGGAATCAGAAGAAAAGGTGAAGCTAGAGGACAGGTTGAACCAGTACAAATCGATATTGAATCACAGCCCGATGCACTCAGCGGCCTTAAGGCATTCGCTGAATCAGTTAGGCAACCAGGCTAGTACTTACGATAAGATTTTCTTACATACCTTTGCCCCGGTTATGGTGGATTACGTTACATGGGTATTACAAAGCGCTAAAGCTGAGCAAATTGACCGCCTCTATTTTCTAGCCAGAGATGGTTGGATTATGTATGAGATGGCAAAAGCTTTGTCTAGGAGATTGGGATATTCTATTGATTTACGTTACATACACGTTTCCAGATATGTCCTAAGAAATGCTGAATATTCATTTACAGGTCGTGAGTGCTTAGATACTATCTGTGTAGGTGGTATAGATATCACTTTCGAAAAGCTGATGAGACGAGCCGCTTTGACCGACGAGGAGATATCAGTCGTCGCCAGTGAAGTGGGATTTGAAGATAGATTGGATGAAGTATTGTCTTACCAGCAGATTCAGGATTTAAAAATAAGGTTAGACGGATTGTCCAATAGTTTATTTGAATTTATAGAAAATCATTCAGGGGATTTTTATAAATATATTAGCAGATATTTTAAGGAACAGGGCCTAACGGATAACTGCAGTTGGGCTATAGTTGACAGCGGCTGGCTAGGTACGACAGCAAAAAGCATGTCTAGGGTTTTGACCAAGGTTTGCGATAGAAAGATACCTGTGAAGGGTTTTTATTTTGGTTTATACGAATATCCAAAAGATTTGCCAATTTCTTGGTTTAAGGGATTTTATATTAGACCGGGCAAGGACATTGAAAGGAAAACCAGGTTTTCCATATGTTTATTTGAAACCTTATTTTCATCACCTGAAGGCATGACCATGGGGTATGAGATATTAAATGGACATGTAAGTGCAGTGAAATCAGCTGATGGCAATATAAATGATGCTGTCATGAAACGAAACCTTAAACTAATGCTTATATACGTCAGCGGGCTAAATATAGATACTGACAAGAGGGCTGATTCATTACTTGCAGAGAAATTTTTGACCAAAATCATGGGACATCCAACTAGGGACGAGGCAAGGGTGCTTGGCACACTCAATTTTTGTGATGATGTATTGGAATCTCAGATGCAGCATGTGGCTGCAGTGTGGGACAAGGCAGAAGTTAGAAAACAGAGATTTTTAAAGAAAATATCAATCAAATTTTTCAAGAGTCAAGAAAAATTGCACGAAAGTGGATGGCCAGAAGGTAGTATTGTAAATTTGCTGGGTGAAGGTATTTCATCTAAATGGGCCCTTTTTAATGAAAGGCTATATAAAAGAGGGATGTATGTTAGGAAAGCTATTAAGTAACAAGAAATATATATGGCTATTAGTAGCTGTCTGTTCTATTACGGCATTTAATTTCTTTGGTATTGATGCAAAGGCGGAAAACGCATCAGTAAATTTCGGCTCCACCTCCTATAGCGCAACAGAAGGGGAGCAATTTCCAGTTGGAGTATATATCAATACGGAAAATGGGTCAGGTTCATATGTGGTAACAGTACAATATGACCCTACAAAGCTTCAGTATGTAGGTGGTGCAGATGGGGCTGATCCAGAGAATGGGTTACTTGCCTTTGTGGGTGAAGCTGACAGTACGCAGGTGAAATATTGGCTCACATTTAATCCTATAAATGGTGGAGGTGATACATCATTAAGTATTACCAGCGCAACTGTACAAAATAGTGATACAGGAGAGACATATAACACAGCAGTTGCCGCATCAGCACCAATCAGTGTGGCGTCGGCTGATGATGAGGAAGAAGAAACAGAAGACGATGACGCTTTAGAAGAAGACTTGACAGAAGGGGCAGAAGAGACAGTGGAACATGTGGCATCAGTAGAGGAAAGAGTAGAAAGAGCATCGAGACCAGGTCCGTTTATTAGCAGTCTGCAGGTGGATAATGTAGTGAGCCAAGTGACAGATGACGTGGAGGATTTGGATAATGAATCTGATGTAGTAACGGAAGAAATGACAGTGCTAGAGCAGGAGAAAAATAACTCTATTTTACACAACTCTTATTTTGTCATTGGCGTATCTTTTATAAGTGTCATTATATTTATACAGGTAGTGGTATCTCTATTTAAGATATATTTTGATTGGAAAAATGCTAAAGATAAAAATGCCGAGGAAGAAAAGATTTTTAAAGAGGTGAAATCCAAGTTTGGCAGAACAAATGCCATGCCAGTTATCAATCTTGAAACTGACGAGGTAGACAATGTGGAGGCTGTAATCTCGGTAAAAGACGTGACTATGGAATTTCACATTGCATCCTCACAAGCCTCTGGTATAAAGGACTATCTGATACAGCTTTTAAAGAGGCAGATAACCTATAGAAAGCTGTTTGCCCTATATCACGTTAGCTTTGATGTATATAAGGGCGAAATTGTAGGTATTATTGGTACAAATGGTTCTGGTAAATCTACTTTGCTTAAAATCGTTTCTGGTGCCTTGAAGCCGACTGAGGGATATGTGAAAGCTGACAGAAAGAAGATACAGCTTTTGACTCTCGGTACGGGATTTGATATGGAGCTGAAAGGCAAGGAGAATGTTTATCTAAATGGTGCAATCATAGGTTATTCTAAGGAATTTTTGGATGAGCATTATGATGAGATAGTAAGGTTTGCCGAGCTTGAAGATTTCATGGATGAAAAAGTTAAAAACTATTCGAGCGGAATGGTGAGTAGACTGGGATTTGCTATTGCAACAGCTGGCGATGCGGCAGAGATTTTGATTTTGGATGAGGTGTTATCTGTAGGAGATGAGTTCTTTAGGAAAAAGAGCTTATCTAGGGTCAAGGAAATGATTCATGGCGGAAGCACTGTACTGATAGTGAGCCATAGCATGGATACCATTCTATCCAACTGCACCAAATGCGTATGGATAGAAAAAGGTGAGCTGAAAATGGTGGATGAACCAATTGAAACAGTCAAATCCTCTGTGGCAGGGGTCTTCCTTGTCGTGAATATGGCGCGGAGACGCGTGCGTCAAAAAGATGTCGAGGTATGTTCCGTAGCGGATACGGTTTATGATAAGCGCGGGGAGCAGCGCCAAGAGTTTGATGAACATCTGGCGATTCGTGTACTGATTCAGGCCGTTGTTGTAGCGGATTG
>ERZ842401.7631-NODE-7631-length-11000-cov-2.862037_pt1 | contig 11000 bp, 5 predicted proteins | sample MGYA00521270_ERZ842401 | MGnify/ENA primary metagenome ERZ842401 (study PRJEB31892, sample SAMEA3878208) | bioreactor metagenome | biome: Moose rumen | place: Sweden | collected 2011-10 | study: EMG produced TPA metagenomics assembly of the PRJEB12797 data set... | reverse complement strand
GGAGGCCCGGCGTACTACATTGAGGCAGTCTTCCACAGCAAATCCCTCGCAATAATCTTCTCAGTGTTCCTCATAGCTACATATGCTTTCGGGTTCAATGCCCTCGCGTCGTATAACCTTCAGTCTACGTTCTCTGTCTACAGCTTCTACAGCCCTGAGAGCACACCGCTAATAATCGGGTTCATCATTGCTGCAATTACGTGCTGGTGCCTGTTCGGAGGAGCAGGAAGGATCGTCAAGGTTACCGGCCTTCTCGTGCCAGTGATGGGGATAATCTATGTTCTCGTCGCATTAATCATGATGTGCATGAAGATTCACACTCTGCCTTCTGTGCTCAAACTGATACTCTCTGACGCGTTCAACTTCAGGGCAATCGGAAGCGGAATAGCCGGGTCGTGCCTGGTCTACGGAATCAAGCGCGGCCTATACTCCAACGAAGCAGGTGTAGGTTCTGCTCCCAATGCTGCGGCTAGTGCGGAGACCTCTCACCCCATCAAGCAGGGATTGATTCAGATGCTCTCGGTGTATATCGATACTATACTGATCTGTTCTGCGACGGCGTTCATGTGCTTAATGTCTGGAGTCCCTGCCTCGAGTGAGCTTGCTGGTGCTCCGTACGTTCAGGCAGCTCTGAAGGCGGACTTCGGGGACTTTGGGCCGACGTTCATCACCTTCACGATGGTGCTGTTTGCGTTCACGACACTACTTGGGAATCTGTTCTACGTAGATAACGCTCTGGCCTACATTAACGGCAAGAAGATGCCCGGAAAATCCTTCATGACGTGTTTCCGCATAATATGTTCGCTGGTGATTCTTGTGGGTGCAGTTCTTCCGATGTCTGCTGCGTGGTCAATAGCTGATATTACTATGGCCGGAATGACCCTTATCAACATACCCTGCATAATGTTAGCCGGAGGAATAGTCTTCAAGGCACTGAAGGATTACGAGGCTCAGAAGCGTGCAGGCAAGAATCCGGTGTTCCATGTGTCGTCGATAGGGATTGACCCTGACACAGTGGATTGCTGGAAGTGAGGTGCTGAAGTGTGAAGATATGCTTTTACGCACTGAGGGAGTATGACGAGCTGACGTTCTGCTATCAGATGAAGGACAAGTACGGAATAGACTTCGTGTACTCTGTTGATTACCCCAACGAGAAGAATATTGCGCTTGCGTCAGGGTGCGACGGGATGAGCTGTACTCCTTGCGACATGTCCGCTAAGACTCTCAAGGCCTTCCACGACGTAGGGGTGCAATACATTCTGACGAGGTCGATAGGCTACGACCACATAGATTTACAGGCAGCACGAGAACTCGGCCTTAAGGTTGACACTGTGAGCTACACTCCGACGGGAGTCGCTGATTACGCGATACTTCTCATGCTTGCGAGTATCCGGAGGTTCGTCCACACCATCAAGCGAGCCGAGCTTCAGGATTATTCCCTCAAGAACAAGCTCGGACGTGACTTCACAGCATGCACTGTCGGAGTCATGGGGACGGGACGAATCGGGACGACAGTGTTGCAGCATCTCTCTGGCTTTGGGTGTAGGTTACTGGCCTATGACGTGTACCAGAACGACACGGCCAAGAAGTTCGCAGAGTACGTTGACCTTGATACTCTCTTGAGGGAGTGCGACATCATCACCCTTCACATGAACGCCAATGAGGAGAACTACCACATCATTAACGCTGAGACGATCGACAAGATGAAGGATGGAGCGTATATCATTAACACTGCGAGGGGCAAACTTGTCGACTCTGAGGCACTTATTCAGGGAATACACAGCGGCAAACTCGGAGGAGCAGCCCTTGACGTTGTGGAGTTCGAGAACGGCTTATACTACTATGACTTGATGGGAGAAGTGATGATTAATCCTAAGCTGGCGATATTGCGGTCATTCCCAAACGTGATACTTAGTCCGCACACGGCGTTCTACACTGCGGAGGATGTAGGTGCAATGGTCGAGGGGAATTTCCGGAGCTGTTGGGAGTTCGGGACAGGAAAGAGGCTTCACGGCATCGAGGAGTAATCTAGTAGTAAGAGAATGCGGGACTCTCATCATAAACGCGCACGGAGACCCCTAGTTTCAGCTATGGGGAGGTAGTGCGCTATCTCCTTTCTCTATATTTCGCTAATATCTTCATACTTTAGCGAGACTTGATATAATCTTTTACAGAAGGTGAGGTGAAAACATGTACTTAACTGTAAAAAATCAACTCAGGCATCTTTCTGCACGTGAATTTGAAACTCTGCGTACACTTTGCAGGATGTCAAAGAACCTCTACAACGAAGCTCTCTACTCCGTAAGACAATATTACTTCTCTGAACGCCAATATCTGCGCTATGAGAGAAATTACCATGTCTGCAAAGAGAGTGAGAACTATAAAGCTCTGGGGACTGAGATTGCACAGCAGACTTTGAAAGTTGTTGACCGCTGTTTCAAGTCTTTCTTCGCCCTTATCAATAAAGCAAAGTCCGGCTTCTATCAGTTCAATATGGTGTGTATGCCGCGTTATCTTGACAAAGAAGGCTGGTTCTCACGCTTGTATAACAAGGAGAATGCCAGGCTCCAGAGCATCAAGGACAAGCAGCACATCAAGGATTTCACGCGCCGTCAGTACCACAATCTCAGGAAGCGCAACGCCCGCATAAATCACGTGATGAGCACAGCATCCAGACGCATAATCTCTTACTGCATAGAGCACCACATAGGCAATCTCGTAGTCGGGTACAATCCTGACTGGAAGCAGAGTATTAATCTTGGTACTCATACCAACCAGAATTTTGTGCAGATACCGCACGGAATACTAAGAGGCAAGCTCAACTATTTATGCAAGTTATACGGCATAAGGTACGTAGAGCAGGAAGAGAGTTATACATCAAAAGCATCTTTCTTTGATGATGACCCGCTGCCAGTCTATAACGCAGATAATCCTCAGAACTATACATTTAGCGGCAAACGGATAACACGCGGGCAATACAGGACAGCGACAGGATATATCTTAAATGCGGACATAAACGGAGCATTGAATATACTGCGCAAATGTAAGCTGGTGAGCCTTCGGGTTCTACAGGATAGAGGCTGTGTAAGCCAGCCCCAGCGAATAAGGCTCTATAGAGCAAACTTCGGCGAAAGCCCACACCTTTAGGCGTAGGGGTTGCTTACTCACTGGGTATCCCGCTTTTCGATTCTTAGTGTTTGCGATGCTTAATGATGAACGTTCCTGCTATGATTAAGGCGACTGCTGAAGGAATGATGCCAGAATTACAGCCTCCCAGTAAGAGAGCGAGAAGGAGTTTGCCTAAGTATAGACTGAAGGGTTTGCCCGCTTCGAGAAATCCCACCATCAAGAACTCTCGTACCCCGAACGAGTCGAGTTTTTCCCCATTCATTGTGAACAGTTCCCATGTTCCGAGAAGCCCGTTAATGATTGAGCGATTTAGCTGGTCGTCCTCTAACTCTGAATCATTGAGCGCATAGAACTTATAGTTACTGACATCCTGACTCCGGAGCATCTCCCAAGCATCTCCCGAGAGCATAACCGGCACTATATACATTCCTTCTTCATCGACACTGACTGTCGGGAAGTTCACTATTATTTCGTGGTCGTCGCTCCTGACGTAAGCCTTCATGTCCTCAGTAGGCTCAAGAGGTTGGCCTATGTTTGCTCTGGTTACGTACTTCAGGTCTGATGAGGCTATACCTAAGTTTGCAGCTATACGTTCCGCAAGAGCCGTATCTAGCCTAGCGATGGGGTCTTCCTCCTCAACGTACACGCCTCGAACTACAGTAAGCACTCCTGTGTTGATGTACTCGGGACTGAGAGACACAGCGAGATAGATTTTCCTGCTTTCAGGGACATATTCTATGCGGTTGAGCTTATCATCTAGAGTTACCCATTCCGCAGAAGAGTAGGGCCTATGAACTGTCAAACCTGTATCGGCACTTACCTCAAAGCCGCGAACAGATAGCATTTCTCCGGGCTGAACGTCATTGCTTAAAGTACACAGCACAACGTAAAAATCATTGCTTGTCCCTGATTCTGAGATGGGAAGAGTAACCGCACCGTATTCCCCGTTCTTGGCCAAGTTGTAGATGTCTTGAGGGGTCGTCATCCATGTCGTAGGCAACGCAATATCCTTGAAGGAATGCACTTTCTCCGAGCTGATCCTTCTGATGCTGGCTATCTTCTCTGCAAGCTCTGAAGTGAACTCGAAATCTGTAGTCCAGCTACCTGCAGGAGTGTATATCTCGTAAGTTATTGGCAGGGTGTAATCTGATGCGTTAATGCTCGTCTGTGCATGTGAGCACGATGCAGTCAACACAATAGCCATCAGCATAAGCAGTATATTTCTCCTTCTACGTAGAATCTTCAGAAGAATAAATGTTCCGAAGTAAAGAATGCCTGTTCCAGAATCACAGCCTCCTCCTGAACTTGATGAGACTTTATCATCGCTATTGTTGCCTGCTGTCCTGTCGATAATTATTGCTGACGCTGACTCGGGAGGAACTGACTCGCTCGGGACTTCAGGATAATCTATGATGCCGTAATCCTCATTCATGTACTCTTCAGGGTGTCCGATATAGCTCATCGCGAAGGTGATTGTCCCGCTCTCAGAATTCTCACTCATGGTTAACGTGTATTCATCTTTGCCTGTCACTCTAGGCTCAACTTTTGGCAAATAGATGAAGTTCTGAGTCGGCATACTGACTTCAACACGCATTATTTGAGCGTCTGGATCTTCAGAGATTGTGCCAGTAAATCCCGTGTCGTAATCATAGACAATCTTTATAGGGCTTTCTGGGAAACGTACTGTGCTCACAGACGGAGTGAAGAGTGCGGCTATTTCTGTGCCGTCCTTGCGGTATGCCTTGACGCTCCGGACTCTGGAAAACTCATCTCCAGTGTAGACGCGTAAATCTGTCTGGTAAGGGTAGACCTGATCTTCAGACTTAGTGATATATAGCCCGCTGTAGGAGTTGCCGTAATGGTCTAGGCTCTGAAGAGATGAGTTGTTCGTGAGGTCTAGAGCAGTTATGTCTCCGCTAGAGCAGTCCAGGACGTAAAGGTGATCATTACTGCTGACGTTTATGCGGCTCAAGGTAGTAGCACTGCAATAGAGCTTAGAGAGCCAAATATTGTTGCTGAGGTCGAGTTCAGCGAGATAATTTCCAGAGCAGTCAAGTTCTTCAAGATCTGTGCACATGCTGACATCAAGGACAGAGAGCAGATTATTTGTGCAGCCCAGATGAAGTAATGCTGTGTTGTTACTGACATCTAGAGTCCTGAGATTATTGTTGTAACAGCCTAAGTAGGTGAGGCGTTCATTGTGGGAGACATCTAGAGCCGAGAGCTGATTTCTTGAGCAGGCTAACTCCAGAAGTGCAGGGTTATTGCTGACATCTAGTTCTGTAAGTCTGTTCCCGGAACACCATAACTCTGTGAGATTGGCCAAGTTGCTGACATCTAGAGATATTAGCCTGTTGTCCCAGCAGTTCAGGTCATAGACTCTCGGGTTATTGCTTAGGTCTAGGGTCTCTAGGTAATTTTCTTGTGCCCAAAGTTCGAGGAGGTTAGTGCAGGTGCTTAGGTCAAGTGTAGTTAATCTGTTGTTCCAGATTCTCAAGTTACGCATAGCTATACAGTCTGTGAGGTCTAATTCTGTGAGGTCGTTATAGCCGCAATGAAGGTATGTCATTCTGGTGCAGCCCGATAAGTCCATAGACGCTATTCTGTTTTCCCAGCAGTAAATGAAGTCAAGATTGCTGCAGCCAGACGCGTCGAGTTCTGTGAGGTCGTTGCTGTAGCACCTCAAGCGCAATAGTTCCGTGTGATCGCTAACATCAAGTTTAGTGATACTGTTGTTCTGGCACTCTATGGCCTTCAGTTTCGGGTTACTGCTCACGTCGAGTTCAGTCAAGTAATTATTGTGGCACTCCAAAGTTTCGAGGTTCGTGTACTTGCTCAGGTCTAGTGTAGTGAGCCTGTTGAAGCTGACTTTTAGCTCTGTCTGGTTGGCGGCTGTGGTGTCGCTGAGACGGAATGAGGTTAGATTGTTGTATCTGATGTTAAATTCGCGCAATGATGTACATGTGCTGAGGTCTAATTCTGTAAGCTCGTTGAACCAGCAATTTAGCTTGGTCAATGCTGTGCAGTTAGTTACGTCGAGGACTTCTAGATTATTGCCGCCGCAATATAGAGTTCTTAATACTGTGCAGTCTCTAGCATATATGTGCGTCAAGTTTCTATCACTACAGATGAATTGAGTCAATGAAGTGCATCCGCTGATATTGACGGTGCGCAATACCTCGCTCTCACAATGCAGTGTGTACAATTTAGTTAGCCCGCTTAGGTCAAGATCAATGATCTGGTTGCCATCACAGTACAGTGTATCCAGACTTACGCACTTGCTGAGGTCGAGTTCACGGAGCATGTTGTTACTACACAGGAGGGACTCTAGTTTTGTGCATGAAGACAGGTCAAGTTCCTCAATATTATTGTCGCTGCATCTCAGGGAGACCAAGTTCTGACACGATCTCAGGTCAAGTTCCTCAATGTCGTTACTGGAGCAGGTAATGTATTCCAGTTCGGGGCATTGGCTGAGGTCAATAGTCTTTATTCTGTTGCCGCTGTAGGAAAGTATCCTCAAGTCAGGACAATTGCTGATGTCGAGAGCAGTCATATTGTTATTATCACAGTGAAGGAGCTTCATCTTAGGATTATGGCTCAGATCCAGATATGGCATTGGGTTATTGCTGACATCTAGGTCATAGAGTTCCGGACAATGACTCAGGTCGAGCGTAGTAAGCATGTTTCCGTAACACCTGAGTACGCTTAGCTTTGGATTCCCGCTAATGTCAAGTTCTGAAAGGTAATTATTGCTACACCTCAGAATCCTTAACTCCTCGCAGCCTTTAATGTTGAGGCTGGTCAAATCATTGCTGGAACAGTAGAGATAACGAAGAGCAGTGAATTTACTTAGGTCTAGGCTTGTGATTTTGTTATAGGAACAATCGAGTTCCTTAAGGTTGGTGAAGTATTCTATGCCTTTCAGAGTGGTGACTCTAATTGCTCCAGAAACATTCGTGTATGTACCTTGAATGTCAATCTCTGTAACCTCGCTTACTTCTTTTTCGGAGAGCAATCCGTCTCCGTTAGTGTCTATTCTGCTGCTGATATAGTTACGAAATTTCTCGTCTGGGAAATTCTCAGAGTTGATTTCTGCAATAACATGTATGATTATCCTGACTCCATCATCACACTTTATACTGCTATCATCAAGTTCTGTGCAATTTCTGAGGTCAAGTTCTGTGATGTGATTGTTTACGCAATTCAGGCTTTGAAGTCTAGAGTTATTCGTTAAGTCCAAAGACACTAGGTCATTGCTTGCACAATTAAGCGAAGAAATCAATGTACATGTGCTGATGTCTAGAACGTCCAGAGAATTTATGGAACAGTTCAGGTTGATTAACGAGATGCAGTTATCGATGTTGAGGTTCACGAGGTGATTATTCCTGCAAGAAAGATATGCTAAATCTGTGCAGTCAGAGACATCGAGGGAGACTAGCTCATTGTAGGGACAATACAGAGTATCCAATGAGATGCAGCCGCTAATATTGAGTTCCTGCAGCTTGTTATTAGAACAAGAGAGATACTTTAAGGCTGGGTTATTAATTACATCGAGAGAGACTAGTTCATTGCCATAACAGTAAAGACTCTCAAGAGCTGAGTTATTGCTAACGTCAAGAATAGCGATACTATTGAGCTGGCAGCGTACATCTAGTAAGTTTATGTTTTTGCTGATATCAAGTTCTCTTAATTCACATATTCCTGCACTCAAAGCCTTAAGAGCTGTGTTCTTGCTGATATCAATACTTTCCAATGGATTAAAGGAGCAGTTCAACACCTCAAGAGCAGTGAAGTTCTCCACTCCCTGCAAAGATGATATGCCGTACTCAATCACAGAAATTTCTACTACTTCTGCAAGTTCCACATCACTGAGTATGCCATCCTTATCAACGTCAAAGCTACTGACATACTCACGAAAAATTTTGTCGGGAAAAGCAGCCTCGTCAATATCCACTTCAGCACAAGCCGGTGAGCACATAATGCACACAAACAGAAGGCATACTACAACGAGTTTCTTCATGAATAACACCTCATAAAAATTGGGATAGGCATATTCTAGACTAACGCATAACGACAAAGCAAATACCCTCAATAATGAAGATACCTGCTTTGCCGTCAGTAATAATACTCTAAAGAATAGTTATGCTCTGGTTATCGTTGATGGTGAGGCATTCCGATCCGTCCTCAGTGATTAAGTAATCGTCCTCAATGCGCAGGCCTCCCCAACCCTCGAGATAAATTCCAGGCTCAATAGTAACCACGTCTCCAATCTGCAGGATGTCCCTAGATGTCCTGGAGAGTCTCGGCGACTCGTGAACCTCGAGGCCCAAGCCGTGCCCCAAACCGTGCAGAAAATACTTCCCATAGCCTGCATCAGAGATTACCTTCCGGGCTATAGCGTCTACCTCTTGCCCTCTCACTCCTGGCCGTAAAGTCTTCGCAGCTTCATGATGTGCCTTCAGGAGAACAGCATTAATCTCTAGAGCCTTCTTGTCTGGCTGACCTACCGCAAAGTTCCGAGTGATGTCGCTCATGTAGCCCCCGACCATTGCACCATAATCTACGGTTACAGTCTCTCCGTGAACGAACGCCTTCTGAGTCGCCGGAGCATGACACATAGCTGAACGAGTGCCTGACGCTACGATGAAGTCATCATGTGCCCAGCCTTTTTCTGCTCCGAGAGCCTTAATCTCGTTCATCAGCATCACCTCAAACTCAATCTCAGTTATCCCCTCGTGAACATGCTTTAATGTGCTGCCGTATGCTTCACGGCCTATCTTTGCTGCCTCGCGGATTAGAGAGACCTCATGAGCGTCCTTAGTCCTGCGCAACTTAGGGATGAACTCTGATGCGTCAACCCATTCTGCTTTAGCCGGAGCAAAGTATTTCGTGAAAGTTGCGTGGGAGATTTTCTCTGCCTCATACCCGACGCGTGAGTACTCTGAATCTGAGACTGCCTTAGCGATATATTCAGGCAATGAGAGTTCGGACTGAATGATTACCGTGAAGGGGGTCTGATTCTTGGCCTGAGTGATGTAGCGGCCGTCAGTGATTAGAGTAGCTGTATTGCGGCTGATGATTAGTGCAGCTGAACTCCCTCTGAAGCCAGATATGTAGTGGCAGGATTCGGAGTTGGCGCGTTCCTCGACTATCAGGACGAAAGCATCAATTCCCTTCTCTGATATCAAGTCCCTCAGTTTCCCAACACGGTTTAGTATTGCTTCGTGATTCATTCTTCTTCTCCTTCTTGAATGACGGGGGGATTATGCCCATAGATTTAGGAATAATGTTACCGTCATGATTATTCTTCTGAGTATATCAGCCTCATGTAAAACAGCACAAAATTATCTCGGTATCTTGTGCTTCGACGCAAAAATGAAGTAAGGGCATCTGAAGACGTTAGTTCCCAAAGAAAATACGTACGATGAATCTTTGCCGTTCTTCCATAAGGCATAAGGGAGGCTCAATTGATCTCTGTGAGTGAAATGCTTTATCTGTTCCCACCATGTGTCCATAACTGCCTGAAGTTCAACATCTCCGGATTTCCTAATCAACACTGGAGTCTCGTAGTAGCCTGTGTACTTAGGGAGGCCTTCACGCGAATAAAAATTCATCTGTTCCTTGATTGCCCTATAGCTGACATTTTTCACTACCCAGCAAAACGGAGCTTCATCGTATGGAGAGACAAACTCTGCGTGAGAATATATGCCTATAGTTTTTTCTGCCGCAATCATAGAGTAAACCATAGGCTTGATGTCGCAAGTTATTCTGCAACTGCCATCAATATATACTGTGTAATCGTAGTTTTTTCCGCATAACGCTTCGTCTGGGTGAAGTTTAAGGTATCTCTGTTTCTTGACGTTGCTTAACCCTTCAAGATGTTCAGGTATCGGCAAGGTTATAAAACTGAGCCCCCCCCCCATCTGTAAATCTGCTGAGCGTAAATCCAAGTCAGTAACTACGTAATAATCGATAGCATCATCAGCATAAAATGGCGGCCTAAAGTAATCATATCCTCCTGTTATTACGGTGTAGATCGCTATCTTAACGTCAGGATAGACTCTCGAGGAAGGAGTAAATGTGTCATAAATTCTTCCACGTGCTGAAGCAGCCTTGATAACCTTGAAGATATCCCTGTCATAGTCATAGAACAAGTAAATATGTTTCAGCTTTTTAGTCAGTTTGCGGACAATCTTCACGAAAAGATCACCAAGTTTCCTTAATCTGTAAAACTCTCGCGCGTAATCTACACGTTCAGCAAGTTCACGCCATACTCCAGTTACAACATCATTAAGACTAGTACTCATTCTTTCACCTCATTATTACAGCACAACACTTATCAGCCGCTAAAACTATACGGGACATTGCTCACGGTCTCCAGATTATCTATAACAGTAGCCTCCGTCAACAGGTATTAGAGCACCATTAATGTACCCTGCATCAATTATCCCTGTAACAGCTTGAGCTATTTCCTGAGGTTCAGCGAATCTGTGTAGGGCAACTTTGTCGCAAATTCTCTGTCTCTGGTCATCAGGTTTATTCTTCTGCCATGTGGTATCAACAAAGCCAGGAAGCACCGCATTAACACGAATATTCCTGTCACAGTATTCCTTCACCAAAGCCAAGACTAATCCGTTCACTGCGCTCTTAGAGACAGTATAGGGAACAGACACAGCATGAGGGTATACACTCATTGCCGAACTTATCATGATGATGTTTCCTCCGTCATTAAGTCCTGAATCTAGTCTGCGGATTATCTCAGCAGGGACATTGACATTGACATTCATGACACGCTCGAACTTTTCCCAAGTAAGTTCAGTCCATTTAGTTCTGTCAGTGCAGCCTGCATTAAGGACGAGCAAATCTATGCC
>ERZ842401.7629-NODE-7629-length-11003-cov-5.220862_pt1 | contig 11003 bp, 9 predicted proteins | sample MGYA00521270_ERZ842401 | MGnify/ENA primary metagenome ERZ842401 (study PRJEB31892, sample SAMEA3878208) | bioreactor metagenome | biome: Moose rumen | place: Sweden | collected 2011-10 | study: EMG produced TPA metagenomics assembly of the PRJEB12797 data set... | reverse complement strand
GAGCGTCGATGGTGTAGTTGATGTTGCCTGACATCATCTTCATCAGGCGCAGGAGACGTTCTATTTTGGGTTGGTCCATGGGGGTTATTCTTTGTTCTTCGTGTCAATGCATATAGTTACCGGGCCGTCATTCGTGAGGGCTACTTTCATGTCTGCGCTAAATTCACCGGTTCCCACCGGATGCCCGATGGCTGCGGACAGTGCTTCGCAGAACTGCTCGTAGAGCGGAATGGCCATTTCGTGACCGGCCGCGCCGATATAGGATGGCCGGTTGCCCTTCTTGGTGGATGCCATCAGCGTAAACTGGCTCACGACTAGTACCTCGCCACCAACGTCAACTACGCTTCGGTTCATCACGCCGGCATCATCGTTGAAAATGCGGAGACCAGCAATCTTCTTTACCAGCCAGGCAATATCCTCTTGTCCGTCTTCATGGCCGATGCCAAGGAGTATCATCAGGCCGGGACCGATGGCAGATTTCACCTTTCCGTTAATGGTGACGGAAGCGGATGAGACTCTTTGAATTACTGAGCGCATGGGTTGGAGTTATTGGTTAATCTGTTCATTTGAAGCATGCTGCCGCAGAGGGTTATGACTGGGTATTTGCATAGGTGTGGAAGAAATTAGGCTATTGAAGCTTTGTTTGGACAATCGAGGCTTCCTCCGCAAAGGAATTCTGAAGAGCTTCTATGGTAATTGTGTTATGGTCAAAGGCAAACCATACGAAGTCTGCGCCTTCTGTGTGATACATTTTGCCGATGTATTCTTCAAAGTGTTGTTTAACGAAGGTATAGATGTCGCCTGAGGTGGGGGTCACCTTAAAGAAATCGAATTTCTCATTGAAGACATCAAGCATATCCTTGCGGAACTTCTTGCGAATACGCCTCTTAATATTATCATTGTCGGCGTTGATGACATAAGAAGCAAGGACAAAAAGGAAGTTGATGTTGTACGCTTTTAGTGCAAGAGTGTCTCTGTCGAATGGACGATTCTCAAAGTGAACATTATCGGGCATTATTTGATTGTTCTGGCTCAAGCGATCCTCGCTATAACATGCGTGGCCATCAGTCAGATCATCTGCTTTGATAAAACCCTTGACAAAAAAATTTGGAGTAAGGTTATAACCTTCCGTCAGGGGGTCTCGATAACGAACTCCGCTGATGATTTGCTGCTCATCATCCTTCCGCTCGCCCGAAGGCTTGTTGAAGATGTTGATATTGAGTTGGATGATATTCTTGGCATACGTGAACTGTTTGTAGAGGGATTTTTTGTCCAGATTGTCCCCATAAAAATAGTATTTGCTATCTCCGATGTAGTAAATCTGACTATCGTCCAGCAAGGAGCGTTCCTTGTAGATATGGTCTATTTCTTTTCCATCCTCATTGGACTTCATGTCGACAAAAATGTCATCGCCAATGAGACTATCAACCATCTCCTCAAATACGCGGTCGAACGAACGGGCAAGTAGTGCTTCTTCCCTGGATTTGCCGGACCGGACTGATTCGGATTTATCAAAGAATACGTATAGCAATTTCCACAATAGCACTAATTCATCTTTGAAGTATTTACGACGAATTGAACGAAGCAGCTTAGTGCCACGACCGGATTCAATCATTACATCAATGGCTGCTGGTTTTATCAAATCATAGTTGAGATTAGCGCGAATAGGGAAAAAGTAGTGTTGTCGAAGGTATTGAAGTACCGAATAAAATAGCACGATAAGTTCCTCATCGTAATTGATTGCCTTATTCTTGTTGCGGAATTCCGTATAGAAAGGCACTCCATTCTGCATTATCGGTTGAATCTTGCTGATGGTCTTTCCCCAGTGAATTTTATTGTTCCCGCTAGAGTTGACAATAGTGATGTAGGTAAACAGGTTGGCATGTTCCCTATGGAAGGCAAGCAGAGAAAGCACCGTGTCAAGTAGCGTCTGGTCATTGACACCGCAATGAGAATTCACGCTTTGGATAAATGAGCGCTTGATGATTTCACTCTTCGGGTGTCGAGCAGAATACTTGTCAATTGCACGGTAAATCCAGGTGGATAGGCCGAAAAGTACTCGGTCAAGTCCGTCTTCTTTGAGGGGATTGTGTTCTGCCGTGACTTCGGAAACGGCATATATGTCATACTTACCAAATGCGATTTCGCATTTCGTTTGTTTGTCATCAATTATTCCCGCCCCCTGAAACAAGAATACCTTAGGAAGGATGAAGATTGAGTCGTTGATTTTCGAAGAGAAGACATAGCCAACATAGGGAAGCACGGCCTCATTCCCGTCCCTGCTAGTGTACACAAACGGGCTAAGGCCGAGGTCCTCCATCATCTGGGGGCTATACACTTGATCTTCAAAAAGTATTCTCATTTACTCTTCTTCAATTATTTCGTTTTCTATTGTTTCAAAATCGTCTGATGTATTTGCTGCATCTTCCTCAATTGATGCTTGATCAGATTGTTGAGGGGCCACTCCTGATATATTAAGAAGCTTATTAATATCTTCCTCAGTGAAGGTATAATTGATGCTCCAGTGGTCATGTAGGAACTGTAGCATTTTTATCCCTCTTTTTATTATTTCATTTGGCGTCCATTCATCAACCCTGGCGACGTCAAGCTCACTATACGACCCATTATCGTACCCGCTATGGACAATATTCCCTTCATTATCCTTAACGGTTTTCTTTTTCTTGTCAAAAGAGTCGTTTTGGAGCTCTGAGTTTTTGCTTTTGCTCAGCAGCAGAAGATTACCCAAAGAATGTGTCAACGCCTTATCTGCATCAGTGGTAAACCTGCTGGTCCAATATGGATCGTCAGCTGTTTGAGGGTATATATGCTCAACAGATACCTTGCCACCTTGATTCTTCTCAAACGTATCCCACTCGACCTTAACTTCTCCTTGCTTTTGAAGATGTTTTTCATACTCATACAAAAAGTATCTTCGACCACTCCAAGAATAGAAGCCCTCTTGATGCTGGTATCGGTCCGCACAGGCATTGATAAAATTGGGGATTGATGTCCAATAATTGGTTTGCCCCTCAACGTCTTCGACAAGATTGAATCCGGAAGGATTAATAAAGTAATCGTGCGCTAAGGAATAGAAATGAGAATCGGAGGTATTAGATCGCCGGGCACTAATCGAAGAAACAAGGAAGCGAAACCTCTCACAAGCTTGAACAAGTGGAAGGACATCTTCAACTTTATTGTGAAGATATGCTGCCATAAGGAGAGGAGTAAAACTCCCAATGCTAACTCGGTTCAACCTCGCGTGCCATGCTTTACTATTATCAGGCAATGAGCTCTCGTCTGGACAATTAATATTAAACCAATTAATTATGCTCTTCTGCAAATTGAGAACAAATGTATCAATTTCTTGAATTGATAGTTTCCCGTTCAACACATTCTTTGCCGTGAAGTGATCTGATAAAAGATCCTTTCTGAAAACCATTGAAGCGCTCCTATCATAACGAAAATACATAATCCAATGATCTCTCAGGAATGTATCGTCGTTCAAAGTCCTTTTAACACTTTTGCCAAGATATTCGTATACGGTTTTCCAGGCATTATTAATGTCTGTCCGTAATCTATCAACATTGGCAAGTTCTACCAAATCATGCTCTGATAGGTTGGCGTATAAAGTAGACAGATAGATTAATCTGTTTTTGAGAAGTTCAAGAGTTGAAAGATTCTTGCCTCGATTGTTCATAGTCTCAAAAGTGACATATACTTCATCTATGTCCTCAATGAGATACTCGTTGAACTTGAGTTTCTCCGTTACTTTGATAAACAGGTCGGCGAGCTCCTGCTGGTTAAGATCTTTGATCTTATTCGCGAAATATGATTTCGCCACTCTTAAGTTTCTTGTATATAGCGTGTCTTGAGGCTGAGAATAAGAACAGGACTCCTCTTGCTCAAGTATTTGCGTTTTAAAAAAAGCATCACTCGGATTATCAACACTATATTGGAACCGATATTCATTTGATAATGAACCGTATGGCTTCTTGTAAAGGTACTTCTTAGTATATTCTTCTACGCTGCTGCCATTCGCAATACCTCCGTTAATCTTAGACAATAGTTCATTAATTAGAATAATTAACGTGGTCATTCGTTGTTGACCATCAACAATTTGATAAGATTTGTCTTCCGGTCGAACTTTACAGAATGTAAACATCCCGGTATAATGATATCTATCACCGGTAATGTTCTCTAAATCATCCCACAACGCATCAAGTTGTTCTTCCCCCCAGGAATATCCACGTTGATAATCAGGGACAATAAACTGAACGTCATCGCGAATGATGTCGCATAATGACTTAAGGCTTTCCTTCGTATTAGCCATTTTTATGCTCCTTATGCTTCTTCAACCCCCAGGAACTCCATGAAACCCTGTAAAATGCCATTCGTGGCATCATTAGTGGGGAAGAGATTGTTGAATGTAAACTCGGTGTCGTTGTCGCGCTTATTCTTAAAGAAACTACCAGCGTGTTCGTACTCCTTGCACACTTCACTCCAGAGGTAGAACATTACCTTGCTCTTGAACTCTTCGACGTCCGCATCGGCTTTGATGAAGAAGTTACCCATCTGCTTGTCCTCGGAATCAGAGAGTTTGTGAATGCGCTTGTTAGCTTCATCCAAGAAGCTTGACCACTTGTAGGTCTTGTCACCAATGGAAATCTTAAACTGCGACTTCGGGTTAGAGGAGTCAATAGGAACATACTCCCAAGACCAGCGACGCTTGAATGCACTATCCATTGGGAACAAGGACTGGTCAGAAGTGTTCATTGTGGCAAGAATGGTTAGATTGCTCGGGAGGCGTATTTCGCCGTTCCTAATTCCAGGGTGACTCTCACCCAATTTACCAACCAGATAGTTCTTTAGATCTGTATCTGCTTTAATTGTGTAAAGCGAGTAGCCATGTTCATCGCGGTCGAGTAGCTGGAAAAGATCGCCAAATATTTGCGCGCAGTTGCCACGGTTAATTTCTTCGATAACAAGATAAACTTGCTCATCTAGATTGCTCCAAGCATCGACATAGGCAAGTGTAAAAACCTGAGGAACAAATTCATATGTTACATTATTTCCCTCATTCAGGTATCCGGATGACACCATCCATTCGTGTAGATTTACCATTTTGTTGACTTCCGCTTGGTAATCTTCGCCAAGACCGGCGTCTCTGACAAAATCCTTTTTACTGAATTTTGCAATTGTACCATTAAAATAGTCAACATGCCGAAGAACAAAAGAATGTAAGGCGACAACCTTAATAGGTGCTACTTCGTATTCTGACTTTAATAATGAGGATAATTCTTCCAACGTATAATCAGTACGTAGGGGTTGCCGAGCTTTCTCAACTGTGGGCTTATATGCACCTACGAAAGAAGCGTAATCGGTATCGGGATGAAAAGTTGTCCTGTAAGAATGATCTTTGTGTCCCATAATGTGACGATTCACGTAAAAGGACTTGCCACTGCCAGGTGCACCAAAAAAAATCTTGTTTGTGCCAGGACCGGTGAGGTTAATCATTAAGTTGTCATCTCCAAGCATATCGATGATTTCTTGGAGGTTCTTTTTAATATTGCCTTCGATTGTTGCCATATCTAAAACACTGTTTCTATGAAGTTCTTTCCCTCTTGTGTAATGGTGGAAGTACTTGAGTTAATATTACGAATAATATGAGCCTCAATGAGGAGTGCGCGGATGTATGTATAAGTCGTGTCAGGTAGAGACTTCCCGTCTTCTTTGAAAAATTCGTATTCAACACCATTATTGCGGTTGTTTATCAATGTGCTTACTATGTCAGACGTATTCCCACCCCGATGCCACAAATAGATGGCGTATAAGAACTCGTCCCAATCAACGGTCTCCATCTGTGAAAATAGATCAAGAGCCAACCATATATTGTTGTCTTTTTCAGACTCGGTATTGAACCAGAACTTGATACCAAGCTGAATCAGGTTTGCCTTTACATCATATAAACGGTCAACTATCTCCTGATTGTTCGTCTTTTTTGCTTCCCCAAGAGCGCGATACAAAAGAATCATCTGCTTGCCGCTCTCAGTGAAGACATCGCTCGTTTTTATATAATCGTCATTCTTGGCAAACCCCAGTTTACATAATAGAGGGAAATACGTCCTAACAACAGAGTCGGCCTTTGCATTGCCATAGAGGGACCTTGCAACAGCATATTCTTGAATCTGTTTGTAAGTGACGAAGGCATCGGGGATGTCGTTTAGCATGTCATACAACAACACCATCTGTTCACAACGGGTGTCGGACAAACTGCTGCCATCCGAGCCCTTGTAAAAGTCTCTGTTTAATGTAACTCTCATATATTCAATGTTTTCTTTATCTCTTCTGCAATGACTTGAGCAAGCATAGGGGGCACAGCGTTACCCACTTGTTTATATTGGCTTCCCCGCGTGCCTACGAACTCGAAAGAATCAGGAAAACTCTGTATCCTCGCAGATTCTCTGACCGTAGGGATACGAGGCTCGCTATAGTGAAAATAGTTTCTATGCCCCGTATCAATAGTATTCGAAGGCCTTGTTGAACTCATCCGTTCAAATGCTTTGTTGTATTTCCGAACTTGCCAAAATTCTGCCGGCAAGCAGCGAATATTGCCACCGTCCGGTATTCTACTGATTATTGATACAGTCTGCTCACTATGGGCAGTATAATCTTGGTTTGTCGGCTTTGTTTGGTTCCCACGCATTAAACGCTGATAATCATTCTCGGGTTCTTTTGCGTAATGGTCATTGTCTGAGCCTTCCAAATCACTAATTCCGTCCTTTGCTGACAACATGTAGCCAAATGGCTCGGGGAACTTGAACTCTTTCCCCTTTATGCCAACAAAAATGACGCGAAAGCGGTTTTGTGGTATCCCATAATCGGCAGCGTTCACGAGTTGTTTGCTGATCTTGTATCCCAATCCATTTTCTCCAAAGCGTTCAATTATATCGTCAACAAATGCTCCCTTGCCAAGTGTAAGCATCCCTTTTACATTCTCTATTACAAAGAAATCCGGATCGGCAATCTTAACGGCTTCGTAGAACTCGAGGTACAACTTGTTCCGAGAGTCGTCAATAATCCTCTTGCCCACAGTGCTGAATCCTTGGCAAGGGGGGCCACCGATAATTCCGGTGATCTTATCTCTTTTTATCAGTGCATGGAGGATGTTGTCGTTGAAATCTTCGACGGATATGGTCTGGGCGACCTTATCCTTACGGTTATGGTTGAAAGTTTTGATAGCATCATCCCACAGATCGATTGCTGCCGCGACTTCGAAGCCGGCATTTTCAAAACCTAGGCTAAGGCCTCCAACACCACAAAACAAGTCTATAATTTTCATTTAATGTACTCCTTTAATTGTTCTGCGATTGCCTTCGCAAGAAGCGGAGGAACGGCATTTCCCACCTGTTTGTATTTACTGCCTCGTGTTCCTATAAACTCGAACGAATCGGGGAAAGATTGTAACCTGGCAGATTCTCTAATGGAAGGGATTCGGTTATAAATAGGATGAAAGTAATTGCTATGGGCATTCCCGGTGTCTATAGTACATGAGGGCTCGTCCTCCTTCAGTCTGCGATATGCTGAAGAGTGACGGTTTGAACGCAAGTTAGACCACAACTCATCAGGGACATCCTGCCAATTACCACCCTGGGGCACATGTTTGATTCGTTCCTGGACTTTTTCTGCAGGATATACTGAAACATGATCGGTCACAAGCCCATCTTCACGACGGTAATAATCACGTAGTGGAGTGTCCGGCGCTTTCTTTAGATACATTGTATCTGGCCGTTTATTCTCGAATTCATATAGCTCTCCAATAGCATCGAAAACGGTCGTCTTGTCTGCCAATGGGATACTCGAAAAGTCAAAACGACGCTGATCTTGCGGATTATTTCGCTTTATCCCAACGATTATAGCTCTGCGCCTGTCCTGCGGGACACCATAGTCAGAGGCGCAAAGCACTGCCATAGAAACATTGTACTCCATTTCGTCGAGCAGACTCTCTATCCTTTCTTTTGCATATCCGTTGTCACGCGTAAGAAGGCCACGAACGTTTTCAATCATCACGGCCTTAGGCTTGAGAACTTCGACAAATCGAAGGAACTGAAAAAAAAGTTTGTTTCTCGGGTCATCAGCCTCCTTCTGCCATCTGTTAGCGGAAGAGAAACCTTGGCAGGGAGGGCCGCCAACGATAACATCTATATCGTGATACTCTTCTTTAATACGGTCGTTACTAAACTGTGAGATGTCCGTGCAGAACACAGTAGCCTCCTTGAAATTATGCTGGAAAGTCTTTGTGGCATCCACATTAAAGTCTATGCCACCGGCTATAATATAACCGGCGAGCGCATAGCCTTCGCTGATGCCTCCGCATCCGCAAAATAGATCTAATAGTCTGTAAGACTGTTTCTTCATAGTAAATTATCTCGTAAAACCAGCGTCTTCCGACATTCTCAAAATCTTCAGGCAACCTTCTGCAGATGAATAGCTTATCGATTTCGTATTCTTGCCAAGTGCGACTACGATATGGTCGATGCGTTTCTTTTCCATAATGGACATCTTGTGCGTCTCCTTGCCCCAAGCAGATAGTTTTGCCCAGACTTCAACTGGAATCGCAATGACGGCGTCAATCGCAGCTTGTTGTTCGGGAGTCAATTCCTCTTCGTTTTTCTTTACGAGCGAAAGGTTAACCGGGAACTTCACGTTAGCCATCTGTATTTTGATGGTGCTGCAGAAATCGGCTCGTTTTGCGACCACTGTGGGGTTGATGCCCTCCTGGGCAATCTTGGTTATGTAGGCGACCATCACCTCAATGCACTCCTTGATGGGTTCAACAAGCTCCGGCTGAACTTTCTGATTAGCCCATATATATTCCAAGTCGAGGTTCTGTTGTGTTTTCTGTGCGACTGTGGCAAGAACATAGTTGTCAACAATGTTGGCATAACCGCTATGGCCTGCCTCTTTGAAAAGTTTGTGCACCGTGAGATATATGATTCGTTTCGCAACAATCTCGTGGAAATACTCCTTCGTAACTTCCGTGTTCTTGTAGTCCTTCTTCCAGAAATTATTGAAACAGACCTCGTTACCCTTGCTTGCCTCATTCGGAAAACCATCCCACGCCATCAATACCTTGGCAATGTCTGTCTTGGAGAGAATTTGTTCTTTCGGCCTTGCCTGCATAAACTTAGCGACCTTTACAGAACGCGCATCGCCTTCATTAAGCTTGTCCGAAAGAAGTTGTCCACGAAGACGTTCGAAGTACCAAAGAGTATTCGGTCTCACTGAACCAGTTGGAGTCCATTCCTTTTTGGAAATCTTATCTATTTCGGTTAGATAAGTATGGTTAGCACTGAGATCAGAATCTTTGATCTGAGTTTGTGAGTTGGCAGACTCGGCAATGTTCTGAACTATTGTTGCATTGCGGTCCTTATCGCGAATTTCGGACACTTTCACGGTAAGGTATGCAGGTTTAATATCGACACCTTTTTTGAATGCGTTGTAAATAGTACAGGTCGTTTGACCTCCATTTACGATATGCCAATTGCGGAGTCCCGTAATGTACATCTTAGCTGCGTCCGGATTGTCGACGAAATCGCTCTTCTTTATGACAACCTCGGATGCTGTACTGGAGATACCATTGTTGTATGAGAAGAACATTTCGGGAGCTTCGCGGAGTGTCTTGGCAATCCTCGCATTTACTTTAATCTTTCCGCCGAGATAGTTGCGGACATTCTGGTCTAAAAGCTTATCCTTATGCTTGCTATAGATGGTTCCAAGCTCATAGGCGGAGATTATTCCTAGATACGTGTTGACTTTATCATTTGGATCGTTGAGTCTGATGCATTCAATTGGGTTGTCAAGAGTAATGTCTATTTCGGACATCTGTCTACCGGCAAGGTCGGCCCGCTGTACGTTCTCGATATCCCAAACATGATATTCGCAGTCAATCTGCTGGTCGGTAAGCTTATTGTCGTCCAACGTGTACTCAACTTTGAGCTTGCCGTTGGTAATGACAAAAAACCGGATAAGGCGAATGTTCTTGGCTTTATACTCTTCCCAAATCATATCGGTTACCTCGGCGAAATCAGGACGTACTTCTCTGAACATCCGCGACAGAACACCTGCAATTGTCATATTAAAGAAGCGGACACCCAGGTTGATTGAGGAATCAATCTCGTTGTGAGGGATGGTCTCTGGCTTATCTGATTTTTTGAACAGGGAAACAAAAATATCCAATTCTCCGGACATGTCCGAATAGTCAAATGCGTTGACACGGAAATTATCTCTTTTCTTAATAGCTTCGTCAAGGGGATGAATGCAGAGGATTTCAGGGCTATTAGTCTCGTTGCTCTCCTTGATATATTCAATGATATTCTCTGTGAGAGCATCTTCCAATGTAGTTTCGTTAAGCTCGGCATCTTCTTGTGCCTGTGCCATAAAGTCCTGGTAGAACTTGCTAATATCTTCCATATTGCGTTATAATTGATTTTCGAAGTTTTTTACAAAATCACTGAGCGACATTTTATATGCGCGTGCAATTTTCATTATTACCTCAAACGAAGGCATCTTCTGTCCGAGCTCAATATATGCATAATATCGCGTTGAGATTCCGGCCCCCTCCGCCACATCGGATTGAGTTAAATTGTCGCCCTGCGACAATCGTATCTTCCTTAAAGAATCTCCTATCTTTGTCGCTAAATTCTTATTGATTGTATTTCCCATTATGTTCAAAGCGATTGTCTGTGGCAAAGGTAAGTATTATTTTTGCACATTGAATGAACTGTGGTTCATATATTGAATATTTACTGAACTATAGTTCATTTATGAAACGAAATAGATCTTTCACAAGACGCATGATGGCTCTGACTTATCTTCTTTGAGCTTGATTGCCAGGACACTTCGTCCCTTTTTAATATTTTTCTCGTTCATTACCTACACCATCAACCTTATCAACTTCCCATCCCTGCAAAACATCTCCGGATGCCGGAAAAACGCCGCCCACA
>ERZ842401.7628-NODE-7628-length-11003-cov-43.360614_pt1 | contig 11003 bp, 7 predicted proteins | sample MGYA00521270_ERZ842401 | MGnify/ENA primary metagenome ERZ842401 (study PRJEB31892, sample SAMEA3878208) | bioreactor metagenome | biome: Moose rumen | place: Sweden | collected 2011-10 | study: EMG produced TPA metagenomics assembly of the PRJEB12797 data set... | reverse complement strand
CCCACCTCCTGTCGGCCACCAACGTAGCGGTTGAGTGTCTGCATCAGCTCGCCCGGATAGAATCCGTCGCGCTTGCCCAGGTTGATGAACAGCCGTCTGTAGCCCGCCTGCGCCTTGTTCATGCGCTTCTGGCGGTCGGTTTGTCCTCTCTCTCCCTTTCGCTCTCCTCTTTCCTCTTTTCTGACTGCCTCTATTTCAGGCGCATCGGCATAGTAGGCCAGGAAGCGCCCGAACTCGCGCGACACTATCTTCTTTATGATCTCGTCCTTGTCGATGTACTCGAAGTACCGGCTTATGTCCTGCATGAAAGGTGCTATCTCGTCGTCGTCGACGTCGGTCTTCACAATCTCGTCCATCACCTTGTATAGCTGTTTCTTGCAGATTTCCTCGGCCTTGGGTATCTCCTGCTGTGCAAACTGCTTGCCGATGACCTTCTCTATGCCTCTTATCTTGTGCTTCTCCTTGCTGTGCACAATGCTTATGCTTGTGCCCTTCTTGCCGGCGCGGCCCGTGCGGCCCGAGCGGTGGGTGTAGTTCTCTATGTCGTCGGGCAGTCCGTAGTTGATCACATGGGTCAGGTCGTCGACGTCAAGACCGCGAGCCGCCACGTCGGTGGCCACGAGCAGCTGGGTGAGGTGGTGGCGGAACTTCTGCATCGTGAGGTCGCGCTGCTGCTGCGACAGGTCGCCGTGCAGTGCCTCGGCGTTGTAGCCGTCGCGAATGAGCTTGTCGGCTACTTCCTGTGTCTCGAGCTTCGTGCGGCAGAAGATGATGGCGAAGATTTTGGGGTGGAAGTCGACAATGCGCTTCAGTGCGAGGTACTTGTCCTTGGCGTGCACCATATAATATATGTGGTTCACGTTTTCGGCACCCTCGTTGCGACTGCCCACGACAATCTCCTGGTGGTCCTTCAGGTAGGTCTTGGCCACGCGCTCCACCTCGCGGCTCATGGTGGCCGAGAACATGAGCGTGTTGTGCTCGTCGGGCAGTGACTCGAAAATCTCGTTGATGGCGTCGCTGAAGCCCATGTTAAGCATCTCGTCGGCCTCGTCGAGCACGATGTTCTGCACCTGCTCCAGACGTGCAAAGCCGCGGTTCTTCAGGTCGAGCAGTCGGCCCGGCGTTGCCACAATGATGTGGGCGCCCTTCTTCAGTGCGCGTATCTGCGGCTCGATGGCAGCTCCGCCATAGACGGCCTCGATGTGTATGCCCTCCATGTACTTGGCAAAGTCGCGCATGTCGTCGGCAATCTGCAGGCACAGTTCGCGGGTGGGCGAGAGTATGAGTGCCTGTGGAAGCCCTCTCCCGGCCTCGCCCCTGGGGGTGCTGGCGGGGCCATCAGTAGCCCCATCGGCAGGGGACTGAAGTTGGGCTACCCTTTGCAGCAGGGGAATGCCGAAGGCGGCGGTCTTTCCCGTGCCAGTCTGAGCCAGGGCAATCATGTCCCGACGGCTCTCCAACAGTTGTGGAATCACTTGCTCCTGCACCGGCATCGGCTGCTCGAAGCCCATCTCCTCAATGGCGCGGCGAATGACCTCGGCCACGCCCAGTTCTTCGAAAGTCTTCATAGTGATGGCAAAGATACGAAAAAAAATGCAATTAAAGGCTTTCGAAGGCAAATAAGTGGCGAATAATTAGTAATTTTGCAACCGTTATGAACATTTGTGTATTCTGTTCTGCCAATGAGCAGTTGGCTCCCGACAGCTACGCCATGGCTGGCGAGCTGGGGGCCTGGGCCGCAAAAAACGGCCATTCCATCGTGTTTGGCGGCCACGATGCCGGCCTGATGCACGCCGTGAGTAAGGCCGCTCGCGAGGCGGGCGGCCATGTTATTGGTGTAGTGCCGAGACGGATAGTGGAGATGGGGCGGCTGAGTCCTTGGATGGATGTAGAGATACCCACCGACGACCTGACCGACCGCAAGCAGGAGATGATGGCTCGCAGTGAAGCCTTCGTGGTGATGCCAGGAGGAGTGGGCACGCTCGACGAGCTGTTCACCGTTGCCGCCATGCACACACTCGACTATCACCGCAAGCCCATCATCCTCTGGAACATCGGCGGTTTCTGGAATTCGCTCGCAGCCTGTCTGGATGACCTGCAGGGCAAGGGAGCCATGCGTGGTGCGTGGACCGACCACATACGGGTAGCCACGACACTGGCTGACGTGCAGCTGCTGCTGGCAGACTGACGTAGTGTGCCGAGTGCTACTTGATGATAACCTTGCGGCTATAGATGCGGCCGTTTTCTCTCATTGTCACGATATACACTCCGCTGCGCTGTAAGTCCACGTGCCTGCTATAGTCGCCAGTATACATGCGCTGCATGCTTATCGGCCGAGCTACGCTCTCACCGTTTGGTGTAGACACACTGAGCGACACGTTAGCATCGGTTTTCAGGGTGAATCCTATTGTCAGGCTGTTGTTATCAGCTGATACGTTGAGAACAGTCGGGTCGTCGCTGTAGTTTACATGGCGTTGAGCTATATGTCGGCCATTGGCGCTCATCTCTGCATCGAGCAAAGTCCTAATGAAGAGTACGGCATTGGCATGGCGTGTGCGACGCAGTCCTTTATTGTCGCCACTGCGTTTGTGTGTACGGTTGTATGTCCAAACCTGCTGCAATACAGTGGGATAAGCGTGTGCGTAAAGGTCTTCTATCAGCGTCACGCCTGTTTCATCTCCCTCTAGTGCAGTAAGGAAAGCATAATACATCAATTCGGGGTGAGCAACACAGTAGTTGAGCAGGGTATTGTATTCAGCACTCTGAGTGAAAGCCTCGAAACTGCTCAGCGTGTCGCTTTCCATCACCCTTTCGGCATAATAGTAGTAGTAGTCAAAGTCAATGCAAGCCCCAAGCGATGCACCTTCGTCGATTTTTTCCCATATCCAGTCGTAATACTCGTCGTCAAGCTCTTCTTCGTTCTCATAGATCAATTCACCAGGATTGAAGGTGATGAATCCTTTAGGTGGAACACTCGTATTTATAGCCTCGTTGAGACTGTATCGGCGATAGTAATAGGTAGTTGCAGAATTGTCGGTCGCAATAGCCTGGCGAGGATGGAAGAACCTGTTGCCTTTCGCATTCATCTTGCTTTCCCAGCCATAGCCCATGGCGTACTTCTGGCTGTAGGCTTTGACGGCTGCGTGCCACTTGTAGGATGTGCTGCCAGCTAAATAATGCAGATCTATAGAGCTGTTAGTATAAGTAGCATTGTCTCTGGTAAAGCCCACTCTTGCGAATAGAGAGTCGAACCTCACTACGTTGTCAACACTATCGTTCACATAGTCTTGAGCCAGCACACGAAGGGGATTGTCTGCCACCATCCACTCTCCTGCTGCCCACGACCATGAGTCGCAATCGACAGTGGCATCAGAAGCATAGAACACGCTGTCGCGATAGTCGGTCTTGAACTTACTTATCGACCGGTCGCTGTTCTTCACCCTCTTGCACCCCACGTATAGGCTTGCCAGCCTGACGGGATGATACAGATAGGGTAATGGCGGTGGTGCCACTTCGCCCGTAGGAATGATCAGGGCACCCGTGGTGGGAGCGCTATACGACCGGCATATGTGGATGTTGTCGCTCCAGCCGTTGGTGTAGGCGGTCTGCTGGCAGCCCTGATAAGCCACTACAGCGTTGTTGCCTCCAAGAAGTAACAGCTGTGGGTTGCAGTGCCATCCGCGCACGAACGAGTCGTAGACCGTCTGGCTGTTTTCGGGATTGATGGTGAAGTCGAAGTGGTTGTAGGCGAGCCATTGGTTAGTGTAGGTGGTATCGTTGACGGTAACGTTGCACTTCTTGTAGCTACAGTCGGTGTCGGCCGAGACCACTAACAGATAAGTGCCTGCAGGGACGGTATAGCTCATAGAACCACGGCTGATGCTGTCGCCTGTAGCCACCTGAGTGGTGAACGTCTGCGAGAATGCAGCAGGATTGTCCTTACTGAACAGGAACACCTGGCAGTTGGCGTCAGCGCTTTCGGCGCCAACATGCAGGGTGCCGCCAGCAGTGACGATGTCTTTATAGAATGTGGGATAGACATCGCAGGCTATGGTTGCGCTATAGCCAAGAGGCGGCAGCGAGTCGGTGGGAGTGTTGTTGGTATAATACTTGTGGCTTGCAAATTCGAATGTCGAGCGTGCTTGGAACCGCGGGTCATCGGGTATATAGCTGTAAAAGAGCATTCCGTTGTCCTGGTTTTCCACGACTACCAGATAGGCCCCCTCGCATAGCCAGTTGAGGTCGAAACAAAGAGAGTCTCCCACAGCCGTCTCTACCCTGCTTCCGCCCAGCACCAGAAGGTCGTTGCTGAAGATATAGGCAGCAGTGCAATGCGAGTTGTAGTTGCTGTATATAGTCAGTTGCTTATTGGCTACATCATATATGGCCGATACGCTATCCACGGCTGCTGGCGTGCGGTGCGGGTGGTCCCTTTCGGTTTTGTCATCGTTGCCAAGGTAGTATGAAATGGTGAACAGCCTGGCCGTTGATATTCTTTGCATCAGCGAAACCTTGTTCGTGATGAGAGCATGCTGGCTTAGAGGCACCAATAGCACAAGTGCCAACATGCAAAGTCGTGTGATAAAATTCTTCATAATTGCATGTGTTTTGTGGTTTATAAATATGTTAGAGTGAGACAAAGTTAGAAATTATTCTACGCCCCGACAAATTTCCGCACAAAAAAGTTGCACAGGGCGTTGCATCGGCAAAAACGATGTAACGGCCTGTGCTATAGTGATATATGGATGTTTTTTTTGACTCTTCTGCTACGCAAATTGCAGCAGAATCACTTCTTCAAGCGCTTCTTAAGCCTTGTCTTTATAGAGCGAATGGTGGAGTTTTCTACTGAAAGGATGTTGGCAATCTTAGCATCATCGAAACCCATATCCTTCAGAACAAGGAATGTCAGGAGTCGAGTAGAAAGGCCCGAGTAGGCTTTAATCCACTCTTGATAGACGGAGTACTTGAGTACAGAGTAGTAGGCAATCAGACAAGACTCGCCCGACGGGTCATTGCTGGGTAGTTTCTCTTTGGCCAGGATAGTCTCATAGACAATCTTGCCTTTACCTATGCGCATATTGATGTCGGCTTGCAGCTCTCTTATCTTGCCATTCAGCCAATCTATCTCGCTGCTGCTTTCTTTGCCCAGTGTTGTCAGTGTCTCTATCTGGCTCTTGTATTCGGCTATTTTCCGGTGGTTCTTCTCGATGATACTCACATATCCTTTCAACTTGCGGTGATAGTAGAACCACGTTGCGACAAATACAATGACAATGCAGAACAGCGCTGCCAATATATATGAAAGATAGCGGTAATAGCGCGAAAGCGACCGTTCTTTGTCGTATTTTGCCTGTATCTCAGCTATTGTCTCTGTATTGGCGGCCAGGTTGAGCGAGTCTTCCAGCTGGCGTATAGAGCTGTAGAGGCTTGTCAGTTCGTCGGAATCATTACTATTGTTGAGCCGCTGCTCCAGCATAGACCTTAATGTAAGCAATTTCATAGCTGGTGTCGATGTCTGCAAGGCCATACGCCATAGAGAGTCTGCCTTCTGCCTCTCTCCTCTCTGTGCATAGAGGTCGCCCAGTGCCGACAAGGCATTGGCTCTTGGCTCGGCTTGGATTGAGGCAAGCAGGTATTGCTCTGCTTTGTCTGGCTCTTCTTCAGACAGGAATTTGCAGCCGATGTTTGCCAACATCATGGATTTGTCCGACGTGGTTGTATTGTCAAGCATCGACATTGTTTGCAGCAAATATGCCATACTGCTGTCTCTCTGCCCCAGTTTGCCAAAAGTGCCTGCACCTCGTTCATTCCCCTGATGATATATTCCACATTATTAATAAATAAGGAGTGGCGAAGAAACTTTTTGGCATAGTGAAGCCAGTTGTCATAACAGTGTGCATTCTCGTTCACCATGCACAGGCTCTCGTAGTATTTTGAACAAAGCGAGTCGTTGCCTATATCTTCAGCCATTCGTTCGCCTTCAATCAAAAGAGCTGTTGCCTCAGCATGTTCGCCATGCTCGTAGAGTGGCATTGCTCGATAGTATATTGCTGTGCACAATTCTGGCTGTCGAATAGGATTACGGAAGAATGCGACAGTACTGGCAAGCGCTGTGTCGGAGGGCGTCTTGGCGTAGAGACGCCATGAAGCCTGCGCTCGCAGTAGAGTGTAACGGGCACGCACTGCATAGTCGTTGCTACAAGCTGCATCGGCAATTTGGTCGAGAAGCTGCAGTGTAGAGTCGGGAGCTGTTGTCATGTGCAGCTCTGCCTCGCGGAGTGTATGGATGAAAGCGTGTTGGCGCGAGCAACTGCAAAGCAGCAGGAATCCGATAAGGCTTACTATGATGTGTCTGTTCATAGGAGTAGTTGTTATGCTGTGCCATCGGTGTGTGGAGGGGGTTGCAGCTGACTGCCCATCTGCTGTGCGAAGTCGGTGCTGACGTAGTTGTCGAGAGTCTGGCAGACGTTGGCCGAGAACTGCTGTGCGCAGGCTATGCACTGATCCCACTGCTGCTCGGTGAGTCCGTTCTCGATGGTGTCGCGGGTGATGCCGTAGCGCATCAGGCCATAGACGAAGCCGGCGTTGAAGTTGTCGCCGGCACCGATGGTGCTCACGGTGTGGGTCTCGGGCACGGGATAGCTCTTGCTCAGTCCGCCGTCGGCACGCAGCTCTACGGGCTTGGCACCTTGTGTGCAGATGAACTTGTGGGTATAGAAAGCTATCTGCGAGCGGTAGACGAGGTCGGGGTCGGTCTTGCGATACATCACCTGGAAGTCTTCGGTTGAGCCACGCACGATGTCGGCCATCTCGAGGTTCTCCAGGATGTTGGGCGTGAGCTTCATCACCTCATCGCGGTGGGAGGCACGGAAGTTGACGTCGTAGTAGAGTATGGCGCCGTGCTGGCGGGCGTGGTCGAGGAATCCCTGCACCTGTGGCCTTATGACGGGGTTGACGGCATAATAGCTGCCGAAGAGCACGATGTCATCGCGCTCTACCTGCGGGTAGGCAAAGTCGAGACGGTCGTTGGGGTGGTCTTTATAAAAGAGGTACTCGGCATCGTTCTGTTCGTTGAGGAAGGCCAGGGAGATGGGCGACTTGGAGCTGGGGTAGACGTTGACGCATGAGGCGTCGACGCCGTTCTGCTCGAGGAAGCTGATGATGCGCCGTCCCACGCGGTCGTTGCCAGTCTCGCTGATGAAGGCACAGCTGAGTCCTGTGCGTCCCAGCGAGATGAGGCTGTTGAACACTGAGCCGCCTGGCACAGCCTGCACAGGCTGGTCGTTGCGGAAGATGATGTCGAGGACAGTTTCGCCTATTCCTATTATTTTGCGCATGGTTGAGAGGAATTACTTGTTAATCTCATTGAGCAGTCGGTCGGCATGGCCCCAGCGGTCCATCATAAAGAGGACGTAGCGTATGTCTACGCCGATGCAGCGGGCGAGCTTGGAGTCGAAGAAGATGTCGCTGGAGAGCGAGTCCCAGTTGCCATCGAAGGCGAGTCCTATGAGGCGGTTCTGGCCGTCGAACATGGGTGAGCCGCTGTTGCCGCCAGTGATGTCGTTGGTGGTGAGGAAGCACAGCTGCATCTTGCCTGTGTGGGGGTCGGCATAGGGTATGCGGTTGTTGCCGCCGGGGGCAGGTGTGCTGGCCATCTGCATGAGTGCTTTCATCTCAGGCTCTACGCGGTAGTCCTCTATCTGTTGTCCGCGCTTCATCTTGTCGAGCAGGCTGCTTGCGTCGGTGTAGTAGCCCGATGACTGTCCACCCAGATTGTACTCGCGCACCTGTCCGTAGCTCAGTCGCATGGTGAAGTTGGCATCGCTGTAGTGGGGCAGGTCTTGCTCCATGCGCAGCTTGGCAGCACAGAGCCATCGCTCCTGCGTGTCGATGCTGTCGGAGAGGGCCTCCATGGCCTGTCGGAGGTTGGCCAGCAGCAGTGTGAGGTCGAGGCCGTACTGCACGCCGAGGTCCTTGAGGAACGACTTCTTGTTGATGTAGATGCGCTTGCCCCGCTGCATGAGCACCGAGTGCTTGTAGAGGTGGTCGGCGTAGGCCTGGCAGTCGCCGCCGAAGCGATGGTCGATGGTCTTGAAGAAGTCGGGCACGAAGTCGGCCGAGGTCACGTGCTGGCGGTAGTTGTTGAGCAGTGTGCCCAGTATCTCGCGGTCGGTGTCGTAGTCCCACGAGTCGTAGTCGCTGAACTCGATGTAGGCCTTCTTGCCCGTGCCCTTGGGGTGCGAGCCGTTGTGTGCGCGCAGGGCACGTGCCGACAGCTCGTCGGTGCGGCGGAAGGTCTCGATGAAGTGCATGTAGACCTTCATCAGCTGCAAGCGGCGGGCATAGAGCTGCGACATGTGGGCGAAGTCGAGCTTGTCGCAATAGAGTCCTGTGCTGTCCATCCACTGTCGCAGCTGGGTCTCGAACTGAGCTTTCTGTCCGATGAGTCCTATGCTGTCGATGCACTTGTTCATGCCGATGGAGTTCTTCCAGTAGTTGCTTGACTGGGCGTACTTTGAATCGTATTTGATGCGCACGGCCTCGGAGGCGTCCATGTGGCGCTTCATCACCTGCTGTTTCACGCCACGCACCTGCTGGCGGATGTCGTTCTGTTCGTAGCGCTCACGTATGCCATAGCTGCTGAGATAGCGCGAGGTGCTGCCCGGATAGCCCATGGTCATTGAGAACGAGCCTTCCTGGTAGCCGTCCTGCGAGATGCGGGCCCAGTGTTGCGGATGGTAGGGCACGTTGTCTTTCGAGTAGTCGGCAGGGCCACCTGTCTTGGGGTCACAGTAGATGCGGAACACCGAGAAGTCACACGTCTGACGCGGCCACATCCAGTTGTCGGTCTCGCCGCCGAACTTGCCCATCGACTTGGGAATGGCAAACACAAGGCGCAGGTCGCGGAAGTCGCGGTAGGTGGTGGCGAAATAGCGGTTGCCCTCGTAGAAGGGCTTCAGCTCGAGTCGCAGTGTAGAGTCCTGTGCCTTGACCTGCTTTGACATGGCGTTCTCCACGGAATCGAGGAAGAGGGCGCGGCGCTCGTTGCTCATCTGCTCCAGACCTTGGGCCATGAGTTCGGCGGTGACGTCGCGTTGCTCTACCATGAACGAGACGAACATGTCCTTGTTGGGCAGCTCGTCTTGCAGTGTCTTGGCATAGAAGCCGTTGAGCATGTAGTCGTGCTCTACGGTGCTGTGCGAGCGAATAGACTCGAAACCGCAGTGGTGGTTGGTAAACACCAGGCCGTCGGGGCTAACAACCACGCCCGAGCAGTAGCCGGAGAAGTTGACCACCGACTTCATGATGGCGTCGTCGGCCTGATAGAGCTTGTCGTAGGGCAGCTGGTAGCCCTCCGTCTTCATGGTCTCGTAGACGGCCTGCGGCAGGTTGTAGAGCGTCCACATGCCTTCGTCGGCATGGGCGGGTGATAGGGATAATGGGGCTAATAGGGCCAATAAGATTCTTTTCATAAGATATTATTAATGTTTAAAATGTTTTCCGATGATGGGCAGGCTCGACAGAGGTAGGTCGCGGCGGACTACATAGCCGAGATAGGCAGCAATGAGCAGCGTGTTAAGCGCTAATCGGACCCACAGCGGCAGGTCGTGGGTGAGCTGCATGACGGCATAGAGCACGACGGCGGCTACGGTGTAGAGCGCCATGTCGCGCAACGGGTAGTTGATGGGGTAGTAGCGCTGTCCGATAAAGTAGCTCAGCAGCATCGACGTGGCGTAGGCGGCAAAGCCGGCCCAGGCGCAGGCCATATAGCTGAAGCGCGGGATGAGCAGCACGTCGACGGTGATGAGCACCACGGCGCCGATGCCGGAGAAATAGGCGCCCCAGATGGTGCGGTCGGTGAGCTTGTACCAGAACGAGAGGTTGAAGAACACGCCGAACATAATTTCGGCAGCCATGACGATGGGCACCACACGCAGCCCTTCCCAGTAGCTCTCACCGATGATGAACTTCAGCACGTCTATATAGCCCATGACGCAGAGGAAGGCCAGCAGGGTGAAGATGAGGTAGAACTTCATGGCCTGGGCGTAGGTCTCGCGGTTGTCCTTGTCCTTCGACTTGCCGAAGACAAATGGCTCGTAGGCGAAGCGGAAGGCCTGCGTAATCATCACCATGATCATGGCTATCTTGATGCAGGCGCCATAGATGCCTAACTGGGCACGGGCGTCGGCCACCGAGCCATCGTACAGATAGGGGAAGAGTATCTGCGAGGCGGCCTGGTTCAGCTGTCCGGCCACGCCCATGACGAGCAGCGGCCACGTGTAGCCGAGCATGCGGCGGCATGCGGACCGGTCGAAGCCGAAGCGGAAGCCGCGCAGCTCTTTCCACAAAAGCAGCAGCGAGCAGACAGTGCAGACGAGGTTGATGTAGAACACGAAGGCCACATCGAGCGTGAACTGGTCGTCGTAGATGCCGAAGGGATTCCATTGCAGCTTAGGCAACACGATGAGATAGAGCACGTTGAGCAGGATGTTTAGCAGGATATTGATAATCTTCAGCGCGGCGAACTTCACCGGCCTGTGCTGGTAGCGCAGATAGGCAAAGGGAATGGCCATGAAGGCGTCGATGGCCACGGTGACGTACATCACGCCCACATACTCCGGGTGGTCAGCATAGCCGATGGCGCCGGCGATGGGCTGCAGCAGCAGGAGCACCACGACGATGGACAAGAGCGACGTGGTGGCCAGCATGCGCAGTGTGGTGCTGTAGATGCGCTCGGGCTGTTCGCCGTCGCGGTTCATGAAGCGGAAAAAGGTGGTCTCCATGCCGAACGTCAGCAGGATGATGAGGATGGAGACGTAGGCATAGACATTGGTGATGACGCCGTACTCGCCGCCGGAGGCGGCAAAGCGCGCCGTCTGGATGGGCACTAATAAGTAGTTGATGAATCGGGCGACGATGCTCGACAGACCGTAGATGGCCGTGTCCTTGGCCAGGGATTTCAGGTTGGGCATGGGGCTATTGTTTTGTAGGTGTGGTAGGTG
>ERZ842401.7627-NODE-7627-length-11006-cov-3.791982_pt1 | contig 11006 bp, 12 predicted proteins | sample MGYA00521270_ERZ842401 | MGnify/ENA primary metagenome ERZ842401 (study PRJEB31892, sample SAMEA3878208) | bioreactor metagenome | biome: Moose rumen | place: Sweden | collected 2011-10 | study: EMG produced TPA metagenomics assembly of the PRJEB12797 data set... | reverse complement strand
TACATTTTCTAGGAGTTGTAAAACATCGAAAGAACACGTGCAATCAAAGATGCGATACGGAACGCTTAGTAAATCTAAATCCGAGTCAAAGTGGGCCTAGTATGTAGGACCCCAATCCCCTAGCTCACACCTTAGAAATCTAAAAAAGGCCTCCCCTTAAGTATATAAAGGAGAGACCTGAGTGTTTTGAATAACTAGAATTTATAGAATTATCTTGCGTGGGCATGCTTCGGCACATTTACCGCAGCTTGTACATTTATCTTGATCTATGTGGGCAAAAAATCCATCCACGTGTACTGCATCACACTCACATACCTTTTCGCATTTGTGACAGCCAATACAGCCAACTTTACAAACAGACATAACATCTTTGCCTTTGTCATTGTTGTGGCAACGAACTGCATGTCCGAAATCGTATGGAATAAGTTCAATTAGATGATTTGGACAAACAGCTACACACTTGCCGCAGGCTTTACAGGCTTCTTTGTCCACAAGTGCTACGCCATCAACAATATGGATGGCATCAAATGGGCAGGCCTTAACGCAAGAGCCAAATCCCATGCAGCCATATGAACAAGCCTTAGGCCCTTTTCCAGGGACGAAGGCCATAGCTGTACAATCTTCTATTCCTGTGTAATCATATAGCTGTTTTGCGTTTTCGCATGTACCATTGCACATTACAAAAGCAACTTTACGTTTACCTTCCTCGGCAGCAACTCCCATGATATCTGAAATCTGAGCTGCCACTGGGCCTCCACCTACGGGACATCCATTAACCGGTGCTTCTCCTTTTGCAATTGCAGCTGCAAGTCCTGAACAACCTGCATATCCGCAACCTCCACAGTTATTACCTGGTAAAACAGAAAGTACAGCTTCCTCTTTAGGATCAACATCTACCTTGAATTTCTCTGCAGCAAAGCATAGAAAAAAACCAATGATACAACCCGTAGCGCCAACTATAACAGCTGCCAGTAATATTCCTGTTATACTCATATGTTAGCCTCCTTAAATCACTCCAGAAAATCCAAGAAAAGCCATAGCCATTAGACCTGCTGTAATAAGCACAATAGCTGAACCCTTGAAAGTTTCTGGGATATCATTGTATTCAATCTTTTCTCTGATACCAGCCATGATAACTATGGCAATGGTAAAACCTACAGCAACGCCAAAACCATTTATAACACTTTCTAAAATATCATAATTATTTGTAACATTATTAATAGCTGTACCAAGCACAGCACAGTTTGTAGTGATAAGTGGTAAATAAACGCCAAGTGATTGGTACAAGGCAGGAATGCTCTTTTTAAGAAACATCTCAACAAATTGTACCAAAGCTGCAATAACCAAAATAAATACTATGGTCTGCATATACTCAAAGCCTGTAGGTGCAAGTATAAATTTATATATTACAGATGTAACAAAAGACGCAATCGTTATTACAAAAATTACTGCTCCGCCCATGCCAGCGGCTGTCTCAACCCTTTTTGATACACCAAGAAATGGGCATAAACCTAGGAATTGAGAAAGGACAACATTATTTACGATTGCTGAAGATACTAATAACAAAATAAGACCTGTTACGTAATTCATTATCTTTCCTCCTTTCCTACAATATCATCATCTGCATAGCTGGAATCAGAGCCCGACTTTTCTACATCTGTGGCATTCATAGCGTTAGCTGTTTGTTTTACTTCAGATGCAGCTTGCAAATCTACTTTTGCAACATCCTTTGGATTGACAGGTGGTAGATTTGTGGTTTGATGAGTCATGGATTTACCTGTACATGCACTAGAAATGCTACATCCACTACAATCCCCAGCTAAACAGCCCTGCACGGCAGGAAGTGGTTTTCCCTTTTCTTCCATCTTTCTTCTAACCACATTCATGATTGCAACCAAGAAACCTAGCACCACGAAAGCACCAGGTGCAAGACCAAACAAGGTTATGTGGAAATCATTAAGCGGTTTGATAGTCACGTCAAAAATAGAGCCATTGCCTAAAATTTCACGAACAATACCAATTAAAGTAAGTCCAACTGTAAATCCTAGCCCCATTCCAATTCCATCGAACATAGAAGGAATAATGGAATTTTTTGATGCATAGCTTTCTGCTCTACCTAGAATAATGCAGTTAACAACAATCAAAGGAATATATATTCCAAGTGAATCATACAAGGAAGGTAAAAAACCTTGCATCAAAAACTGCACAATTGTAACAAATGAAGCTACGACAACTATAAACGCAGGCATTCGCACTCTGTCAGGTATAATATTTCTAAGAGCAGAAATCATCATATTTGAAAGAACCAAAACTACAGTTGTGGAAAGTCCCATTCCTATACCATTTATAGCTGATGTGGTAACTGCTAATGTAGGACACATACCAAGCATCAATACAAAGGTAGGATTCTCTTTCCAGAGTCCGTTGTATAATCTTTCTACATTTTTATTCATTTGTGCCACCTCCTACTAAAGAATTAAAGTAGGTTACACCAGCATTTACACCATTTGTAACGGCCTTAGATGTAATAGTTGCGGCTGATATAGCATCAATTTCTGATGAATTACTAGCACCACTTTTTGTAACAGTAAATATTTCAGCTGCTCTATTTACAAATTGTGATGAAAAAGTACCATCACCTGTATCTCTAGCCTTCATACCAAGTCCGGCAGTTTCTGAAATACTTGTTATAGAATATCCATTAATGATTCCATCATTTGTGATACCAATAGAAAATGTGATATCGCCGCCGTAACCAGCTGAAGAAGTAACGGTAATCACATATCCTAATGTGTTTCCAGAGCTATCTAAAGCTAGGACGCAATTATCTATAGAATCATCTGAGTACCCTGCATCAGCCACTAGCGCAGTAGCTGATTCAGAATCAAAACCGTCCAAATCACTGAATGAACTAGCATCGGCAAATACAGTCTGATATGCCTTTTGCAAAGCTTCTTCCTGGGCTTTGGCTATGGGTGCCTTAGTGATTTCATAAACCAATCCGAGTGCAAAACCTGCTATAACAGTAATGCATGTAAGAACAAGGGCGTCTTTAACTAATTTATTCATTAGCCTTCACCTCCCTTTGCTTTTTGACCTTTTTAATACCAAAAGCTCTTGGAACAGTAACCTTTTCAATCAAAGGAACAAGCAGATTGCTGAAAATAATTGCATAACTAACCCCCTCTGCACTGTTTCCAAAAATTCTAAAAATACCAGTCAATAAACCAAGGCAAATACCAAATATGATTTTACCAGTAGGTGTAATTGGTGATGTGACATAATCAGTAGCCATAAAAAATGCACCAAGCATCAATCCGCCACCACACAAATGAGCCACCAAAAAAGTAGCATCAAAACCATGTCCACCAAACAATATAATAAATATTGCAAACGTAAGAATATATACACCTGGAATTACTAAATCAATAACTCCTAAAAGTATCAAAATAATAGCACCAATCAAAATACAAAGAGCACTAGTCTCACCAATGGTACCTCCAGTGCGACCTATAAGCATATCTAAGGTATTAACTGTTTCCCCACTCTTTAATAGTGCAAGAGGTGTTGCGCCAGTAACTCCATCATATTCAAAATTGGTCATGGTAGCTGCAAATGATATCAGAAGAAATACTCTGCCTCCCAATGCAGGATTCATGAAATTCTGTCCCAATCCTCCAAACAACATTTTAACAACAACTATGGCAAATATGCTTCCTAAAACGGCTTGCCAAATAGGCAAAGTATGAGGCAAATTCAAGGAAAGTAGCAATCCTGTAACTACTGCACTTAAATCGTTAATCGTACTCTTCTTTCCAATAGCCTTTTCAAATAGATATTCTGACAATACACAAGTCAGAATACAAACAGCAATAACTAATAAAGCTCTAAAGCCGAAATTAAAAATTCCAAATATCGTAGTTGGCATAAGGGCCAGAATGACATAAAGCATAATTCGGCTAGTATCGTCCTTACCTCTAACATGTGGAGATGAAGACACATTTAATAATTCGCTCACTTTAACCCCATCCTTTCTACTTTTTTCTCTTGTCTGCTAAAACTATTTTCTTCATAGTTTTGATTGATTGAGCTAAATGCTTTCTAGCTGGGCATGCAAAGCTGCAGCTGCCACATTCAATGCACTCAAGTCCGTACCATTTTTCAAACATTTCTTTATCGTTATGCTCCGAAAACTTAGCCAGTCTAGAAGGAATCAAGTTTTCAGGACAAGCTTCTACGCATCGTCCACAATTGATACATGCAGTTGTCTCAAATCTAGAAACCTCATCCTCAGACAAACATAAAAGTGCACCCGAAGTCTTAGTAGTAGGGACATTGGCATCTAAAAGGGCAAAACCCATCATTGGTCCACCAGATATAAGCTTTTTAGCTTCTCTCACGTAACCGCCAGCAGCCTCAAGAATCTCATTACAATTAGTTCCAATGCATATCCTGAAATTTCTAGGTTCCATTACTGCATCACCAGTAAGGGTAAAAATACGATCCATAACTGGTTTACCTTCAATAATTGCTGTATAGATAGCATTAATTGTCGCCACGTTATCTACTATACAGCCAGCATCTGCAGGCAGCATTTTGGAATTAATTTCTCTACCTGTGCAGGCTTTGATGAGCTGACGCTCTCCACCTTGAGGATATTTCGTCATCAAAGGTACAACCTCAAGCCTTGGTTCGTTTTCGACCAATTTTTCCATTAATGCTATAACGTCGCTCTTATTGTCTTCAATGCCAAGCAGACCTTTCGCCTTAGGGAAAAGCTGTAAAATAATCTTCATGCCAGTAATTAATTTTTCAGGCTCCTCCACCATACTTCTGTAGTCAGAAGTGAGATAAGGCTCGCATTCTGCACAATTTGCAATTATGTAATCGATTTTTTCTGGATTATTAGGCGAAAGTTTAACATGAGTAGGAAATCCAGCTCCACCCATGCCCACAACTCCAGCCTCCTGGATTTTTTTGATAATCTCATCATTAGAAAGTTTTGTGTAATCAGTGCAACCTTCAAAACCAACTTCTATGAAATTGCCATCACTTTGAATGATAATAGAATTAACTAAGTCACCTGTAGCAACTCTTCTTGGCTCTATAGCCTTGACTGTACCTGAAACGCTCGAATAAATAGGTGATGAAACAAATCCACCGGCATCAGCTATTTTTTGGCCTCTAAGCACAGTGTCTCCAACAGCAACAACGGCTGTGGCAGGCGCTCCTATATGTTGCGATAAAGGAAAGACCATCTCGCCTTTTGGCAAAAGCTCCTTAATAGGCTTTTCCTTAGATAATTCTTTGCCATCATAAGGATGAACTCCGCCTTTGAATGTTCGTAGGCCCATTAAATCTACCCTCCTTTTACTATTTTAGTGCCAAATATACAACATATTTGACACTTTATTTAATTTGATTATATCATTTATATAAAAAGAATAGAGAATTTTTATCATTTATTTTGTACATTTTTAAGTACCAAAAGTGTAAACTTAATGTAAAATTGAACAAATAAATATATAGAAAGATATAAAATATGGAAATAATTAATAATACATACGAGCTTACATCAATCAGCTATGCTTTAAATAAATACTTTGACGAAAACACATTATTCTTTGATATAGAATGCACTGGATTATCACCAAGAAAGTCATATATCTATTTGATTGGATATGCCATTAGGGAGGATAATCAAATCTCTATATATCAGCTGTTGGCAGGTGATGAATCAGAAGAAATTGAAATTTTGACTTATTTTGAAAATATACTCACCCATTATGAAAAGCTATTAGGCTTTAATTCAACTAGATTTGATGAGTCATTTATTGTAGAAAGATGTCGAAAATACGGAATAAAAACATCCATAAAAAGTAAGTATCATTTAGATATGTATTTAGCAACTACAAAAGCAAAATGCTTGTTAAATCTGCCTAATTATAAGCAAAAAACAATTGAAGCTTTCCTTGGTCTAAATAGGGATGATGAATATGATGGTGGACAACTCATTCCTGTTTATAAACACTATGCATTAACAAAGGATTTAAAATCTAAAGAGTTAATATTATTACATAACTTTGAAGATGTTAAGGGCATGATATATATAGCAGATATATTGTCGTACCCAGATTTGATAAAATCCGACTTAACATTAATCGAGCAAGACCTTGATGACGATAAATTTAGATTTGTAATTGAAACAAGCATTAATATTCCAAATAGTATTAATAAGCAACGAGATTATGGTATGTATATTATAAAAAATAATCGTATATACGTTACCCTAAATGTTAGAACTGAAAATCTATATACATATCTCCCCGATTATAAAAAATATTATTATATCCCCTCTGAAGATATAATAATACCAAAATCACTAGGGGAAAGTATGGATAAAACCATGAGACAACCAGCTAAAAAATCCGATTGTAAAGTAAAAAAATCGGGAAGCTTTATACAGCTTCCCGACAAACTCGAAATAAATAGTTCAATTCATATATTCAAGCAATCATATGAATCAAAAGAGGCTTTTATATCAACAGATGAAATAAAGCCAGAGGTGCTATTAGCAATCACAAGATATATGTTGAAGCATTAAACCTTCTCGTAATAGAAAGAATAACGCCTCTTGTATCCAATATCTTTATAATCAATAACCTGCTCTGTAGAACCAATAAATAATATACCACCCTGACGAAGTGAATTAGCAAACTTTGCATAAACCTCATCCTTTGCTTCGTCAGTAAAATAAATCAAAACATTCCTACACACAATCATGTCGTAGTTTGAAGGATAAGAATCTCTAAGCAGATTATGTTCCTTAAACTCAACACATTTTTTTATTTCTTCACTAATTTGGAAAGAATTTCCAACAGGAGTGAAATACTTCTTTTTCAAATCAGCAGGAACATTAGCAATACTTTTAGCATTGTAAAGTCCTACTTTGGCAGTAGCTATAACCTGTTTATCAATATCAGTTGCTAAAATTTTAATCTTGTTAAGAGGAACATGTTGCGATAAAGCCATAACTAGGGAATAAGGCTCATCACCAGTTGAGCATGCTGCACTCCATATTTTTAGATTCTGACCAGATTTAGCCATAAGCTCAGGTATAAATTCTTTGGTCATCAAATCCCACTGTTCTGGATTACGATAAAATTCTGAAACGTTAATAGTCAAGAAATTGACAAATTCATCGAAAATAGCTTTGTCATTTTTTAAAAGCATTACATATTCGTGATATTCCTTACATCTGTGCTTGGTAATTAAGGAATCTATCCTTCGGCGCATCTGCTTTTCCTTGTAGGAACTTAAATCGATTTTAGTTAAATCATAAACCTCTTTTTTGAAAGCATCGTAATTATCCATATGATTTTGCTCCAATCTTTATAATTAAAATTTCCTAGTTACCACTTGAATAGATTCATTATACAGATTATTTGTGTAATAATTGTTATTTAATAAAGAATTTTTTATAAGATAAAAAGCAAAAATAAACCCCAAGCTATATCCAATAGCTTGGGGCTAAAATTAATTATTATTCTTCTTCAGAAGCAACTTCTTCGATATTAACATCAGCAACATCTGATTCTTCGTCTTCCTCTGGAGCAAGGAGAGCTTTCATTGAAAGACTGATTTTCTTATCAGCATCATTGAATTCAACAACCTTTGCTTCGATTTCCTGACCAATTGAAAGCACATCTGAAGGCTTTTCAATACGATCCTTAGAAATCTGAGAAACATGAAGTAAAGCATCGATTCCAGAAGCAAGCTCAACAAATGCACCGAAATCCTTCATTCTTACGACTTTACCCTTAACAACTGTGCCAACAGCATACTTTTCTGCAGCACCATTCCATGGGTTTTCAGAATCAAACTTGCAAGAAAGAGCAATCTTGCCATCGTTAATGTCTTTAACGAAAACTTTGATTTTATCTCCAACATTAAGTGTCTTTGTAGGATTCTCAACACGACCCCAGCTCATTTCTGAGATGTGAAGAAGACCGTCTGCTCCACCTAAATCGATGAATGCACCAAAATCCTTAACATTCTTAACTGTGCCCTCGAATTCCTGTCCGATAGCAATCTTTGAAAGTAATTCTTCCTGAGCCTTTGCTCTGTCAGCAACGAGAAGAGTTTTTCTGTTTCCAATAATTCTATGACGTCTAGGATCAAACTCTGTAATAACAAAGCTAATCTCCTGTCCCTGATATTTTCCAAGATCCTTTTCGTAAACATCTGATACGAAAGAAGCTGGAATAAATACTCTTGCTTCATCAACAACAACTGTAAGACCACCCTTTAGGACCTTATCAACTGTAGCAGTGAGAACCTCACCACTTTCAAATGCTTCTGCAAGTCTTTCGTTGCCCTTTTCCTGAGCGAGTCTCTTGTATGATAAGAGAACCTGTCCCTCACCATCATTTACCTTTGTAACAATAGCTGATAGTGAATCACCAACATTAACTAAAGTAGTAAGATCAACATTTGATTCGTTAGTGTACTCTGAACGTGTAATGATACCATCTGACTTATAACCGATATTTAAAACGATTTCATCTGGCTTAACGCTAATAACAGTACCGTCTACTACCTCTCCATTGTGTATAGTTTTAAATGATTCCTCCAACATTTGTTCAAAACTCATTTCTGACATTTCTTTTGAACCTCCTCGATAATATTGTTTGGGGTGGATGCCCCTGCGGTAATACCTACACTTTCAATGGAACTAAGGTCAGATGGCTGGAAATCATCAGCCTTCTGGATATAGTAAGTATTGTTGCACCTCGTTTTGCATATCTCATACAATTTCTGTGTATTGGATGAATTCTTACTTCCAATAACTAACATAGCATCAACCTTAGAGGCTATGGAAGCCGCTTCAAGCTGTCTTTTGTTAGTCGCATCGCATATTGTATTCAAAACAATAATATGATAACCTTTTTGCTTTATAATTTCAACTAATTCTTGAAATTTATTATGATTAAAGGTGGTTTGAGAAACAATACATATAGTCTTGTCTGAATTAACTGAAAAGTCTTTAGCGCTTTGCTCTCCTGAAATAACAGTATAATCCTCACCATTTATCCAGCCAACAATACCTCTAACCTCAGGATGTTCAGGATTCCCAATGATTACAATGTATTCGCCATTTTTTGAGTGCTCGTCAACTGCCCTATGGATTTTTTTAACAAATGGACAGGTGGCATCAATCACCTTGTGCCCTTTATTTTTTAGTGACGTTTCAACGGCTTTTGTAACACCATGAGAGCGAATTATAACAGTTCCAGGTGCATAATCAGTATGTAAATCTTCATCCATGACTTTAACGCCATTTGCTTCAAATTCCTTTACAACCTCTTCATTATGGATGATAGGTCCATAGGTATAGATAGGGGAATTTCCACTATTAATCTCTTTTTTTACAACATCTACAGCTCTTTGAACACCAAAACAAAATCCTGCAGACTCTGCTAATATAACTTCCATAAAATATATTCCTACTTACATAAGTCAATAATTTTATTAACTACTTCATCAATAGTCATATCTGAACTATCTACCAAAATTGCATCGTCAGCTTGTTTTAAAGGACTAATCTCTCTATGTGAATCTCTATAATCTCTTTCTTCTATATCTTTTGAATGTTTTGAAGGAATTCTATTATCACTTTTTTCCATCCATTTTTTTATATTTTTTGTTTTTTCTAAAATTCTTATTTTTCTTTGATTAATTCTTCTTATATCATTTATTTCCCCAAAAATTTCGATAACTTCAAAAATATCTGGATTTTTTCTTTCGAACTCTCTTTTACCTTCATTTTCTAATTTATAATATTTTTTTAAATAATTATTTTTAATACTACTTAATTGAAAAGCCATTTCTCTTTCATACTCATCTTTTGAACTTTTAAAAGGCATTCTTGGACTATTATTAGCTATAATCCAATCTTTAACATTTTTCGCTCTTTGCAAATAAATTGACATTTTTCTTTTATCTATTTGTTCTACAATATCAATTACTTCTTTTATTCTTGGATATCTTTGTTCAAATTCTTCTCTTTCATTTTGAGATAAGCTATAATAATAATTTACATAATGATATCTAATATATCTCATTTTTGTTCCCAAACTTTTTTCTTCTTCATCACTAGATTTAGGAGATGGACTATTTACTGTATGATGTTTATTCATCCAATTAACAATCAAAGCTATATTGTCTATATATGGATAAATTGGTGGCTCTTTTTCTTTCTTGTCAACAAAATTCATAATTTCAATTATTTCAAAAATCTCAGGATTTTCTTGTTCATATAATCTTTTCTTATCTTCATCATATTTCAAATATGGTATAATAACCTGTCTTCTAATTTTTCTATATAAAAATGAGACATTCAATTAAATCAGTTATGCTTACGGTGCTTGCGGCACTCGTAGGCACTGTGTCTTTTGCCCAGGTGACCACCTCCGTCCTCGGCGGAAAGATCATCGATGAAACCGGAGAGCCTGCTGCCATCTACACATTCAACGCTGATCTTAAGAAAAGGCTGAAGTCATTTTCAAAAAAGCATCCGGATCTCTGCAATATGACTGTTGAAGATAAAGAGTTCGGGAGCATGACATACGAGATCGATAAATCGAGGCTTCAGATCAGATTTACAGCACCGTACAGCGCGGAGCGTAAAGAGTGTGTTGGCAAAATGGGAAGGAAAAACAAGAAAAAGTCGAAGCGTGAGTAGAAGGGAGATGATTGAATGAATCCGGGAGGAGATGCAGCAGAACAGGTCGTGAGGCTGTCACTCGAAGGAGTGGAAGTCGCGGCGAAGATATCAGGCAACGGCGCGAAGAACATCGCGCTACTTTTGTATGCAACTCTCAAGCAGGAACAGAAGACCAAGGGCAAGGCCAGACTGACTAGTATGCTGAAGTCAGGTAAGGAGCTCAAGGTCTATACGATCACACAGAAGGACCTTCCTAAGTTTTCGCAGGAAGCGAAACGAT
>ERZ842401.7626-NODE-7626-length-11007-cov-7.621804_pt1 | contig 11007 bp, 6 predicted proteins | sample MGYA00521270_ERZ842401 | MGnify/ENA primary metagenome ERZ842401 (study PRJEB31892, sample SAMEA3878208) | bioreactor metagenome | biome: Moose rumen | place: Sweden | collected 2011-10 | study: EMG produced TPA metagenomics assembly of the PRJEB12797 data set... | reverse complement strand
GCGAGTTCCACCACTCGCGGCCCTCGCCGTCCACCTCCTTGATGCTGTCAAACGGCGGCTGCATCTCTTCGGGGTCAAACAATGTATTCTCCTCTTTCATATCTCGTATTTCTTTATTCCAATAATGTTTTTATCCGTTTCATTATTACTCCTGTTCTCATTAACCCTTAACCATGTGTGTCTGCCTTTAGCCTGCTTCCAGGCTACTTTCACCCTGCTTCTAGGCTCCTTTCAGGCTTACTCTTGAGTATGGATAGAAGCAGCTTAGAGTATGGCTAGAGTATGCCTTCACTATGCTTAGCGTACGTCCTGTTCTTGTTGCCACCGTATGCCTCCAGATAGCCAAACTCCGTAAGTTGGCGCAGGTATCGCTTGGCGGTGGTGGGATTGAAGCCAAAGTGACTGACGATGGCCTCTGTCGTAATCCGGTCTTTATCGTCCGCAAAAACCAAAATATCGACCAGTTTCTCTGCCAAAGAGGGCTTTATCGACCATTTATCGACCATTTCCCGCTTCAAAACCTCTTTATCGGCCACTTTCTCTGTAGTCGAGGCAACAAACTGGTCGATATCAGTTTGCAGATGACGGCAATGAAGCCTGGTCATACAATCGACGAATATGCCAATCTCTTCTTTCTCACGAGCATCTATCAGCGCCTGAATGTATTCCGCTTTATCCTCCTTCAACACCTTCGCCCCCAGCACGCCAAACTCCCATTGCAGCAGGTTCATCAGCAGCCGGCAGGTGCGCCCGTTGCCGTCCGCCCACGGATGAATCGTCACCAGTTCATAGTGCGCCCAGAAACTCAGTTCATAGACGGCAGCCGCATCAGCCGCATCGATGGCCTTGCGCCGCCTGTTTAATTCCTCGCAGAATATCGCCAACCGCGATGGCACCTTCTGAAACGCCAGGTACGACCTGCCGCCCGTACCAGCCGTCACATTCAGCTTGCGCAGTTCACCCTTTGCCGCAGAGAAATCGCCACCTGACGAGTGGTACTCGCTCCCTGTTCTGGCCATCACCTTCGATGCCAGCAGGATGAGCCAATCCACTGTGATGGGTTCATGCCGGTGAATCCACTCCCGTCCGTAGTCGTAGGCCACCTTCAGGTCGAGGTTCATCATCTGCTCCATCATCGTGCGCTTGCTGCTGGTGATACCCTCGTCGAACAGCAGTTGCGCCTCCACCTCCGTCACCGTAGAGCCCTCAATGGCCGTAGAGTGCGTGATGATGGAGTACAGATAGAACTTCTCAAAGTCTATCTGCTCAGATATCCCCAGTTCCTTATGTTGCCGGAGCAATCGCAACAATAAGTCCTTGTTCTCCTGTGTCATATCTCGTATTCCTTTATTTCTATAACGTTTTTGTTCCTTGTTCTATTGCTTATTTGATGTCAGCGGCCTGTCCCTGTGGCATCCGTCAGTACCTCCCAATGCCCATCTTTGCGCCCGCCTATACGGATAATGATGCTGGCAGATTGCAGGTACTCTAAGTCACGTTTAATGGTTCTTGTCACCACGCCTGTCTTTTGTGACATTTCGTATGTTGTCACGTATGCATCTTCTTTTATCATTTCGACGATAACTTTCTGCCTGTCAGTAAGTTCTTTGGTGACATCTTTGGTGACATCTTTGGTGACATTGCCATCATTTGCACCACTCGAATCTATCGTTATCGCCTTATTGACGAAATATGGGTGACATGGGATATCGATAAGAAAATACGTTCTCTCATCGTCGGTCTCTATTTTTGCCGATGGGGAGCCGTTTGCCTCGTACCCACCACCCGTCTCGTCGAAGTCGTTAGCGAATGCGCAGATGGTGCGATAGATGGCATCAGGGTTCCACCCAGTCTTGTACTCTATGCGGTCGCCCTCAACAGCACGTCCGCTGAGCAGTTCCTCTATGTTGATTGGTAGTCTCATATCTCGTATTCCTTTTTTTCTATAACGTTTTTATCCATTGCGATATTACTTCTTCCGTCAGCTGTCTAACATCCATTTGCCATACCCCTGTCTTGATCTTCTATCCTCATTCCCAAGTTCTAACAGAACACCTTTGAATTTGGATACCACATAGGTAAAGTGTGGCTTTACTGTTCTTATAGTTCATCGAATCCTCTCATTAATAATGCTTTAAGATTTAGTCTAAAACCCCATTTTAGCTTATCTGTTAAAGGCTTAAGTCCAATGGCCACATTTTGCATGACTTTGAATTTCCAACTCTCCAGAACGCGATTCTTTCTATCCCATTCTACCATTCTCTTTATTAGTTCAATGTCTATTTCTACGTCGTTCACATTAACATCTCTGACAGTATTTCGTTGCTTTTCCCTTTGTTCCTTTTCTTCCTGCTCTTCCTCTTTCAGTCGGTCAATTTCTTCTAAGAGTTCGTAATTCTCTTCGCAGATCTTGTCAAAAATAGCCATTCCACGAGATACGGTTGCAGGTGTCAGTTTGTGGTTATACTTCAAGTCATTTGCGATCTCTTTGGCTTTCGACTGGAGGTTCAAACTGAGCATTCCTGATTCTGTTCCCCACTCGGCAAATTTTATCCATAATTTGTAGGGTATTGATTTTACTATCTTTAAGTCGTGGTCATATTTGTCATCGGCATCCGTATTGACGGTAACTTTTCTTGTTATTGTAGTATTTGGAGCAACCAGGTCTTCTTCTATTGAATCCAAGTCAAGTTTCCAGTCTTTGTTATCCCTGACAGAAGTCCAGCACTCTTCTTTCTTTGCCCATTCAAGATAGTTGTTAGAAGGCGAAATACTCATAATGAAAGGGTTGACCTGTAGCATCAACGAATAGATGGCTTTAGCTAAAGGTTCAGAAACTTTCTGGTTTTTCCATATCCTGTACAGGTTTATTCTTCCACCAGCCAGGTGATTAAGTAGGCCAATGGTATAAGGAACGACTACTGATTTCAGTTCACCTATGTTGTTGCCTTTTCTCTTCGTTCCATATAACTCATCTGCCGCTTTGAAAAGAATTGCTTTTGCAATGGTGTCCTCAAAGTAGATGTTGTTGATTTTCTTGGCACTTGAAGGCAGATTCTTTGCAATGAACTGTGCATAATTCTTTTCTGACCCTCTTACAACAATATGAGGACCAATGACCAACTTGCTTCCTTCATAGATTTCTTCGAAGCAGTTTATGTACTTGGCCAATTCAACCTTTGTGAACATCTGATTCTTGGGATATTTAAGGTCGAAAGCCTTTTGTCTTGACGCAGTGAAACCTTCTTTTAGACGAATGTTCTTATATTGAGACCTGGCACGCTCAAAGAACCAATAGGTCTGTATTGACCGTTCTGGTGTGACAGGAGTCATCACATAGCGTGAAACTTTCTCTAGCTCAACAAGTATTGGATTGTTGGCAGAGAAGTCAGCATTGTTTACCTTGTTCTGGGTGTTTGCATATTTCGAGATATCTGAAACGATATTGGCATATTCGTCTTTCTTCTTTACTATCGAGAATTTGACCTGTACATATATGTCCGATATATCAGCCTTATCCTTCTTCTCGGTGTGATAGATAGAGGCTGTTGTTTGTCCACCGTTTACGATTTGCAAGTTGGATATAACCCGTATGTTGCCATCGCTATCAAGTTCCATAGCATCAGCAGTAGCAGCTATCCCGTTATTATATGCCAAGAACATGTGAGGCCGTTCTTTTATCGTTTCTCTAATGCCTTTATTAATCTTTCCTGTGAATTGCAAGAAGGAACGCACGTTTTGTTCCAGAAGTCTTCCTCCATATCTTTCATACAAACTCGATAAACATTTCCCTGGAAGTATAGAAACGTATGCCTCATAATCTGGGTTACTTGATGATGCATGCAGACAGGGAACCTTCCATCCTTCCTCTTCAAAGTTGATAATGATAGGAGCATGAGATTGTTCAGAAATCTGGTACAGATAGTTAATATCGACAATTCGGTAATAAATCTTGTAGCCACTTATCTCTTTGCTTTGAGGAATGTCACCTTTGTACACACCATTTGTCAAAATGAAAGCATTTATTCTGACGAGCGAATCCCTTAGTTCCTTGTATGTCCCTAAAGTGTTCGTAAATTCAAATATAGTAGACGATTCTTCTATCTCGTTTCCAAAATCAGAATAGATGGCATTCCTGAAATAATTAGTTATTCGCGTGGCAGCGTTATCTATGTCCCTCTTTAATATTGTAATAGGCTCATCGGTTCCCTCATATATGGAAATGAACAAGTCCACAGTTTCGTAATTGTCAGCTATCGCATAACCATTTATCTTCTGCTGGTTTCTGGTTCCTAAGTCTCTTTCATAGAATGCAACATCAGAATTCTCTGTTTCACCTGCTTCACTTAGGAGTTCCAGACACATTCGGGTAAATGTCTGTTCTTGATTATCACCCTCTTCATTTGCAATTTGCCGAGTTGCAACCTCCTGTACTAAGGATTTGTAGAATTTATTTATTTCCTTCATAAGCTTCAATGGTATAAATGACGTTTTGTTCGTTAACATTGTTCTCGCTAGAGAAATTCAGTGAGATAACATATTTCACTTCAGAAACTCCCATCTTCAATTCATCTTTCTTTATTCTTGGGAAATCATCTTTAACTTGGAAGAACTGTTCTTTCCGAATATGATAATGACGTTCTTTGTAGAATTCTTCATCAAAATCAAAATAGCCAACAAGAATTAACTTGCTCTCAAAGACACTGGTGGCTCTATTATCACCTTTCAATAATTGACGGATAGCTGCAATCAGTTCTGGTAGTGTTTGACCACCTTGCTGTAAGACTTCAACAACTAGATTGAATAGGAATAAGTGTTCAACCCCTGTTTCGTCCAATTGTAGTTCACCATTGATTGAGATACCTGAATGACTATTAGCAGATGTCGCCTTAACCTCAACTGCCCACATGTCGCTTTGGAAATCTTTGGGTGCATTATCAGGTCCTACCCAAAAGCCCGTCGTGGTGACTTTATCAATAGATGACAATAAAAGTTTTCTAAGGAAGAACAGTTCACCAAAGAGACCTTGCTGTTCTTGCGCAGATAGCTTTTGATCCTTTTTCCTAGAAAACAGCTCTTTCCACTTCCTCATTTGAATGATTACTATCCGCATTCCTTCTTTTTCGGATGGAACCTCAATAATTGAGTTGACTACATTTGCACATATGGTCGCGAAAATGTCATTTGCACGGGCTTCTCTATTGACGAGTTGAATAAGAAGCAGTTTTGAATCCGAAAAAGAAGTGTCATTGAATAAGGATACTTTTAGTTCAGACAAATCTTGAAAACCAGAGATGTCCAGTTTGATATCCTGATGAAATGAAAACGCAATCCCAAAGTATTTCTCTGGATACTTATATGTACAGAACGTCTTAAGATCTGAAGGTATATCAAGTGCTCTTTTAACAAGCCCTTCTGTACCTTCCGTTTCAAGTTTCTGCCAAACTGCCTTTATAGTATCAACTCTGTTCATAGACATTATCGTTTTCTTGTTCAAAAATATCTTCAGTATCCGCAAAGTCTGTCAGTTGATTGACAGAATATGAAATGGCTACACCAGTATTTGTATGAGGAAAGGATATGGCGAAACTCATATAAGGTTCATTTCCGTCTTTGCTGGCTGTAACATAATCAACCGATGGTTTGATGGGGTATATTATCAATAATGGATGCTTGACATTTCGATATTTTTCTCTCACAAGTTTAGGACTTGGGTAGGATTGCTTTCTGTCTTTCAACTTCTTGTTGGTTTCGTCCAATGCTTCCTTCAATACCGTCTCGTCCAAGTCAATAAATTCATCACGTGGATTACCAAGTATATGGTTTTTCCTTAACAGGTAATGCTCAGAGGCGTCACTGGAAGGCACGCGCATAAAGTAATTGAACCCAAGGCCATTTGATAAATAGCCATCACATTCACCTGATTTTTCTCCAGTCGGTTTATTCATCAACGCAACGCTCCACTCCGATAATTCACCAGAATTGTTAACCTGTCTTATGTATTCTGATATTGCTCTTAGATTAACCTTTACCATAGAAGATGGCAAACGGAAACTCTCGAAGAATGCCAATATGATATCAACGTCAATATTCCGCCATAAGTAATTCTTGCCTACCAAGTTGTATGACCCTAGTTTGCACAATAAAGTATCTGCAGCCACAAAATTAGTGTGTCTGTTAACTTTATCTTTAAGCAATTGATATGTTTCGACTAATCGCCCTGCCCAAGAAACTTCAATGGTGCTTGCATATCGCATTTTTGCCAATGATGTTATCTGCAATACGCCTGGATGATTCCTTACTTTGAGAGCATAGTCTTCTGGAGTTCCACCAACCTCATAAAGATAGCTGAATTCTTCTCTGAGTTCTTCACTGGCCAACGTAATATGACGATACCATTCATTCAATTCACTGCTTGTGAAGAGCCTACATAAATCAACATAGCCTGAACGATATCCAAACCAACGCCCCATCTGCATCAGGGTGTCGTACATCTTAGATGCTCGAAGGAAATAGCTCACGGAAAGACCTTCAAGTGTCAGACCTCGTGACAGTTTATCTCCACCGATGGCGATTACAGAAATTCCTTCGTCCTTGTTATCGTAATAGGTCAAAGCATCTTTTGATGAGCCATTAATGGATTTAACGGTGATTTTCTGAACGGCTTTATAAAGCTGTGATTTCACATCTTCCCACTTGTGAATTTCCAATGAGTCATCAATATATTTGAATTTGGAATCCAATATTGTTTGAGTTGTCGTCTTGTACGATTTGTAAGTGCCTTTATCCTCTTCAAATACTTTTCTCAATTCTTCAAGAACCATTTTGTCACCAGCTTCAATTTCTTGTTTGTAGTAATTGAAGATACGAGTTACCAAATCCTTTATATGATTTTGCCAAGATTGGAACCGACTTACGTGTATGAGCATCGAGTTATGTTTATGCTCCTGACCACGAAGGTTTCTTATAGCACATGTCACAATAAAACATTTTATTGCCAGTCGCAACGATTCTGGAACCTCAGACAAAGTTGGCTTAATATCGTCTTTCTTATGTTTGTTGGGAACGAAGGTGGCAAAGTCACTGATAGGTATGACGATTGGCAATAAATCATCATTCGTGTCATCAGGTATCAATGATGTACCAAAGACTTTGTCCGGTCCAATATAGGTAGTAGGAGAAGGTAGATTGATAATGAAATCTCTTGGGAACAGATTTGAATCATCCTGCGGAATGAAGATATTAGCAAATGGAGTTGCCGTGTATCCAACATAGGCAGTACGATTAAATTTGTTCAGGATTGAACAAATGTACTTGTTTATTGTTGTAGGGTCATCATTTGAGGCATTTGTATTTATCGATGCATTATCCGCCTCATCATCAATCATTAGAAGGGACTTGTTGTTTATCTTCCCATTCTCAGAATGCGTATTCAACCAAGTATTAAGTCGTTTCAAGACGGTTGAGTTCTTCTTTACTACAAGAAGTGCAGGTTGTGGGGCATTAAAGTTAAATCCGGCTGTATTAGCAGAACGGCTGGTGAAATCTCCTTTTTCGGAATTGGTGGTATAAGAGTTGGCTATAGCATCATCGAATCCGGGGATTAATCCAACTCCTATTTTTGTTGTCTCTTTTGTGCTTGCTCGCTCAAATTGAGTATCAAAGCCAAGAAAACCTTCATCCAATCGTAACTGAGTCTGACTACGAAGGTTGTTATAAGTTCCTGCCAACACAATAATCAGATTAAATCCAGCATCTGCAGCCTTACACACAAGTCCTGTATAATTAGCAGTCTTGCCCGATTGAACTTGTCCGACAACAAGTCCTTTCTTATTGATTACAATATCTGTTTTTTGAGGATTAAAGAACCTGTCAAGGATTTTATCCGTCATATCGTCTAATCCTTGAATAGTTGCAGGTTCAAATCCTTTTTGATGCTCAAGATAATATTTGTAACGGCTCCAGAATGACCATTTACAAGTTTCCGCTGCTTTAAACGCCATCAGCCAAGGCTTACGACGTTCACGCCCTTCCAATATTTGCATAGGTTCAACACGAACACTATATATTGACATTAGTTTTGTTTTGAGTACCTCCTTGCTAAGTGTGGGGAACATCAGAACCACACTATTGATCGCTGTGTCAATATCGTTGTCACTAACAGCCCCTTTCAAGCCTATTAGGATTCTGCAAACTTCTATGGCTTTTTGATATGATTCCATATTCATAATTCGTCAATTAGGTCTTCGTAATTGTTAAATGGTTCAATTGTTTTAAGAACAGCTTTTGCTTGCTCTTTTGTTTGGCCAGATGCAGTTAAATTGTTATACATCCTCTGTAACATTTCCAGTATGAGGGCTGTGTCCATATCAGAGAATGGCTCTTTTTGCATGTTCTCTTCGCTGGACTGCTTGATGAAGATGGTAGGAGTGGGTATTGATTCTTCAATGATACGTAACAACATACTAATTGCATGTTTGGGATTTGTTTGTGCTTCTTCTTGCAAATCCTTTATCAATTGGTTATCGCGATTAACCACAAATGACCATTTGTTCCCCTTTTTCTTTTCCAACCAAAGGGGTTGAAAGTTTATACCTGCCTTTTTCTTTAATATCTTCCCTCTATGTCTGTAAACTTCCATTCCTTTGTTCCTTACATCAAGGGCATAAGAGCGAAGCTGTTCGCGACAAGAAAGAGGCGGTATCGCTGTAGATTTCTTAATATCGATTTGCCATTCTGAATCCAGCGTGTTTGGCAAATCTATGCTGATACGCACAAGTTTGTAGTGGTCTTCTTTCCTAAAAAGGTTAAGCCAACTGCCCGCAAGCAGAAGTCTCTTACCTCGATATACATAGAAGCCCTGTGCAGCCGGATAGCCATTCATTCCCTCTGCATCCTTATACTTCCGCTCTGAACTGAAATTATTCTTGTGCGGCAATATATACCCTTTTACCTCAGCCCTGTTGTTTCCAAAAAATAACTTCTCAGTAGGAAAATGTTGCGTCTTTTTCTCATCTGGGCAAAAAGGATTCCATGCTTCAATGGGATTCTTTCCCCAATATATAGTAATATCTTTGCTTTCTATAAAACGATGGAAGGTCATTGCTATATGAGATTTTACCCTTGCCCATGCATCTGAGAATTTTTGCTTGGCTACGATGTCATCAACTGATGTTGCTGGTGGTATGACTCTGTCTAAGTCTGTCCAGATTATCATTGTGCCAGAATTTTGTTCGTCCAAAGCATTCGTAAAAGCCTCTGGTGCCCACCTTATTAGCTCCCATTTATGAGTCATCGCAACATAATCCAAATCCCATGTCCAGTAGGCAGAATGATGACCGGTCTTCTTGCTAATCACGGTCAGTTTTCTGCATTGAGAAAAAGAAGCCGTTTTCATCCCTAAGCCAAAACGCCCTAAATCATTAATATCTCTGGAATCTAAGGGATTTTGAGCTCCTGGGCGCATGGCTTCAACTATCTCTTCGCTGTTCATGCCCAAACCATCATCCATGATGGTGACAATGGTTTTTCCGCCATTCCAGATTCTTTCAATATATATGTTTTTTGCACCTGCTGATATGGAATTATCCAAGATATCAGCAACTGCAGTTTCAAGGTTATATCCAATAGCCCTAAAGGTCTCAATCATGGAGGCTGCTTCAGGAACCGCTTCTGTTTTAGATAGTAATGAATAATCCATAGCTTACATTTGTTTTAGAATCTCTTTAGCTATATTATAGGCTAATACGACAGGAACTGCATTGCCAATTTGTTTAAACGCAGCTCCTCTGTTTCCTTCAAAGAAGTAATCGTCTGGAAATGATTGTAGTCTTGCTGCTTCTCTTACTGTTATTGAACGCACATTCTCAACCGTCGGGTTGGGTGTCGGATAGATATAATAATGTCCATCCTTCGATATGTGCGCAACAACTGTATGACTGTATCCATCTGGGTCAACTACGGAATATCTATCCAAGAACGATTTCGTGTTTTTGTGAGTCTGCAAATGTGCAGGAAGTTTGGAGTAGTCTAACTGTTTCCTTTTCTCTCTCCATTGCTTGATTGCCATGCAGTATATTTCTCTGTCATTGGCATTGTGTGGTCGTGCTATATGTTGGGTTGTGAAGTTGAAGTTATTATTGCGGATTGAAGATTCTTTCAGGTACGGCATCTCGTTCAATTCTTTAGAATAGGTAACTGCAGCCGTAAGACTTCCCTCGCCAGCCTTTCTTTCTGGAAGATCAGAGAACAAGTCCTTCATTACGCCATATGAATTACTTTCTTTTTCCAGTATAGGGTAAAAGTGTTTTTGACCCTTGGTGTTTACGCTTTCTTTGCGCCATCCTACAATAATGATCCGTTGTCTCTTTTGTAGTACTCCATGTTCTGATGCATTTTGAACTTGCATTTGCATTTCATATCCAATACCGTCAACAAGTTCTTTCAGGTCCTTTAGTGGTTCACCTTTCTTTGCCGTAACAATACCTAAAACATTCTCAAATACAAACATCTTAGGTGTATATCTTTCAAGGAACTTGACATAGTATTTGTACAACTCATTTCTTGGGTCTTTCTCAACATCCTTTCCCATCCTTGACCTCCCAACAATTGAATATGCTTGGCAAGGAGGACCACCAATAATCAGATCAACGCTGCTATCTCCCTTTAGATTGTCAACTCTCTGGAAAATGTCATCAATTGTAGATGGGCCAATAGTGGCATGAATGACGCTGTCAATAATTGAAGTGGGAACTTGGTCCCATAGCTTTTGGCCACTTTCTCCTTCTTCCTTTTCCAATAAGTATTTTTTGTATATGTCTAATTTGCCGTTTTCTTCCAAGTAATGATATGCAGCTCTTGTCTTCAAGGTCTCACAAGCATATTTGTCCATCTCTATATGAGCAATAGGAGAGAACCCTGCTCTGACAAATCCTTCCGACAAGCCGCCAGCACCAGCAAACAAATCTATGAATGTATATTTCTTCTTTGTCATTTCTTTCTTATTTT
>ERZ842401.7625-NODE-7625-length-11008-cov-7.081895_pt1 | contig 11008 bp, 8 predicted proteins | sample MGYA00521270_ERZ842401 | MGnify/ENA primary metagenome ERZ842401 (study PRJEB31892, sample SAMEA3878208) | bioreactor metagenome | biome: Moose rumen | place: Sweden | collected 2011-10 | study: EMG produced TPA metagenomics assembly of the PRJEB12797 data set... | reverse complement strand
GGAACACGGCATTCATCTGAACGGGCCCAAGCTCGGGAAGCCCTTTGCAGATCCGGAAGAAGCCAGGAGGCACAAGAAACTGGAATGGCTGGAATCCGGGGAACGAGGAGAGATTGAGCGGAACTTTGGCGTTGGAAAACGCCGGTATTCACTGGATTGTATCGTTACCAAGCTGAAGGAAACCAGCGAAGTGATGATCCATTCCATTGTGATCTATATGAATCTGCGAAAGAGGCTCCGGCTTCTTTTGCGCTCTCTTTTCAGCTGGCTCCGAATTGTCATTCAAAACCAGCTGAAAGAGATGGATTTCTCCCTCGCTTGAAAAATGGCATTTGTGCAGGTGACACTAGATATTTATTCCATCCAAGTCCTTCAAATCTTCCCTAACAACCCTTTGTAATACAATTAGGAATCCAACTATCATTGATAGATTATCTATTACGCTCTGGGGATTTGATCTAGTAGCTATACAGTCGATTATTGTAGAATCCGAAGATAGAGCATTCTCTAGTTTTCCAAGCGTATCCGATTCCTCCGAATATTTGTTTTTTATCATTTCGATAATTCGACTACATGGTGTAATCTCATTCCACAATTCGTGAACTCGTCCGCATATATATTCAACATATGTTTCAAACCCAGGATCACAGTTGTTGCTTGTTTGAGCTTCAATAGTTTGTTTAAACATTTCTAAAATGGTTTTTATCTCACATATGTTAGTAAAGCATGTATTCCAGATCTTTTCAAACTGATTTGGCCATAAAGAATCAAAAACGCTTTCTTCGATGTCACATGGCAATAGAGGTTGATCTGATTTCTGCTCATGTTGATCAAAAATTCTATAAAAGGGAATTTGGAATGCAATTGGCATTAGGGAGTCATCAAAAGAAGGAATCAATGCAATCTCCAGTGGCTGTGTTTCACAATACCATCTATTACTGGTATACCCAATTGCATCTTTAAACTCATCGTGAAGCTTCAGCGAAATATCATATACTTCCTTTGTTATATCTGCTCCATCAGAAATGCTGCAAGAAAATATAATATACTCATGTTTTTCAGCGTCTATTTTTCCTGCACCAATTTCCGCAATTATACTATCCATCTTATCGCGAAAATATGATGCTCCATGGCGGAATAGTTGTTTGGCATCATATGCGATTGGATGCCTTTGGGTTGCGGTTTTTATTACTGTATTCCACATATTGATTAGGACTAGCAAGTTCTCTGTTTCTTGCACATCAAAGCCATTTGTGAGGGTGCTGTATCTATGGAACAAATGATTATACTCGATCTGGAAGAAAGATAGGTTTTTGCCTGCATTATATAAGTTTATCATTGATAGCTGTGGGTTTTCTTCAACAGGTATCTCTTGCTTGTTGATTCTTGCCAATAGGACAGTTGAGAACTGTGAATAGTAGTTGTCTAATGAAGTGTAAACATCATTAAACAGCTTCTTAAACTGGCTATATTTCTTAACTGATAATAACGGCGTCATTGTAAAGAATTCGGCGATCGGTTCTTTGGTATTGTCTTCTGAATAAATACAATATGGATCGATGGCAGTTTGTGGTAAGAGGTGTAAAAGCATTAATCTACGCTTTAGGCTTCTAATACGGTCCTCCACGCCCCTCCATCTTTCCTTTGTATAACGTTCTTTTTTATAAATATCATCAATGAATTCTATCATTCCCTTATTTAATTCATTGGCTAAAACACGTATTTCATCAATATATTTAACGTAACTCTCCCAGTCATTTGGTCTGTGAACATATTCAACTCGGTTTTTAACCAATGAATTAGTCTCTGCGATCCAACCATTAACACGATTATCTTTATGGATATGGAGTTTATGATCCATTGCTGGGATTCCCAGGTCTCTCAGTAAATCCACGCCAATCAATTCTATATCTATATATTCTTTGTTGGGATATAGCTGTTGAAGAATATTGAGCATTTTGATTCGCCAAAATTGATTATAATTCTTTTCTTGCTCAGGAACAGCCATTTGCTTTGTCATAGGTGGTATAAACTTACACGAAACTTCATTTTCACTGACAGAAAAGAATATTATTTGTAGTTTTCTTATTAAATCATTTGTAAATAAGTCTATCGCACAATTATAACAATTTTTCAAGCTTGTTTGTTCACATAATCCGCGAATAGCATCTGCACGGGGTTGTAATTCTCCAATAGACACGCTGTTAATTATTTCTGTTTCAGGGCATGACAATTCGATTGAAATGCCTAGTTTTGCCATCCAGAATAAACTATATCCAAATGCTGTTCTTTCTTCATCATCCTGGGGTACTGATTGGGGATAAATACTGTTGTGTAAAAAACATTGTATGGCTTGATAATCTAATGATAACGAGGAGAGCTTTTCCTTTACTTCGGATAAGACGAATTCTAATTGCTTCTTATCTATGCCAGGAAAAGAATCTATGGCTTCAGCAAGGAGGACATTAGGACGCAATAATCCAGACAAATCCAATGGAATTAAGCACATCCAACCACTTCCATATCTCTCAACAAGAGAATGAAAGAATTGTTCGTTATTGTCATAATATCGCTTAGCATCCAACCAGAGCGATGTCTTAATTATGCTTGAGTATCTAATCCAGTCATTGATTCTTAATGCTGATACTCTTTGCATAAATGCTGAATCATACTCATTATGATTGAAATAATCCATAAGAATGATTCTGGCATTTCTTGAAATGATACAAGGCAGTGTTTTTAACACGATTTCTTTTTCTTCAAAGAAAGTCTGTGCTTTTAGAATGCTGTATACGATTTGAGCTCGTACCGGATGAAGTGCTTCGATTGTGTTTTCGGTTGTTATACGAATTAGGTACTCATCTTTTAATCGGCGCAATGCCGATTGTAGCGTTGCAATTGATAATTGCTCTTTTATGCTGTTATAATCAACTTGGCATCCAAGTCTCCCAGCAAAGCATATCAATTGCAAAAGATCTATCCATGAATCCTCTATTCCCTCTTGTAATAGGGCATCAATCTGATGGCTTAATCGATCTTTTAATGTTTGATTATTTGTTAAAAGATATGTAAATTCAATAAGGGGACCTTTTCCGCCAAATGCCAGCCAAGCCTCTTCAAAGGTTCTATGAACGATACGGGGTGATTGTGACACAACTGAATTGTATATGATTTCGGCTTCTTCTTTGGTTAATAACAACTCAATAAGTTCAAATTGAATCGTTCTTCCATTGAGTGGGGTTGCATTGAAATCTTCATCGCGAATAGAAATAAGAACAGGTATCGATAAACCTCTTACCTGCAGTTCTTGCAAAAGAGTTGCCCACAGTGTTTCGCCCGGAACAACATCAATATATATCACAATTCCATTAATGTGTTTTCCCAATCCATCGAGCGCTGTGACCAAGTTAAGAGCATGCTCTGGCGTTTGTAATTCTCTAATGCAAAATACTTTGCCTTCTGGATAATTATCAATTAAGTACCGATAGCAAAGCGATGATTTACCTTGTCCAGACACGCCTTTCACAATTACGACATTTTCGTTTTGATACGCATCCTTAATCTTTACAAGCCAATTATCTCGTATGAAATCTAAATTTGCACGAATATGGGAAGGATGCGCAGAGACGCCTTGTAAGTATTCATTTTTTATGGAATCAATGGTGTCGCCTAATTGTAATTCATCTAAACGAACTAATGACTTGTTATACTCTTTGTAAAAACCATCAATTGCAGATATGTTTACTCCTATACTGTGTATCATGTCGTTCCATACGGCCAAGGTTGTAAAACCTTTTTTCCTTGAAAGCTCTGAAATATATTGGATTAGCATATCCTTGGCTAATGTAGGTGCTGCCATAGTAGGAACATAGGACTTAATCTGCGCTTCAATGGTTGTCTCAAGATTTGACTGATCCACTTTTTCAAACGATAGGGCACTAACAAGCCAGGAAGCCTCTTCCCCTGACAGGTTGTGTTTTTCTCGTAGCTTGTTTTCTACATTCTTAATGTCCGTTTGATTACCTTTTTGTACACCTTCCAGTTCAGATCCAAGTGAATGATAATAAGCAACTACTACTTTACAAAAATCGGGATCATTATGATGTAGTGAACAAATACGTTTGAAGAAACCGTCTCCATTTTTTGATGTGGTGGACGAGGCTAGAGTAGAAATAGTCAGATCATTGGTAACATTTTTCACCTGTATTGCTTCAACAATCCTACCATCTTTTTTTACAACAAGATCCTCAATATCCTCAGGATAGTATTCATACCCATTTGAATCCAAAACCAAACGATAAGCAATATAAAGGGTCTGTGAAGAAAACCCTCTCCAAGCCGCTTGTGCTCCAAGGTCTGATTTTAGTGTTCCCATTTTTGATACATCCTTACTTTACAAATCTGAGAGAATTATTCCTCATCATCAGGGATTCTAAAGTACTGTCTAAACTTTTTTTGCAACCATGGCCTCAGCTCGGCTTGATCCTTAAATCGCAATTGATCAAACATAGTTAGATTAGACCCTATTTCGTCTTTGGGATCACTTCCTGCCCTTTGTTGGTATATCAACAGTACTTTCTTTCCAATCCCTTGTGCATACCCTATTTCATGATGGACATTTTTAATTTTCATATGACAAATCAGCGATTACTAAAGATAAATGCCGTATACCATCCACAATGCTATCCATTATATCCTCTCCTCTGGGTCTTACAGCTGATTATACGAACCTTATCCTTCCAGCCGGTGCCGGATATCGTTCAGCCACTCACCCTTATACTTAAAATACCGGGGCCCAGCGACGCCGGCACTGCTGCTTTTCCCTAATAACAGTGCAGCAAGGCCGGAAAGAGAGAACGGTTTGCCCTTGTATTCTACGGTCTTATCATCCAGAACCTTAAACTGCAAATCTTGGTCATCACCCCAGAAGATGTATTCTCCGGCCTGAATGTTGCACTTTGAGAATGTAAATGGAGAGAGCCGTTCTTTGTGCTCTTCCTCAATCTCCTGTGCGGTTTCCTCCGCCTGTTTCTGCGCTTCATCCATCGCGTTTATCCGCACACCCGTGGATTTCAGCGATGGCCTCCAGGATAGAATAAGCATCTTCTGGAGTCATGGCGTAGAATTCCCGGACTCGCTGTTTACCATTGAAGTTTTCAATGGATCTCAGGTTGGGATTCAGCTTATCAATAATGCTGTGGATTTTCAGATCGGAAAGCTGGGAATTGACTTCATAGGTCGCATAGACACGGAACGCAAATGGAATACACTCGCTCCGGTTGAGCTGCTGGAGCCGCTTATCGATATCGTCTGCATACCCGATCTTCACATATTCCGGGAAGGATGGGTTGGTCAGTATGTAGATTACGCCTGCTTTGTCCATAGCTTTAACCCTCTATTCTTTCTTCCTGCTTTTCATTTGAACCAGGACAGTCTTGATTCTCTTCCGACATATGCGTTTCTTCCTTTGACTCCAAATACATACAATATAGTGTTGGTTCGATCATCATATCATTGATCGGCCGTAACGATGGGGCATAACCAATAAGTCTACGAATCAATCCGCAATTTGTAATAAAATGTTGAAAACAAGCATCATCATTTTCTTTTGAACGAAAGGTTGCCCTTGCAGTGTCACAAATATTCAGAATTGTAGATAATGCCTTGATATCCTCTTGGCCAATAATCTCCGATTCCAACAGTACAGCTTCTTGGCTTTTTACCGCAAAAACCTGCTCTGCTAAATCATCGAAGAAAATCATCAGGATACGGATAAATGTGGGGATTAGAGCTGGATCGTTCATCGCCTGGTTCTCTACATTCTCGATCCACTCATACCATTTTCTCGAATCTGCACAGTGATCATTTTCTGCGCTTTCAAAAGCCAGAAGTTGAAGCCCATGATCAAAAACATGGAAGAGATTAGACAAAAGAGCTTCACGGTGTTCAACTGCTTTCTTGGTCAACTGTCGGCAGTTTGCCGCATCGATTAACCATGCAACGACAATTGATGCAATACCTCCACATGTAATACTTGTCCAAATTGTAAAAACGGCTGGGCATCCTTGAAACGATAACGAAGCGCACGTCAGAGCAATAGCTGCGAGCAATAACCCCAAATACAATTTGTTGTTGGGAGCAATTGCCTTTTTCTTCACAGCTTCCTGTTTTTTCTGTCTCTTAATCCAATTCCACAACTGGGTTTCCTCCTTAGATGCGATCTCCATAGGGTAACGATTTCATATAGCTTTCCATAAAGTCAAAATCAGGCGCACCTTCTTCGTTTGCTGGTAACATCAATTCCAAATATGGCAGAGTAATATTTGCCTGTCTACCATAGCTATATCGGTATTTGTTTGCCTTTATCACGGTTATGCAAAACAGCTTTGCGAGTTTGCTCATAGGAAAAAGCGGAATAAGCAAGTACAAATCCCGACCGCTATAAAACGGTTCCTCTTGCAAAAATGTCGAAAGGACACTTCCACCACCTGCACAGGTTATTAGCCCTGCTGGCTGTGGCTCTCTCCCTTCTACGGGTTTAACACGTGCACTAACACCATTATTGGATTCTGTGCGAGCGACAAAATTAATTGCAGTTTTATCGCCTGGTTCTGTCTCAATACAGGTATCGAGTTCCATATTTATGCCGTACTTAACTTCAAATAATTCATTAACCTTAAAGGGCTTCCATCTCTCAATATTGAGTGAACAAGTTTTTTTAGTATGATTGGATGTAGTTATTGGCTTACAGTTTAAAGTTCTAATGTATTGTTCCATGAATTTCCAATCGGGATCACCGGTTTCTGTTTGAGGTAGTTTAATAATTGTATCGTTTATATGAGTTTTCCATTTTCTCCCGAAAGAATACTTGGGACGCTCCTGAGAGATAATCGTAGCCAAGAATAAACCTGTATACTGATTAAGGTGGCTGTCATTATAGCAAAGCATCAGGTTAACTGTTCCCAAAAAATCGGATTCCATATAATTTGCCAAACCGACAGATCCCTGACCATCACAAATAAGAACAACACAGTTTCCATTACTTTTTAGTTCGTTATTTGCCGCACACCATGCCATGACACCATTATCATCTTTTTTAGCGCCTAAATAGGGAATGTCAGTGCCTTCTTCCAACTGATATGCTTGCGATACTTTGCCTGGCTCAATTCTTGTAAATACATCAGAAAGGTAAAAATCTTTCCATTTATTAACATCAAGATTCATAAATATGCCCTTCCTTTACAAGATAAGCGAGATAATCGTTTATTGTTTGCTGAAAATCCTCATCTGTCAACTGTGTATAATCTGTTTTCATATATGCTTCGCACAGCCATTCATCATCTCCGTTTACATTATGCGTTGCAGAGTATCCGTCAACAGTACGGCGATTTCTGTATAATTCAATCCACTTCTTTTCGATTTCAACCCAACGGCTCTTGCCAGTAGTTGAGTCAACTTGTTCAACTCGACCAAGGTTCTTTTTCTTTTTAAAACCATCATCACGAGAATAGCAGAAAAAGGTATCAGGATTTGAAACATCACTATGTTTCGTCCCTATTCTGAATACCATGCAGCAGGCGGAAGCACTTGCACCAGGATGGAAAATATCACTTGGGAGTGTAAAAACGGCATCAAGCGTATTCTCTTCAAGGATTTCTCTCTTCAGCCGAGCAATTTCACCGCTGGTACCTATCGCACAAGCAACTGGAAGCAGCACTGCCAGTTTTGCATGATGATTAATTGAATTAAGCGTATCAGCTATAAACTTTACAAAGTATAATCCTTTTGACGGATCTTCTTTTTTATCCCGGCCCCAAGTATTAACATAACTTGCAGGCAAATGAATACGCTGACCATTGTACGGCGGATTCATCAGAATTACATTCGGCTTTGCTTCTTTAATCCAGTCAGCCAACGCAAAGCAACTGCCTTGACGAATGTTTGAATTACCATCAGAGTGAATTAGCATATTTGTTGTTGCAAGCCCATATACGTTTTCGTCAAATTCAATACCGAAAATCTGATGCTTCTTTACTTCTTCCTGCTCGGCGGCAGTTGCACAATCATCCAGCGCCTGCGTCATTGCTCTTACAAGGAATGACCCACTGCCACAACATGGATCAAGGACAATCGAATGCTTATTTACGCCTGTTATTTTTGCCATAAAATCTGTAATATGATCGGGTGTAAAAGCTTGATTCTTATCTGATTTGCCAACGTATTTATTGAAGGTGACGAAAAACAGATTCAACAAATCTTGCCCCGAAGTGCTTTTGTCATTAATAAATGGCAAAATGTTATCTTCGATGAACTTGAGTATCTCTCTGAAAGCGACAACTGTAAGCTGCCTGACATACTGGTCTCCGAGAACGTTCCTGTTGAGTAGAGCCAGCTTTTCGGCCTTGTTAATATCCGAATTGAGCAGATCTTCCAAAACCTCTTTAATTCTGGTCCTTATTTGCGCTGCAGTTAATGACGGTGTTGAATAGTCAAGGCCATTTTTAAGCGCAAGAAGACAGGTGCCAACAAATTGGCTTCGTAGCTTTTCCGGAATACTGTGACGGTGAAGTAGCTCATTAAGCTTATAGGTGTTCTGCATCACCTTTTCTTTATCATTGATCTTGGATGTATAGAAATCAACGTACTCATCCATCGTACGTAAAGCTGTTTCTTTGGGCAAAAAATCACTTTCGGAAACAACACCACGCCATACAAGTATGTCATTACCTATCGTATTTGCCAAGAGCGCAACGATTTTATTTCCAGTCAGAGTCTTTTCATACTCAACATAGGCTGAGAGCTGTTCCTTTGCATCATCAATATTTGCATGGAAATTCTGCTTTGTTTCGATCAAGACTGTGACATTATCCTTGACAAATCTGATATCAAGCTTTTCGAAGGCACGACCGGTGCGATTTCTTATAGGTGTAAAGGGCAACGCTGCAATAGAATATGCTTTCGGATAACTAAACTCATCATTCTCGATATTGCTAACAAGCCATTCTCTTCCAACAGTTGCAATCATATCTGCTCTAATCATCGGTCATTTCTCCTGTCTAAGATTATTTATCACTTTTTTAAAGCTGTGTTTCACGATCTGTGTCTTGCCCTCCAAAGAACATCACATCATAGATCGGCAGATACGTGATCTTGCCACTCGTCGTAATCTCGCGGGCATTTGATAGAACAAAAGCCTTTTTCACATGATAATCGTCATTCTTCACAAAGTTGTTCAGCGCGCTGTGAATGGTGTAATCCTTGCCGGACTTCACCTCAATGGGGACAGCGGAGAGGCTGTCGTAATCGTCGATCAGATAATCAACCTCGCCTTTGCTGCGGTTATCGTAATAAAACAGATTGAATCCGTGGGCGATCAGTTCGCTGGCAACAACGCTTTCATAGACCGATCCAAGGTTGATGCTGCGCTCATCCTCCAGAATCGCACGGATATTGTTGCCGTACAGGATAGCGGTCAGAATACCGACGTCGTTCAGATACAACTTCAGCAGGTTTTTACCGGAGGATTCAATCAGAGGGAAGGTCGGTGTTGAGATGGCTTGCACGTTTAGCGCAATGCCTGCACTGATCAAATACTCGAATTCATCCTCATAGTTAGCAAAAGTGCTGCCCTTTTTGCCTTCGATCCGCTGCGCGACCACGCGCTTCTTTTTGTTTTCCAAGTTGGAGGGAATTTGATCGTAGATCCGACGGATTTTCAGCTTGTTCTCCTCATCGTACTTGGAAGCGTCAGCCGCATAGTAATCGTGAATCTCGCGCTGGATTTCCCGCACGGCCTGGATGTTCTTCGTGTCCAGATAAGCGTTGACCGCAGCCGGAAGCCCACCCACCAGAAGATAACGCTTGAAGGAGTCCATGATCTTCGCGTGCATGGCCTCATCCAGCGATTCCCGCGCCTCGAACTTCTTGCGCAGCGCATTAATCGCAAACGCATTCATGCCGTTGGCATAAAGGAATTCCTCAAAATCCAATGGGAACATGCGCACCTTGCGAATACTCCCAATGGGGATGGACGTCGTTTGCGCAAGCGTTACGCCCAGCAAAGAGCCACTGGCGATATAGGTAAACCGATTGTCGTCCCGAAGGAACTTTAACATCGTAAGCAAATGAGGATAAGCCTGAATCTCATCAATGAAAATCAGGGTGTCGTTTGCTTCGCCCATCAGTTCGCCTTTGATCGCGCTGACACGAAGGTAGAAATCGTCTATCGTTTTTGCGTTCTCAAACAGCCTGTCGCCGATGGAATCTTCCAGCATGTTGATCTCAATAAAATTGGGAAACAGCTTCTTTCCAACATGACGGATAATATATGTTTTTCCGACCTGACGCGCACCGTCAATCAATAAAATGCGCTCAGAGCCCGATCGCAGATGCTCTTCAATCAGCTCTGCGATTTTTCGTTTGAGCACGATAACCACCTCACGAGAATTTTTCAATGCTATTATAGCCGAAAACAGCCAACTTTTCAATATGAATCTTGCTTTCTGAATCGAACTTTTCAAATTTAAATAGCATTACAGCAATTGACAGTCGGGAGGGGCTGGTCATGATAACACTTTATTGAATTAAATTGCGTGAGCTGGATTAGTCTACGAAAAAATATCAAAAACTGTTTCCACTTTGCCCCGATTTTTACATAGAGGGACAGCGGGCAATATGGGGCCGCTGACAGGAGGTGACACTGACGTGATTCGCTGGGGTGATCGATGGCTGTTGATACTCGTGCGAAGCAATTTGAAAAATTTTTCGAAAGAGGTTTCCAAAAAGCTCGATTTTGGACATTAGATGATGACTCACGTGCTGAAAATTTTCTGGAGGTGGTGTCAATTTGCCCGATTTTTCCCATGTAGGGGTGAAGGGTGTCTGGCTAAATGTTCAGCATGAGTTTCGCCCCGGCAAAAATTTTCCTCAGGTGTTTCCAAAATCGCTAATTTACGCCATGTAGATATGGAGGGGCAAAGGAAAGGAGAGCTGCCTGTATGAGGATAGT
>ERZ842401.7624-NODE-7624-length-11009-cov-2.988771_pt1 | contig 11009 bp, 9 predicted proteins | sample MGYA00521270_ERZ842401 | MGnify/ENA primary metagenome ERZ842401 (study PRJEB31892, sample SAMEA3878208) | bioreactor metagenome | biome: Moose rumen | place: Sweden | collected 2011-10 | study: EMG produced TPA metagenomics assembly of the PRJEB12797 data set... | reverse complement strand
GCTTGACTATAGGACACACATCGACAAGGAGTCCATGTTCAACACTCCTCCCGTGTTCTCGATCTATATCATGAACGAGACGCTCAAATGGCTCAAGAGCATCGGAGGCGTCGAGGAAATCCATCGCCGTAACCTTGAGAAGGCCGAGATCCTCTACAACGAAATCGACCGCAACTCCATGTTCGTAGGCACAGCCGAGAAAGAGGACCGTTCAATCATGAACGTCTGCTTCGTCATGGCTCCCGGGAAAGAAGCCCTCCAGGATGAGTTCATGGCATATGCCAAGAGCCAGGGAATGGTCGGCATCAAGGGACACCGTTCAGTCGGAGGATTCCGTGCATCAATCTACAACGCCTGCTCAAAAGAAGACGTGGAAGCCCTCGTCAAATGCATGCAGGAGTTCGAGCAGAAGAACCTTTAACCGTCCAAGATATGAAAGTACTTATCGCCACCCAGAAACCCTTTTCGGCCGCTGCCGTCAAGGGAATAAAAGGAATCATCGAGGCTTCCGGCCACGAATTCGCAGCCCTCGAGAAATACCCCGCACAGGAAGACCTGGTGAAAGCGGTATCTGATGTCGAAGCCCTCATTATCCGCTCAGACAAAGTTACCGCCGAGGTCATCGAAGCGGCCCCCAAGCTGAAGATCGTAGTCCGTGCAGGTGCCGGTTATGACAATGTCGACCTCGACGCGGCTACCCAAAAAGGCATCGTCGTGATGAACACCCCCGGACAGAACTCCAATGCGGTCGCCGAGCTTGCGCTTGCGATGATGATCTTCATGAGCCGCGGACAGTTCACCCCTGCCACCGGAACCGAGGTTATGGGCAAGACCCTTGGAGTCCAGGCCTTCGGAAATGTAGGCCGCCTCGTAGGCAAGAAGGCTGAAGCCCTCGGAATGAAGGTCATGGCAATCGATCCCTTCATCCCCTCGGAGAAGATAAAGGAACTCGGCGCAGAACCGGCAGAAAGCGTTGAAGACCTCTACTCCAAGAGCGACTTCGTCTCCATCCATATTCCCGCAACGCCCCAGACCATCAAGTCCATCGGGTACGACCTCATCATGAAGATGCCCAAAGGTGCATGCCTCGTGAACACGGCAAGGAAGGAAGTCGTCGACGAAGAAGGTCTTCTCAAGGCCCTTGAAGAAAGGCCCGACCTCAAATATGTCACCGACGTGGCCCCTGAAAACTACCCTCTCCTGAAGGAAAAGTTCGGCCTCAGAGTGTTCGCCACACCCAAGAAGATGGGTGCACAGACAGCTGAAGCCAACATGAACGCAGGTCTGGCAGCCGCCCGTCAAATAGTCGACTTCTTCGCCACCGGAAACACCCGCTTCCAGGTGAACAAATAGAAACCGATCAAGTAACACAACTATAACCATCACACCGAACAATGGTAAGAGTCAAACCTTTTGCAGCTGTCCGCCCTCCCAAAGACATAGTGACCGAAGTGGCAGCTCCCCCCTATGATGTACTGAATTCAGAAGAAGCCAAACAGATGGCCGGGGAGAAATCCCTCCTCCATATAACCAAGCCGGAAATCGACTTCGACCCTATACTCCCCGATCATGACCAGAGGGTCTACGACAAGGCTGTCGAGAACTTCAAGGCATGGCAGGAAAACGGCTGGCTTGTCCAGGACGGCAAGCCTTGCTACTATGTCTACTCCCAGACAATGGACGGAAGGACACAGTACGGTCTTGTGCTTTGCGCCCACACCGATGATTATGCCACAGGGAAAATCAAAAAGCATGAGCTCACCCGCAAAGACAAGGAAGACGACCGCATGATCCACGTGAAGATCCAGAATGCCAACATAGAGCCGGTATTCTTCGCATACAAGGACAATGCGGAACTCAACGCCATAGTCGAGAACACCATAAAAGGCACACCAGAGTACTCTTTCATCGATGAGAACAATTTCGGACATTCCTTCTGGGTGATTGATGACGACAAGACCATCGCGAAGATAACCTCCATCTTCACTGCAGAGGTAGACGCATTCTACGTTGCGGACGGACATCACAGGACGGCTGCTGCCGCAAGGGTAGGAGCCGAAAAGAAAGCCTCCAACCCTTCACACACAGGTAACGAGGAGTACAACTTCTTCATGGCAGTATGCTTCCCGGAGAGCCAGCTCAAGATCATCGACTACAACAGGGTCGTGAAAGATCTTAACGGACTCTCTGAAGAAGAGTTCATCGCCGCTCTCGGAAAGGACTTCGAGTTGAAGAAAGTCTCTGAGCCGTGCAAAGCCTGCGGAATGAGTGCGGAGCCTTATGCCCCGACACATCTTAACAACTTCTCCATGTACCTTGACGGATGCTGGTACAGCCTCGAAGCCAAGGAGGGAAGATACGATGACACTGACCCTATCGGCGTTCTCGATGTCACCATCCTTTCCAACCTTGTCCTCGACAAGATTCTCGGAATCAAGGACCTCAGGACTGACAAGCGAATCGACTTCGTCGGAGGAATCCGCGGACTTGGAGAACTTTCAAGGAGAGTAGACAGCGGAGAAATGAAAGTGGCTTTCGCACTTTATCCCGTCTCCATGCAGCAGCTCATCCGCATCGCTGACAGCGGAAACATCATGCCTCCCAAGACCACATGGTTTGAGCCGAAACTCAGGAGCGGCCTCGCAATCCACAAGCTGGTTTAACCGCTGAAGCCTCAGAACATCGGAAAGGCCCCGCATCAATGCGGAGCCTTTTCCATTTACCGAAAGGGAGGAACCTGACGGCCCCTCCCCTTTTTCAATAATGAGATTCTCTCTAGAGTTCCCATGCGAGAGCTGAAGCACCGAGGATGGCCGCATCGCTTTCCTTGAGCTGAGAGTAGACGAGCTTCACCTTGTCTCTCCAAAGAGGAAGGACATTAGCGTTCATCGCAGTAAGGATAGGCTCTGTCAAGAACTCCTTGGAACGTGCAAGACCACCGAAGAGAACTATAGCCTCAGGTGCGGAGAACTCGATGAAGTCAGCGAGCTTCTCACCAAGGATGGTTCCGGTATACTGGAATATCTTGAGAGCAAGATTGTCGCCTTCCTTTGCCGCCTCATATACATCCTTCGAGGAAATCTTGTCCAGACTGCGGAGAGGTGAAGGTTCATCGCTCATCTCAAGCCACTCCCTTGCGGTACGGGCGACACCGATTGCAGAGCAATAGGTTTCAAGACATCCGGTCTTTCCGCAGTTGCAGACACGTCCGTTGTGACGCACTGCGCAGGTATGACCGAGCTCTCCTGCGAAACCGTCATGTCCGTAAACCACTTCACCATTGATGACGATACCTGAACCTACACCGGTTCCGAGGGTTATCATGATGAAGTTCTTCATTCCTCTTGCGGCACCGTAGGTCATTTCTCCCACAGCAGCCGCATTCGCGTCATTGGTAAGGGACACGGGAATTCCGTCCATAGCCTCTGAAAGGAGTTTGGCGAACTCAATGATTCTTGTGCCTCCCCATGTCAGGTTGACGGCGTTCTCGATTGTTCCGGTGTAATAGTTTCCGTTAGGAGCTCCGACTCCGATACCACGGATATTGCCTTCGGCTTCAGCGTCAGCGATGATTTTCTTCAACGCTTCTGCAAGTTCAGCGATATAAGGCTCGCAGCTTGTGTAAGTATCTGAACGGATAACGGTCTGAGCAATGACTGTTCCTCTGGCGTCAACGACGCCGCACTTGGTGGTCTGTCCACCTATATCGATACCGATTACTAAATCCTGTGCCATAAATTCAATTGTAGATTATGCGGTTATGGTATTATGCCTGACGCTTTGAGACCTTTGATCCTATTACAGCGAAGAAGAGTATGTAAGCAAGACCGAGAGCGGTCACCCAGTAGCTGGTCATATAGGTGGTCTTGTCAGCAACGAAGTTCTGTATAAGAGGAAGGATACCGCCACCGACTACCATCATCATGAAGAGACCGGAAGCCTTGTTGGTAGCGCTGCCGAGACCCTCGACTGCCAGGTTGAAAATTGCGCCCCACATGACTGAGGTGCAAAGACCGCAGAGGACAAGAAGAAGGGCTGAAAGGGGAACCTGAACCATCTGGAAGCTTGAGCCGGTGAATGCAGGCATGGAGACCTTTGTTGCAGCAGGAGCGAAGATGGCGCAAATAACCAGAATGAGTGCGACACCGGCGGTGCAAGAAAGCTGAGTCTTGCTGGAGACCTTTCCGCTTATAAGGCTGGAAACGAAACGGCCGATGAGCATGAGCAGCCAGTAGGTACCTGCAACGAAACCTGCAATCGTAGCTGCTGTTGAAGGATTGAGCATCCCTGCAGGGTTGGCAGGATCAGCGAGATAGAAGTTGAGGGTTCCGGGGATACCGACCTCGACACCAACATATACGAAAATTGCGATAACGCCGTAGATGAAGTGACGGTAGTTCCAAGGGCTGTCAGCGTGAGCTGAATCAGCAACCTGCTCGGGATCTTCAATCTTAATGAAGCTGAGGATAATGAATGCAGCGGCAAAGATAGCCATCGCGATGAAGAGGACGACATTGACATCCTTGATGACGGTGTTGGCGGTAAGGGAACCGATGAGGGCGCCGACAAGCATAGGGGTAAGGGTACCCATCAGGGAGTTGAAGGTTCCACCGATCTGGACATACTGGTTGCCCTTCTTTCCACCACCACCGAGGAGGGTAAGCATCGGGTTCACGACGGTGTTCAGCATACATACAGAGAAACCGGAGATGAATGCACCGAGGAGATAAGTGATGAAGTTGGCGGGGAATCCAGGAACGACACCTGAAAGGAACTGGATGAACACTCCGATGAAGCCGACTGCGATACCGGTAAGAGCGGTCTTCTTATAGCCGATCTTGGTGAGCATTTGTCCGGCAGGAACACCCATGAAGAGGTATGCCAGGAAGTTCATCATGTTACCCATCATTCCGAGGGTGTTGGAACCGGCAATCTCGGGCTGCATTTTCCAGATATTGCCGATAGGAGCTGCGAGGTTCGTAACGAATGAAATCATTCCGAACAAGAATATCATCGTGATAATGGCGACGATATTTCCATTTTTCTTTGCCATGTGCGTTATAAATTTGAAATTAATTGTTTGTTCAATCCGTACCGCCTGGAACAACAAGGCTACATTTCTACAAATTTAACAAAATTTGTGAAACTATATCGATTTACTTTGACAAAAAGGCGGATTCTGGAACATTATGACGCAAAAAACACATCAGGTCGCAATGCGATCTTATGGAATAAGCACCAAGGCCATGCTCCATAAGTGAAGATCAGTATGCAGCGGTTCCGCCTCACTGAACGGATGCAAATATAAAAAAGAAAGGACCGAAGCTTTCCCCAAAACTCCGGCCCATATATAAAACGAACTTAACAAATAGACATGAAAAAAACTTTCTTATGTCCGAGAGCAAAGGTAAGGAATTAAATCGTATTAACAATAACTTTTTGTAAAAAATTTCAATTATTCGAGTATTTTCGGCTTAAAGATTATAGCAATAAAACATTTTAAAAGTTACTGGTACCATCGTCAACTGTTACGGTATTCGCTGGGTGTCATCCCGGTATTGGCCTTGAAAAACTTGTAGAAAACGCTCTGATTAGGGAAATTGAGAGTGTAGACGATTTCCTTGATGGAGGCATCGGAATAACGCAGCATGTTCTTCGCTTCAAGGATGACGAAAGAATCAATCCAGTCGGGAGCCGAACGTCCGCTCACATTCTTCACAAGCTTACTGAGATACTTCGGCGTAAGGCAAAGTCTCTCGGCATAAAAGGAGACATTCCTTTCCTTGGTGTGGTATTCCGTAACAAGATGAAGGAACTGTTCGAATATCATCTTTGCCCTTGGAGAAGAAACCTGGTTGACCGTACTCGCCGCATTGATTTTCTTCTGCCAGATGGAACTCATGACATAGCAGATGGAAGAGATGAGGAATCCGAGAGCCTCTTTCTTCTGGTCGGACTCGACTTTGAGGATGGTTTCGGCAAGATTGATATATTTCCTGCAGATCTCCAGGTCCTCCCCTTCGATCTTGAAGCACGGATTGTTCATAACGCGCAAAGATTCTGTAAAGAGCTTGTTGAAATCCAGCCTTATCCCCGATATGAAATCGTCCGACATGGCAACTACCAGGAAGTGGAAATCCTTCGCATTAGGTTCCAGCACATCCGTAACCCTGATGATGGACTGGGGCGTAGTCACAATGAAGGAATTATCGCTCATATTATATGTATTAAGGTTTATGTCCACGGACAATTCTCCTTTCATACAGAATATGGCGAGAAAGCCATCGAAACGGAAAGGATAAGTAAGGCCTTCCAGGACCTTGTCATATCTCACGTCAGCTATAAAGAAATCATCTCCGAGTTGTGCGTCGAAGTCTATCGGGAAGAGGCTTTTGAATTTGCCTATGCTCATTTTGAGCGGAAGATCTGTCTGCTGCTTCATGTCATTTATCATTAATCTGCCAATATTGCCGCTTTCATGCCACTGGGCATCATACTAGGGGTCCAATTTGTCTCAAATGCGGTGGATAAAAATGCATCAAAAAACATACTCAATTCTCAAAATTTCGCAATTTTCGACCTTTTGATAAAAATTAAGGGCAAAAATAAATATTTTTAGGGAATTCCGGGCAAATTAATTGCATATGTATGAATCCGCCGGTCCTTTGTGGTCATGGCATACAAAAAGAACAATACAAAATCGAAATATGAGAAAAAAGACCCTTACAATCGCACTGCTTCTGGGAATGCTTCCTTCAGTACTTCCGGCCCAGCCACTGACACTGGACCAGTGCCGTGAAATGGCCATCGAAAGCAACCGTGACCTCCAGCAGGCAAAGACAAAAATTGAAATGGCAGGTTATGACAGAAAGACTGCCCTCGCGAATTATTTCCCGAACATATCCGCAACAGGAGTATACATCCATAACAGCAGGAACCTTTCTCTGCTGAGCGAAGATGCATCCAACAATATCCAGAACGTTGGAACCGCAATCCAGGGATACAAAGACCAGAAAATGCAGGAGGTGATGCAGTACATCATGAGCGACCCCTCTCTTGTACAGCAGTTCATGTCCTCTCCGGAACTCCAGAAACTGTTTTCAGAGCTCCAGCAAATGGATTACTCAGCTGCCATCAACCAGATAGGATCCTCGATCAATGACATGTTCACAATAGACATAGAGAACATGGCCATTGGGGTTGTCAGCCTGCAGCAGCCGGTCTTCATGGGAGGAAAGATAATCGCCTCGAACCGCATTGCCAAGCTCGCCGAAGAACTCTCCAGGACACAGTATGATCAGAAGTACGAAGAAATCCTCGTCGAAGTCGACCAGGCATACTGGCAGATCGTATCTGTCGCCAACAAGAAGGAACTCGCCGAATCCTATGCGGACCTTCTTCACAAGATGGAGAACGACGTCAGGATAGCCGTCGCCGAAGGTGTGGCCACAGAATCCGATGCTCTTCAGATAAAGGTAAAGGCAAACGAGGCCGACATGCTTCTGACCAAGTCGAGCAATGGACTCGTCCTCGCTAAAATGCTCCTTTGCAAAGAAATCGGTCTCCCGCTTGATTCACAGATAACGCTTGCGGACGAAAACCTCGTGGACATACCCGTCCCGGAGATGCTGGACGAAAAGGATCTCGAAGACATCTACACCGACAGGACCGAGACCAAGAGCCTCGAACTGGCTTCCAAGATATATGAAGGAAAGGTAGATGTCGCACGCGCGGACATGATGCCGAAGGTCGCCCTTACTGCGAACTATCTCGTCACCAATCCAAACCTCTATCACGGGTTCCAGCACGAGTTCGGTGGAATGGTGAGCGCCGTAGTGCTTGTCAACGTCCCCATCTTCCATGGATTCGAAGCCCTCCAGAAAACACGCAAAGCCAAAGCCGAAGCAACCCTCTACAAACTTCAGCTTGATGATGCTAAAGATCTCATCAACCTGCAGGTCACCCAGCTCAGGGAACAAAGGGACGAGGCTTACGAACACCTTCTGATGGCCCAGAGCAATCTTGAGAATGCCGAGGAAAACATGAGAGTGGCAACGATAGGATTCGAGGAAGGCGTCATAGATGCAAACACTGCCCTCGCTGCACAAACGGCATGGCTCCAGGCCCACTCCGAATATATCGACGCAGGCATTGAACTTCAGATGAACGCCGTCAACCTCCGCAAAGCGGAAGGAGGATATGCACGCAGTGCACAGGAAAACATGCAGTAAAGACAATCATAGGACAAATAAAACATTCATATACCATGGCAAAGAAAGAAAAGACTTACAATCTCGTTATAGGCATAGTTGCGCTGCTCGCCATAATAGCAGTGATCGCCGTAATCGGATATATTGTGTCAAAACCCAAACCCCTCGTAATCCAGGGAGAAGTTGAGGCCAGCGAATACAGGGTCTCCGGCAAGGTCCCTGGAAGGGTGGAGCAGATGTATGTACGCGAAGGTGAAATGGTTCACAAGGGCGACACTGTCGTGTACATCGACTCACCCGAAGTCAGGGCCAAACTCGCTCAGGCACAGGGAGCCCTCACTTCCGCAAGGGCCCAGAAGAACAAAGCCCAGAATGGTGCACGCCAGGAACAGATCACAGGCGCATACGAGGTCTGGCAGCAGGCCATTGTCCAGGAGGATGTCATGAAAAAATCCTTCGACAGGGTGCAAAGACTATATGACCAGAAGGTGATCTCGGCACAGAAGTATGACGAGACCAAGGCCAAGTATGACGCATCCGTCGCCCAGACAAAAGCAGCGAAAAGCCAATATGATATGGCAGTGAACGGAGCCAGAATAGAGGACAAAGAGGCGGCCGAAGGTGTGGTTGACAGGGCGATGGGAGCACTTCAGGAAGTTGAGGGATACCTCGGTGAACTATATCTCACCTCTCCTTCAGACGGAGTCATTTCGGCCACCTTCCCCAAGGTCGGCGAGCTTGTCGGACAGGGTTCTCCCATAATGACGGTAACAGACCTTACAGATATCTGGTTCACTTTCAACGTCAGGGAAGACTATCTCCACGGACTCAAGCAGGGAGACAAGATCACGGTTGAAGTCCCCGCCCTTGACGGGAAGAGAGTTGAGGCCACTGTAACTTACAGGGCCGTAAGGGAATCTTTCGCCACCTGGAAAGCCACTAAGGAAACCGGGATGTATGACGCAAAAACCTTCGAAGTCAGAGCCGTCCCTTCGGAATACATAGAAGGTATATATCCCGGAATGACAGTCATCCTCAAGGAAAGGATATAAGGATTGCTTGATATGGGAACATGGAACAACATAAAGGCGGTGATCCTAAGGGAGCTGAGGATATTCAGGCAAAGGCCCATATATCTTCTTGGCTCCATAGGCACCATGACCTTCTGTGCCATCTTCTTCCTGACCTTCTTCAGGGATGGTCTCCCTCATGACCTCCCTATAGGAATTGTAGACAATGACAATTCCTCACTTTCGAGGAACTTCATCCAGCAGATGGATGCGACCCAACTTGGTGAAGTTGTCCTTTTCGATAATTTCGAGCAGGCGAGGGAAGCTATGATGAGCGGGAAGATAACATCCATATGTGTCATTCCTGAAGGGATGTACGCAGATGTCAGTGCGAACAGAAGGCCTGTTTTCACATATTATCTCAACGGGTTGTACTTCGTCGGAGGCGCCTTGGCATACAAAGACATCCTGACGATGATAAACCTTACTAACGGAGCGGTCCAGCGCCAGGTGTTAAGAGCGAAAGGAGTGAATGAGAGCGCAATTATGGGAAGGATCAGGCCGATTGACATCGACACTCACCAGATAGGGAACGTGACAACAAATTACGGCTACTATCTGACGAACATGATGCTGCCCGCAATGCTGGAACTCATAGTGATAATTGTGTTCATTTACTCCCTTGGAGCAGAACTCAAATACGGAACATCTAAGCATCTTCTCAAGACGACAGGAGGTTCGATGACTGAAGCCCTTCTCGGCAAATTCATCGTATACACCATCCTCTTCTCGGCGATAGGTCTTGTTCTGGTCATTGCGATGTATCACTGGATGAACTTCCCTATCGAGGGTTCAATATGGAACATGTTCCTGGCGATCGTGCTCCTTGTCATGGCCAGCGAAGGTATCGCAATATTCATTATCGGTTGCCTTCCGATACCGCGACTCGCCCTGAGCATCGGTGCTCTGTACAGCGTCCTTGGCTTCTCATTGACCGGCTTCACTCTTCCGGTCGAAGCATTGCCGGACTTCGTACAGGGCCTCGCAACAGCCTTCCCGCTCAGGCACTATTTCCACTTCTACACACAGGAGGTATATTTCGGAAGCGGTTTCGCCGGATGGTGGCAGGAAGTAATTCACCTGCTTGTGTTCCTTCTTCTTCCTTTTACTGTTATCAAAAGGCTGAAAGGAGCATACCAGAACCTCAACTTCCCCACTAACTAATTTCACCGTATTATGGCAAAAAGAGAATCATACGCCAAGACTTGGCTGGTGGATTTCTGCAATTTGGCCTTCAATGAACTCAAGCAGATATTCTCGGACGGAGGAGTCATGCTCATATTCTTCGTCGCGGGACTCTTATACCCGCTTCTGTACAATGTCGTTTATCTCAACGGGGTCCTTAACGACACCCCGATAGCGGTCGTTGACGAAGCGGCATGTTCCGATAGCCGCAGATATATCCGGGAATTGGATGCCACAAGGGAAGTAGAGGTCGCATACAAATGCGTCAATATGGCCGAAGCCCAGAAGCTCATGCAGGAACGGAAGGTCAATGGAATCGTTCTATTCCCAAGAGACTTTGGCGAGAAACTGGCCAGAATGGAGACCGCCACCCTGTCTGTATATTGCGACATGTCGAGCTTCCTGTATTATAAGAATGTGCTGATGTCCACTAACCACGTGATGCTTCACGAAATCGGACAAATACAGATCGAAAGATATGCGGAAGCCGGATTCACCGGCATCGAGGCGGAGCAGCTTGTTCAGGCTATTCCTTATGAAGAGA
>ERZ842401.7623-NODE-7623-length-11009-cov-4.281815_pt1 | contig 11009 bp, 11 predicted proteins | sample MGYA00521270_ERZ842401 | MGnify/ENA primary metagenome ERZ842401 (study PRJEB31892, sample SAMEA3878208) | bioreactor metagenome | biome: Moose rumen | place: Sweden | collected 2011-10 | study: EMG produced TPA metagenomics assembly of the PRJEB12797 data set... | reverse complement strand
CATCCAAAATCCCCGGTAATACGATTGCTGTTACTATCCCGATTATCGCAATGACGATAAGTACCTCTGCTAAAGTGAACCCTTGTTTGAATTTTTTCATAATATCCCTCTTTCTATACATACATTTAATGGTTGTTTGTAATCCTAGATATCAGTATAAAAATTTATTATTATTTTGTCAAGTAAAGGGATATACAATGGACAGAAAACTTATGAGAAACGGTAATGGTTGGGCGTTATGTCTAAATGCTACTATTTTGGATTTGTTAAAGGTCAACCCGAAAGAGGACATGGTTGAATATACTATGGAAAGAGATAAACTTATAATCAAAAAAAGTTCTAAAAAACGTAGTGATATTCAATAAATTTAAGTAAATTTTTTTTGTTATTTTAAATTATAATATTTCCATTTTTTAATTTTTCTGATAGTATGTAATTAACAGACAAGTGGAGAGGAAAATTTATGTCAGGACATTCAAAATGGGCAAATATAAAAAATAAGAAAGCAAAAGTTGATTCACAAAGAGCGGTTGTATTTCAGAAATATTCAAGGGAATTAATTGTGGCATCTCGCCTTGGGGGGCCTGATCCTGCAGGTAATTTTAGGTTAAGAACCGCAATAGAAAAAGCAAAGGCTGCGGGTTTGCCTAATGATAACATTAAGCGTGCAATTGATAAAGGCGCTGGTGCAGGTGCGGCTGAAAATTATGAAGAATTAACTTACGAAGGCTACGGTGCAGGCGGTGTTGCAGTTTTTGTAGAGGTTATGACCGATAACAGAAATCGTACGGCAGGTGATGTCAGAAGTTTCTTCTCTAAATTTCATGGTAACTTAGGTGAAAACGGCTGCGTTGGCTGGATGTTTTCTCAAAAAGGTATGATTGCATTTAAATCCGATGAAGTTGACTTTGAAAAACTTTTTGAAGCATCAATTGAGCTTGATGCAGAAGATGTTTTGGATGAAGAAGATGAATATAAGGTTATAACCTCTGTTGAAAATTTTCAAAAAGTTGTTGAGGGGCTTGAAAATGCAGGTTTTAAATCTCATAATGCGGAATTAACCCGTATCCCTCAAAATACTGTTGAGGTTACTGATCTTGAAACCGCAAATTTTGTCTTGAAATTGTTGGATAAACTTGAAGAGCATGATGATGTTCAAAATGTTTATTCTAACTGTGATATTCCTGATGAAATCGTGGAAAAATTGGAAGCATAGATTGTGTTAGAGCTTATAAAATCACTTTCTGAAGCCCTGAATGAGGCTTATACAACAGGAAATATTTTGTCATGTCTTAAAAGTTTCTTCAATGATATTTTTAAGGCATCGTCTGTTTCGCTTTTTATTTTTGACGAAAGTACAAAAACTTTGCGTGATTTCGCAAAAAATTGGCTTGTTGTTGAAAATAAAAAAGACAATATCTACGATATCTGGGAAAAACTTTATTCATCCAAGTCTTATATCGCTGATGGTGATGTTTTATATTATCCTTTAAAAGAGTACAACCACGTTATTGGGTTTTTAAAGTTTGATAATGTCGATAATTCAATTATTGAATTTTTATCTGTAACTGATAATTTGATTTCGTTAAAAATTCAAAATGTTATTCTTTCCGATAAAATGCGCAAGAATATTGAGTTCCATTCTTCGATGAAAAATATTGCAAAAATTATTGAAACTCAATATGAAATGAATTATATAATCCCGATTATAGGTGAAATGATAGATAAATTTGTTTCAGAGCATCTTGTTTATATATTTCTTTCGACAGGTGAAGGAAATGCTTTAGAGCTTATTTGGCCAAGCTCATGCAATGATGAAAAAATAACCGAACTTATAAAAGTGGTGAATTCGGAATCCGAATTCTTTACGACTGAGGATAAGAAAATCGGAGTTTTTCCTATGACTGCCGAAAATAAGCTTATTGGCGCAATTGTTACCAAAAGTATGGATACATCACTTCACAAAAAAGAAATCGAATATATTGAACAGCTTTCTAATCAGGCAGCTACTACTATTAACAGAGCAAATGTTTATGCTGAAATACTTCAACACGCAACGCTTGATGCTCTTACAGGTTTTTATAACAGGCGTCAGCTTGAAGAACGTACAAAGCAGGAAGTTTCTTCGGCAAGTCGTAATAACAGAGCGCTTTGTGCTATTATGACCGATATTGACTTTTTTAAAACATTTAATGATAAGTACGGACATTCGGTTGGTGATTATGTATTAAAAATGGTTTCACTGTCGATAAAAAATCAGTTGAGAGATTACGATATAGCAGGGCGTTATGGCGGAGAGGAATTTGTTATTCTTTTGCCTTTTACAGGTTTAAAGGAAGCTGAACAAGTTGCACAAAGGCTTCGTTTGTCAGTTGAACATACAAAACTCGATATATCAAAAATTAATCCTGATGTACATGATGATAATATTGGTGTTACAATAAGTTTAGGGGTAAGTGAGTTTACACCTTCAAATAGCGCAGATGAGCTTATAAATAATGCGGATAAAGCGCTTTATCAGGCAAAAAATTCAGGCAGAAACAGAGTAGTTTTATATGGGTAATATTTACACAAAAGAATGCAAAACAATTGAAGATACAAATGAATTAGCAAACAGATTTTCAAAACTGGTTCTGAATGGTTGCTTTGTATCTCTGTATGGTGAGATTGGTGCCGGCAAAACGGCTTTTGTAAAATTAGTTGCAGAGGCGCTTGATGTAAAAGAACATGTTACAAGCCCGACGTTTGTTATTCTAAATGAATATCATTCCGGTAAAATTCCTATGTATCATTTTGATTTGTACAGATTGGAAAATGAAGGCGTTAAGACTATTGAAGATGAATTAAGAGAATATTCAGAGACAAAAGCCCTAACCTTTGTTGAATGGGCTGAGTTTTCTCAAAATCAAATTCCGTTTGATCATTTAAAAATTAATGTTACCTATGCAGACGATGATTCGAGAATTTATACGTTTGAATTTGTTGGCGAGGATAAGTATAGGATTATAGAAGGATTAGAAAATTGCTAATACTGGGTTTTGATACTGCACTTGATAAGATGTATGTTGCGCTTAAAAAAGACGATGAGTTTTTGGCTTGTGAAATTGTCGAAAACAAAGATGGAAAATATCATTCCGCTTTTTTAATTTCGACTATAAAAGAAATATTGAAAAAAAATGAACTCAAGCCAAAAGATATAGATTTGATTGTGACAAATATCGGACCGGGGAGTTTTACCGGAATAAGAGCTTGCATTACTGTTGCAAGAATTATGGCTCAACAGCTGAATTGCAAGGTTATAGGAATTCCGTCTTTGAAAATTCTTTCAAAGCTTTCATCCAAGAATCCTCTTGTTGCCCTTGATGCACGAAAACATTCGGCTTATTTGTATGCGAATGGTGAAATTAAAGGTGCCGTTGACATTGATGAAATAAAAAAAATTATTGAAAACGAAACTTATGATATTATTACTGATGCAAAAATGCATGAAGTTTTTGGAGGCAGACAATATGATATTGAATCTGCTAATTTGGGTGAAATACTTGTAAATATTGCGCAAAATGAATATAAAACTTCTGAACTTGATTGGCGGAAATTAAAACCTCTCTATATTCAACCGCCTCCGATGGGTTAGGTATATGTTTACAATTCTTAATAAAACACACTAAAAAAGGCAATAAATTTTAGAGTATATACTTTATATATATGTAAGAGATATAAAGAAGAGATTAGAGAGAGCAATTATGTTAATGGCAGCACAAACAGATCCTAATACTAACGGAAACGGTCAATTCGGTTCACTTTTAAGAAACAGAAAAAAGAAAAGAACTGTTGATTCAAGATATATTACTTCAAATAATTTGGAAGATTATACATTCATCGGTAAAACTGACAGAAGAATGAGATTTAACAATACGGAAGATCCGATATACTATTTGTTCAATGTTATTGAAAACAGACCAATAAAGGCATTGGCAAAAGAATTCGTAAAAGACACATTTAAAGATGTATGTGATTTCGTAACATCAAATGTTATCGGCTAGTTGGAAACAATAGGAAAAAGGAAATAATGGCGGTCAAATAAAAGACCGCTTTTTTATGATTAAACTTACGCAGTGAGGGTGAAGATTTCGTATATTTCTTCGTCTGTTAATTCTGTAATTATCTTTTCACCTTCGTAAACCGCCATATTTGCAAGTTCTTTTTTTGATTTAAGCATTTCGTCTATTTTTTCTTCAAAAGTTCCAAGAGTAATCATTCTGTGAACCATTACATTTTTGTCCTGACCGATACGGTAGGTTCTGTCTGTTGCTTGGTCTTCAACAGCAGGGTTCCACCATAGGTCATAGTGAATTACGTTTGTGGCGCTTGTCAAATTTAAACCTGTTCCGCCGGCTTTGAGAGACAGTATCATAACTTTTGTATCATCATCGTTTTGAAATCTGTGGATAAGTTCTTCCCTCTGTCCAACCGAAAGTGAACCGTGGAAAAACAATGGTTCGGTATTGCATTCCGTTGGTATAACTTTACATAAAATGTCCCCCATTTCCTTGTATTGAGTAAAAATAAGAGTCTTTTCATTGTTATCCAATATGCTTTGCACTGTTGATAAACATTTATCCATTTTTCCCGACAGCTCTCTTGAAATTTCCCCTGTTTTCAAGAATTGGTGAGGGTGGTTGCAGATTTGTTTTAGTGCCGTAATAAGTTTGAAAATATTACCGCGTCTGTTTACGCCTGTAAATCCGCTTATCTTTTCCATCATTTCGTTTAAGGTTTTTTCATACAAAACAGCCTGAGGTTTTGTCAAATAGCAGTAATCGTTTAACACAACCTTTTCAGGAAGGTCGGTAATTACGTTTTTATCGGTTTTAAGCCTTCTTAATACAAACGGTGAAACTGACATCTTTAATTTAGCCGCACGAGAATTTTCCTTAAACCTTTCAATCGGAATCGAATAACTCTTATTAAATTCCCTCAATGTTCCCAAATATCCCCTATTTATAAAGTCAAAAATACTCCATAATTCTGTTAATCTGTTTTCAACAGGGGTTCCCGTCATTGCAATTTTAATATCAGATTTTAACATTTTAACTGCAAGTGATTGGGCGGTATCAGGATTTTTAATATTCTGTGCCTCGTCAACAATAACCATTCCCCATTCATTTTTCTTTAATTCTTCTATATCAATACGCATAATGGCATACGTAGTCAGTATAACATCATGTTTTAAATCCAGCTCTCTTTCTGCCCCATGGTAAATAACTGTATCAAGACTCGGTGCAAACATTTGGATTTCCTTCATCCAGTTACCCATAAGTGTTGTAGGACAAATAACCAGCACGGGTTTATCCAGCTTATTTTCTTCTTTTAATTTCAATATAAGGCTGATAACCTGAATAGTTTTTCCAAGTCCCATATCATCAGCCATACAAGCGCCAAAACCTTTTGAAACATTTGTCCAAAGCCATTTTAAGCCTGTATTTTGATATGGTCTTAATTCACCTTTCAGTTCCTTTGGAACAGTAACTTCAATCGGTTTATTGAAATCTTTTATGATATTTGCAAACGCTTCATCATAGTCAAAATCATATTCTTTAATTTGACCTGACATAGCAGCGTGAATTAATTCCATGCGTGACATTGATTTTAGATTTGATTTTGCAATTTGTTCAAATATTTTTTTGCTTTCTTCTTTATCAATTAAAACATATTTATTTTTGTATTTTATAAGTCCGCTATTGTTTGCAACAAGTTCGTTAAATTCTTCCAGTGAAATTTTTTCATTGCCAAGTGCAATTTCGTACGAAAAATCTAAGATATCATCAAGTGAAATTTTTCCCGAATTGTTGTTATCAAATATATCTTGCAATTCTTTTGTGCGTGATGATTTTACTTTTGCATTTATTGATGCACGAGGAATTACTATATTTACAAGTTCTTTTGGCAGAACAACTTCAATTTGTGCCTTTTGAAGATAATATGCAGTTTGGGTTATGATTTTATACACCTCGTTTAAGTTTAAGTCAAGGTATAATTTTTCTTCATCATCAAATAGGTTTTCTAATTCAGGCATATACCGAATTGCATAATTTAGTTGTTTTTCAACAATTCTTGCTATATCGCTTGACGGAGCCCCGAATACTTCTTTTGAATCGTCATATAATTCATCAACAAGAACATTTTCGCCTGTTTTTCTGTTTTTTATATGAACTTTTAATCTGAATAGTTCATCTTCAATTCTGTCAATTTTGAAAAACGGAATAACATCATATTTACCCAAATACAGTTCATCAAACCATTGTGACAAATTCTCGGCGATATCTATTCCTCGCATTTGTGAGCGTTGTTCAAGGTTTTTAACCATATATGTGCCGGATTTCACATCCTTAAATTTGTAGGCTTTTATTCCTAAAAATTTGTAAATTACGTAATTTGTATAATTATATATAAAATCGGTTACAAAATTCTTTGGTTTTTCGCCTTTAATAAACAAATTTTCAGGAAAATTTTCTTCAAATTTATTGATAATTCTTGCAAGATTATTGCTGGAAATTATTGGTTCATAGATAATTCTGAACATTGAACCGGATTCGTTGCGTTTGATTGTCGGGATAAAATACATTTTTTCGACAAGCTTCATCACAAAATATGTAAGTTTATTTAAGTAGATAAATGTCTCAGTTAAACCGTCAAGTTCAATCACATTTCCAAATCCGCCAAAATAATCCATAACCAAATCAAGATTCATGTGGTATCCTACATAATCTTCCATAACCTCAGGCCTTATCCTGAAAAGTGAACCTTTGGATTTTAGGTAATATTCAAAGTTATTTGTAGGCGTTACGAAATAGGATAATTTGTTGTTATCATTTATCAAAAAGAAATCCGTATTTCTGGCTGGCGCATTCGGGCTCAAAAAAATTCCGGCAAATTCATCCTCAACTGTCTGGTAAATAAGACTAAGCGTATATCTGAAATCCTTATTTTTAAATCCCTCCGGATTTTCGGAAAGATTGAAAAATAATTCGTCTACATCATTTTTCTTAAATGAATAGTCTATATCCCAGTCTTTTACTCTATCTGTCATATTATATCCTTTATAAATCCGATAATTTATCTAATAAGAGATTTGCCTGTCATTTCTTTTGGCTGTTCAATGCCCATTAATTTCAAAACGGTAGGTGCGATATCGCATAATGCGCCCGTATCTCTTAATTTAATATCATCTTTTGCGTTAATTACAACAAAAGGAACTTCGTTTGTTGTATGAGCAGTTTGCGGTTTGCCGGTTGTTTCATTTACCATAACTTCGGCGTTTCCATGGTCGGCGGTTAAAAGCATTGTAATTCCGTGTGCTTTACATTTGTCGGCAATTTTTCCTACGCATTCATCAACGGTTTTACAAGCTTTAATTGCTGCTTCTAAAACTCCTGTGTGACCAACCATATCTGGATTTGCGAAGTTTACCAAAATGAAGCCGTATTCAGGGTTATCAATTGCTTTTAATACGTTATCACAAACTTCATATGCGCTCATTTCAGGCTGAAGGTCATAAGTTGCAACTTTTGGCGATGCTACAAGAACCCTCGTTTCGTCAGGTTGCGGTTCTTCTACTCCCCCGTTAAAGAAAAACGTAACGTGCGCATATTTTTCGGTTTCCGCGGTTCTGAATTGTTTAATGCCGTTGGCTTGCAATACATCGCCTAATATATTCACCATTCTCTCTTTCGGAAATGCAATAGGCAAGGTGAGATTTTCGTCATATTGCGTCATGCAAACATAATATAAATTATTTCTTACGACTTTTCTGTTAAATCCATTGAAATCTTTCAATGTTATTGCTTTTGTAATTTCTCTTGCTCTGTCAGGTCGGAAGTTAAAGAAAATTATTGCATCGTTATCTTTAATACGTGTCTCTTCTCCTCCAATAACTGTCGGAAGCACAAATTCATCGTTGTCACCGCGTGCGTATGATTCATTAACGGCATTTATTGAGGAGGTTGATTTTTCACCTTCTCCAAGCAAAAGGGCGTTGTATGCTTTCTCAACTCTGTCCCAGCGATTGTCTCTGTCCATCGCATAATATCTTCCGCTAATTGTTGCTACAGGCGGCAGATTATATTTTTTTAGTTCGGCCTCAACGGGCTCTAAAAACTTAATTGCACTTTGAGGCGGGGTATCGCGTCCATCCAAAAATGCGTGTAAATAAAATTTTTCAATTCCCTTTTCTCCCGCAAATTTAATCAGAGCTAAAATGTGGTCTAAAGATGAATGAACACCTCCCGTTGAAACAAGTCCGTATATATGAAGTGCGGAATTATTTTTCTTTACATGTTCTGCGGCTTTTAAAAATTCTTTATTTTGAAAAAATGAGCCGTCTTTAATCGCATTATTAATCTTTGATAAATCCTGATAAACAATCCTTCCCGCCCCAAGGTTAAGGTGTCCCACTTCACTGTTCCCCATCTGCCCTGCCGGAAGCCCAACGTATTCACCGTCTGCGTGAATTTTCATGAATTTTTCTTGTGCTTCCAAACGGTTAACGTTAACGGGATTAGCCAATTTTGTCGCATCAGTTTTTTCGGAGCCTGTTGATATTCCCCAACCGTCCATTATACATAGTAGAACTCTTTGTGTCATTTTATCTTCCTCTCAATTAAAATTATCAATTGAGATAATTTTAACAGGGACATAACTCGATTTCAAGAGTTCAAATTTTCAATGTTAAATATCTTCAGGCAGATAAAATCCAACTTTCTTAATTAACTTTCTTGTATGCTCATAATCAATAGCACCATGGGATATTTCCTGATATTGTCTTATAACTGCAATAACATCGTCAACGGACAATTTAATCATTCGCCTTTTACCATCAATAATTTCTGCCATAAATTGCTCCTTGCTTATCTGACGCATAAGTTATCGGCAAATTTTTTTGTTTAATTTTATTTTTTTATAATAAATACGTTAACCGGGTTAGAAATCTAAGTTATAATCGTAATTATAATTGTGTGGTCCTTACGACGATGTAGTATTTATAATCTCCCCAGTAAAGAATTATTGATACAAAATTATTGCTTAAATCGCTCATTTCAAGATAACTCTTTGGCTCAGGTTTTCTCATTGAACTTTTAAAATGTTTTCCTACAAAATCAAGAGTTTTTACATGAATAACCTGTGAAATCGTTAATTTGGGCTTTTCAAGATTTTCTTCGTAAAAATTTCTCGGAACTATCTCTTTTTTATAAATCGGAACAATATAACGAACTTTTCCTGCATCTTTGAACAATAAATAAAGTCCTCCATCTTGTTCTCTTGGCGTCAAAAGGTAGTATCCCGGCGGAATTACCACTGATTTAAAATATATTGTTGAACCCAATTTTAATAAGGGATAAGGTGACCAAGTCAATCTTTGTGTATCAAAGCTTTCATCAGGATCAACGTCATGAACATATTTAAATGTCGGAACTTCTAATCTTCTGTATATTTCTTCCAAATCATCCGTATCTGTTATTATTGTTTTGTTTGCGCTTGCAATTTCATCGCTAAAACAGGCTTCTGGGTTCAAGTTTACTGCAACTAATAAAATTAATAGGATTTGAAATATCTTCTTCATATGATAAGTTTAACTATTTTTTTTTTAAAATCAATCGTGCGCTAAAATGATTTTGTAATTTAATTTTCTTTTGCTCGTCCTACTTCGTTTCCTGCAATCAATAGCGCGGCAGGAATAAATCTTGCAACTATGTTACCAAATGCCGAACCGTCAGCCATTAATGAAGATGCCAAGCATAAATCATCAACGTGAGGTGCAAAATCAGTTGCTTTAATATTTCTATCTACTTTTTTATGATATATTTTCTCGTTTATAAAATTAGACACTCTGTTTCCGACAATTATACCTGTTGCAAGTGAACCCAGTGTTATAACTATGGCAGGGAAGCTTTTTAACAGCGTATTAACTCCTTTTACAAATTTGCTGCCTTTTGTATTTTTAAATGTCGGAATTTTTGATATAACTTTGTCTTTATGTTTATTGTATATTCTTGACGGTATCGCAACAAACGTTAAAGGAATGGCTACATCCCCCAAAAATTGGTTAACTGATTCTCTGAGTTTTGCTTTAATATTTTTCCTGTCAAATAAAGCACCGCCTGCTAACCCGCCAGCTATTGAACCGGCTGCAAGTCCTAAAATTTCTTTTTCTTCAAGTTTTAAAGGCTTTTTCCCGTCAGGAGTCTCTTTAATTTTGAATATTGCCCAGTTTTTCGGTTTTTCTTTGAAAATCTTTTTAAAATTTAATGAAAAACCTTGTTTTTTAGATATAAGAGCCAGTGCCGTTGATACTCCGATTGCTGTTGTGCAGAATATTTTACGTCTTAGAGCTTTTTCTTCACGATTTTTATTTGCAGAATTATTATCGCCAAAATATACATTTTGACTGTTTTTTACTGTATATAAATTTGGGGTTAAAGTAATCGGCACAACATTTCCCTTTATAAAGCAAAATTCTACACATTTATATTAACCCCCTGATAAAATAAAATTGCCATTATTTTGTAACCTTTTAACAAAACTTAATTTTGCTCGTCTTTCGGAAGATAATCGCTCCAATGTTCATCAAGATTTTTTATAAATCTGTGTGCGTCAATCACGTCATCATAAGTAATTGCAGGTTCACCTTCTTGAATTTCCAAAGGTTCTACAGTTTTTGTTTCAATATTTGCTTCTCCCAAAAATGCAAGTCCAAATCCTTTTCCGCAATGATTGCATTTTAATTTTATTACTTTTAAATCGCCTTCATCCCTTACTATTTCGATAGAATTTTCGTCAAAATCTGATTTGCATTGCGAACAACATAAATTTGAAAATAAATCTTTAATCTGCTGTTTTTTCATAAATCCTCTTTTAATTTTTCCATAAAATTCTTCTAATACTTTAGGGTTATATTTATCATTATACCCCAAATTTCTGTTATATTTTGAAAATTTATGGGAATAATATAG
>ERZ842401.7622-NODE-7622-length-11009-cov-4.527844_pt1 | contig 11009 bp, 9 predicted proteins | sample MGYA00521270_ERZ842401 | MGnify/ENA primary metagenome ERZ842401 (study PRJEB31892, sample SAMEA3878208) | bioreactor metagenome | biome: Moose rumen | place: Sweden | collected 2011-10 | study: EMG produced TPA metagenomics assembly of the PRJEB12797 data set... | reverse complement strand
GCTGTCCGCCCTCAGCTTTACCAAGGAGCCCGCCCCCAGGGCGCGGCTGTTGTATGCACGCCAGAGGCGCTCCCGCAGGTCCGCCCGGGCGCTGTATTGCATGAACGGCACATAACTGGGGTGCGAGAGGTCGAACACCCAGCCCGGAAGCCCTTTCTCCCGGGCTGCCTGTGCGCCCGGCTCGCGGACATACTGCGGCAGCCCTTCGAGTTCCGCTTCCTCCGTCAGATGCAGGGAGAAGGCGTTGGTGGCGTCCAGGACGTTCTTGCCATATTTCAGTTCCAGCAGGGAGAGTTCCTCCTCCAGGGCGGCGTAGGTCTTCTTGTCCTCATCGGAGAGGAGGGCGCCGCTGCGCACAAATCCTTTATAGCAGTCTTCCAGTAGTTTGCGCTGATCTCTCGCAAGCGTGAGGTCGTCGCGTCGCTCCCAGACGGCCCGGATGCGGCCGGACAGTTCCGCGTTGTGCGAGACATACATCTCATAGTCGGTCAGCAGGGGGGAGACCTCCTCGGCGGTCTGCTGCATGCGGTCATCGCTCTCGGCTTCGAGCAGGTTGAAGAAGATGCCGCTGACGCACGCGAGCGCGCTCCCGGCGAATTCGAGGGCTTCGACGGTGTTGGCGAAATCCGGCGGCGCGAGGTTCGCCGTGATGGCGTCGATCTCGGCTTTGCCTTCGGCGATGGCGGCCTCGAAGGCCGGCTGATAGTGCTCCTGACGGATCCGGTCGAAGCGCGGAGCGCCGAAGGGCAGGCAGGAAGGAAGCAATAAAGGATTGTCCATAATGCAAAAATAACCATAAATGGGGATTTTTATTTCATTTGCAATACCCTAATTTTGCACTCGGATAAAAGTTAGTGTGTTTTAGAGCACGGCATCAGGCCCCGCCGGACAGGAACGGCAAGCCCCGGTGCCGTGACTTGTTTTTTATCCGCCCGTTTCCTTTGCTTTTCCCTTTTTATTGCCTAAATTTGCGCCGCTTAAAGTAGCCTGGATAATAGTTAGTAAAAAATAATATGTCCGACAGCAAGTTTTCTGTTAAGTATTGTGTGCTTCTGCCTATTGTGCTGATTATCACAATCCTTCTGTGGGCCCTTCCGCTCAGCGCCTATGGGATTGCAGACCTGACGGTCGTCCAGCAGCGCATGATTGCCATTTTCGTCTTCGCAGCCCTGATGTGGATGTTCGAGATCATCCCCAACTGGACCACCTCCCTGGTGGTGATCGTGGTCATGCTGCTGACGGTCTCCAACAAGGGACTGGGCTTCCTGTGCAAACCGGAATTCGGCACCCTGGTGGATTACAAGAGCATCATGGCTTCCTTCGCGGATCCTGTGGTCATGCTCTTCCTCGGCGGCTTCGTGCTCGCCATCATCGCCTCCAAGTACGGCATGGACGCCGCCATCGCGAAGGTCCTGCTCGGCCTGTTCGGCCATAAGCCGAAAATGGTCCTGCTGGGCTTCCTCATCGTGATCGCCATCTTCTCGATGTTCATGAGCAACACCGCGACTGCGGCAATGATGCTTGCCTTCCTGGCTCCGGTCCTTGCCGCCCTGCCCAAGGATGACAAGGGTCGTATAGGCCTTGCCCTGTCCATTCCTGTGGCTGCTAACCTCGGAGGCATCGGCACCCCGATCGGAACGCCTCCTAACGCTACCGCCGTCAAGTTCCTGGCCGAGGCCGGTTGTGAGGTTACTTTCGGCGAGTGGGCCATGAGGATGATACCTTATGTCATCATCATGCTTTTTGTCGCATGGGTTCTCCTTCAGCTTTTCTTCCCCTTCAAGTCCAAGGAGATAAAGCTTGAGATTCCAGAGAACAAGCGCAAGACCGACTGGAAAACCATCGTGGTCTGGGTTACATTCATCGGTACCATCCTTCTCTGGGCTACCGAGCAGTGGACCAAAATCAATTCCAACGTCGTCGCCCTCATCCCTCTCGGTGTATTGACCGCCCTTGGGATATTCACCAAGGATGATATCAAGGAAATCAACTGGAGCGTCCTCTGGCTGGTCGCGGGAGGCTTCGCCCTCGGCACCTGCCTGCAGGGCACCGGGCTTGCAAAGGTACTCATCCAGGCCATTCCTTTCGGCAGCATGAAGGTTGTCCTCGTGCTTGTAATCGCCGGCCTTGTCTGCTATTTCCTTTCCAACTTCATCAGCAATTCGGCGACTGCGGCCCTTCTTATCCCTATCCTTATAGTGGTTGCCGAGGGTATGGCGGACCCTTCTGCTGCGAGCAACGCCTCGTTCGTGGCTCTCGGCGGTACCCAGGCGATGATTTCATTCATCGCGGTGTGCGCATCCATCGCCATGCTGTTCCCGATTTCCACTCCTCCGAATGCAATCGCTTCGTCCACCGGCCTTGTGGAGACCAGGGACATGGCCAAGATCGGTATCATAGTCGGCGTGATTGGATTCGCGCTGGGATACTTCTGGCTTACCAAACTGTTCCCGTTCGCATAATCTGGCGACTGCTTTTTATAATAAAGGCCGGTACTCCGTTGGTACCGGCCATTTATATATGTCGGGAGCTTTTAAAAATCTTATAAAAATAGCTTATTATTGAACTATTATTTATATCTTTGCGGCGTAAAGGTTTAATATTAAACCATTATGGATGATATATACATGCTTGCAGACTCCATTATCCTTAACAGGATAGGCAGTCACTTGAAATCTGTCCGGCTGAGACAGAATATTACCCAGCAGAGTCTTGCAGATGCTGCCGGGGTGTCTCTTTCTTCTTTGAAGAAGATAGAGAAGGGGGAAATCGGCTCGTTTGATTCTCTGCTAAGAATACTGCGTACCTTGGGCAAACTTGACGTACTTCAGCCTTTGGTGGATGAAGAACAACTGAGTCCAAGCGAATACTATCATCTAGTTCAATCCAATACAGCCAAGCACCGACGCCAGCGGGCAGTTGGACAGCTTAACAAAACAAATAAGGAGGAATCAGAATGGTAGATGTTGCGAAAGTCAGTATGTTTGGTATTCCCGTCGGCATCTTTAATTGGGATGACAGGTATGGAGTTGCCAGATTTGAATATGACCAGAGTTTTATAGGCCTTGGTTTGGAACCATCACCGTTGATGATGCCAGTTCGGGAAGGACGAGTCTATTCCTTTGCAAATTTGGGAAGGGACACCTTTCAGGGCCTGCCTGGTATGTTGGCGGATTCTCTGCCAGACACTTATGGTCGTGCCCTGTTTGATAGATGGCTGTCTCTGACAGGCCGCACAAGTGGTAATCCCATTGAATCTCTCTGTGTCTTGGGCAAACGGTGCATGGGAGCGTTGGAATTTGAACCTGCAATTGAAGATTCCTATAACAAAGAAGAAAAGTTCGAAATTGACAAGTTGGTTGAAGTAGCCAAAGAAGCGCTTTCGGAGAAATCATCTTTTGTTACAAATCTGGAAGATGACAAGAAAGCTGCTATTGCAGAAATACTGCGTTTAGGTACTTCTGCTGGTGGCCAACGGGCTAAAGCTATCATTGCATATAATAAAGAAACAGGCGAAGTGCGTTCTGGCCAAGCGGAAGCTCCTGCAGGCTACGACTATTATCTCATCAAACTTGATGGTGTCTCTGACAAGGCTGGTTTCAGAGAAACGGAGAACTATGGACGACTGGAGTTTTCTTTCTACAAGTTAGCCAAGGCTTGCGGTATAGAGATGTCAGAATGTTCACTCATTGAGGAAAACGGACGTGCACATTTCCTTACAAAGCGGTTCGATCGAAAAGAAGGGAAGAAGGTACACATGCAAACTCTTTGCGGAATTGCACATTTTGACTATCGGCTACATCGTGCCTATTCTTACGAACAAGCCTTCAACGTGATGAGGATATTACGATTGTCTTACCTGGAAGCAAGACAAATGTTCCGTCGGATGGTTTTCAACGTAGTTATTCGCAATCAAGATGATCATACCAAGAATATCTCTTTCTTGATGGGAGAAGACGGGAAGTGGCATCTCTCGCCGGCTTATGATATGGGCTATGCCTACAATCCCAACGGAGGCTGGACCGCAATACATCAGATGTCAATCAATGAAAAGTTCGACAATATCACCCGGGATGACTTGCTGGCATTCGCTTCCAGGAACAATATCAAGGATGCAGCATCTGTTATAGATGATGTTTGTGAAGCAGCCTCCCACTGGGAGGGTATAGCGAAAGATTGCGGTGTCCCATCTTCTATGATAGATGCCATTATTCCCAATATGATTCTCGGCTGATGAAAGATTTGTTATTATAATATTCGCTTACGAGGCTTCGGTATCCATACGAACGAAGTTGACTATACCTTATGCGATAATTGGCCCCATTATGCTTACCCGTCGCCACATAACGGATATTCTGTTGAAGGTAGTGATCAATCTCTCTAAGTCCGGATACATCATTGATAACCGGAAAGAACCATCGGGACCAATTCAATTGTTCCGTATTCTCGCTCTCAAAAAACCCACCTTTTTAGCAGATAAGCTATCAAGCCGATTCTAAAATGTTCAACATTTCTTCTGTATAAACTGGTCTTAATGATTTGAACGCCTCTAAGACCCTCTCTGGGGATTCAGGTGTTCCATTTTTATATGCACAATACTTTGCATTCAGTATCAGTCTCTATATGAAATATTGATTCCATTGTATCAAAAAATCTACGATTGAAATTAAAACAGTTTCTAAATACTATTTTTTCCAAAGCAAATAGCTCTCATTCTTATATTTATGAGCTTCATCGCCAAAGAATACCTGATTGCCATTTACATCTACACTCCATCCATAAGCGGAATGACTCCCTACGAGTGAGATGGCATTTTCAACACCGAGCTCGATGAGAGCCTGGGCGAAGTCATGGTAAGATTCGTCAGTTTCGGAAACGGCAATGAAGAATTGGTCATAGCGTTGGCAGAGTGCTTTACGCATAGATTTCTTCTTAACTTCATTTTCCACGAGGTTCCCGTTATCTACAAGTGGAAACTGACGGAAGAAATCGCCGCCTTTTTCCGTAGCTTCCTCAAAGAGTGGTGATTTTTCTGACACGCCAACAGTCATTATTCCGTCAATGATCGCACAGAAGCCTTTTTTAGACTGTCCCCAAGCTAAAGGTTCTCCCTTCAGCACGAAGGCTCCTAGAATTCTATGGTTGTCGGCCCTGATATCGGCCGCCTGAGCAAGGAGGATAATGTCCTTACGGCTTGAATCAGGTCTCCCTACCAGTAGCTCGGGGAAAGCGTTGTGAGGGATAAAAACAGCCAGATGTACGTCATTGATTATGGTGTCTAACCTTTCCGTATAACACTTTGCAGTATCCGACACATAGCCTAAAAGATTCTCTGGATTATTCTCGGGAATCCTCTTCCCGGCAGGCTCTTTATTCTCGAAAACACCACAATATGGATTCTCCGGATTCTCTTTTGGCCAGAAAACAATTGCCAAAATTCCGATGATAGTGACGATGATTGCAGATATGATCGCCACACCACCGTTTCTCCGGCGTGTACTCGGCACGGGAGAATCTTTTCGGGGGTTGTGACCAATTATCCGGACATCGTCCTCTCCTATGTCATCATTGTATTTACTCATTTCGCTGTGTTCTCAAGAATTAGTTTTAAAAGACTTAAGGCCTTCCTGGAAGCTTTCAGCACATGATATTTTCCCTTCCAGTCGGAGATCACCAACTGCTGCTCGGAAATATCGACCTGAAAGATGAAGTCCAGGTTTACAATTAAACTTTTCCCGATGCGAATAAATGGCGTTTCATCTTCTCCCAGTTGTTCTTCTACCAAATCTATCATCTGACCAAGTTGCAAAGACACCAGCCGGCTTTTCCCGTCTTGGAGATAGACCTGCGAGTAGTTTCCTTCCGCGACGATGTACATTAAGATATCCGAGGGAATTCTCAGAAGTTCCGTACTGGTCGATATGCAGATTAAACGTGGCATCAAACGCAAAGATACATTATTTACCGCCGATTCCCAGCCATTTGTACCAAATGTACAAATACTGTACGAAGTATCTTTCGTGCTCCATTTTAAAACAGAGGTGTTCACTTCATAAAACAAAGTTTGAAGGCCCCGTACCTTTATTTACATTTGTTCCGTATTTCAAACCGAAAGTAAGCATGACCAAGAGAAAACTCCAAATCATCCTTTCCGCGATTGTAACCGCAGTCGTCCTGATCGGGCTACACTTTATTCCCGGCATCGTGCGAAATAGAACGAACAAGGAAACAGAGCCGCTCAGGAGAATTGTTGACGTCCCTTTGAGGAAATACATGGATGGAAACAAGGATATCCTCCGCGCCGTAGTAAGCATAAAGCGGACCGGCCACACGAAGGGGCCCTGGACATTTGAACTGGTGCGGTACGATGATAATAAGCCGCTCGGATCGACAGACCTCATCACCGAAGACAGGCCGTTGGTTCCCGGCGGTATCATGCAAGCCGCTACAATCGCCTTCCTGATGGACAATGGCGGCCTTCAAATAGACGAGCGGTTTCCGACATGCCATGGCGAACTGCCGGGGACTGAGATTGATTATCATGTGGTGTATTATGAGAAGACGACCGGCAAGGACTCCGTCTCCGTCCGCGAAGGATTTCTGTTTTCGAGCCGCTACTGTATCGGGAAGGCAGCACTAGAAACGCCCTACTTCCAACATGCTTTTGAGGAACGGTTCGGTGATTACTTCGGATCATCGACGGTTCAGGAGACGCAATATCCGCCAGCCGACACACCGTCGAACCGCGTTGCTCTCGCTTCGGGCAGGGGAGTGGTGTTGTCTTCCAGGCAAGTCGTCACTTTCTATGACGCAATAGCCTGCCATGGTGTCCGTTCCCGCAATTGGTACACAAGGGCAAAGCGGATATGCAGCCGGATGGCGGCGGACACGGTAAAGGTCCTTCTTGCACAGAATGTCATGGAGGGGACTGGAAAATTCCTTTCTGACTGCAGGAGCCCTATCGCCGGGAAAACAGGATCTGGCCGTCTTGAAAACGGTTTCAGGAGTGACGGGAGGGCAATTGAGACGTCTTCTTTTGCCGGATTCTTCCCGGCAGCATCACCCAGATACACCATGTGCGTTACCATTTACAGGCGTGAGGCATTAGCACCAGGGACTGCAACGGCAATGCGGATATATGAAGAAATAGTAACCAAAATGGATGGCTCCGGGATGATATGGTAACTATAGGAAAAGAATTCAAGAACGGATTGGTTTATCTTGGGTCTCTGATGGCGATTCTTGTCGGCTACTTTGCCACGATGTTCTCCTTTTCCGCGGCAGCCGTCCTTTTCTCCGGAATTGCCCAAGCCTCTGCCGCCCCTTTCTCAGGAATTGCCCGGGCCACTATGGATTATAATGAATTCTGGAACAGGCCGACCATCGGTCACGCCAGTTTTGATTTCCGGTATGTTTATTTTGGGATGGTGGATCCAAGACACCGGGAACCGGGCATTGACATTCGGACCCTTCCGCCTGTTCCAGGGTTGAAGTATCGGTCTTGCTCAGTAATCTGCCCGAAAGATACCTGTTTCGCTTCCAGGGCAGTCATGGCCGTTCGCTGTCCGGAGGATTCGGTTTTGCTCAGGTGGGCCTCACGGAGGGCTGCATTATTTACAGCCTGGTGTGAGAATAAAGATGTTAAGCAGGGCCCCCGCAATGTGGCCAGTGTGGCATCAGCATCGGATTTATGCAACCAGTATATCCGTCGTATCAATCGAGCTTTTAATAAGCAAATTCACGGTGAATGTGAGGGCCACGACATTCCGAACGAACAACACGGTTATCTGTTAACTGATTGTTGGGCTACGGATAACTATTGCACTTTCTACGAGGCTAAGTGGTATGACATGATGAGTTGCGGGGACAATACCACTGAGTCTTATTTCACGGTCAATCGGGAAACAGGTCAGGAACTGGAACTGAGCGATATCGTCAGTGAGAATGATTATCCCAAACTGGCCAAAATCATGATGGATTATTTAAAAAACTACAAAGGGGAACTACGGGCCGGTCCTTCCTTTGAGCGGACCCCCACAAAAGCTCTTGAATTGTTGAAAGCAAGGAATGGATGTGCCCTTATCCGTGAAGGGCTTATCATCTACTATTATCCATATGAGATTGGGGCAGGGGCTGATGGCCAGTTCAATGCCGTGATTCCGTATGACAGATTAAAGGGTATTCTGAAAACTAATATATTCTCCGTATGCGTTTAATTCTTCTTCTGCCTATACTGTTGTTGCTCCTTGCCCCGGTATTGCTTAATGATAAACTTAAGGTCAAAAGACATCTGGTTAAGAAACGCAAATGGCCGCGATGGAAAGGGCCCAAAACGGATGAGAGAATCAATCGGATGCTGGCGGAAAGCGTCGCTCTAATGAAGGAACTGGGCGTGCCGATATCCGAGTCCATCTGCCCGGTGGTCAAGCTAACAAGTGCTCACTCATACTACGGATGTTGTTGCCCGAAAGGAAGCCGAAAGTACTGCACTGATTATGAGTATTATATTGAACTCTCGGGGTTTACTTTGGAGAACACGGAAAGGTCTCTTCGCAATACCCTGATTCACGAATTGATTCATACAGTGCCAGGAGGTTTGTGCCACACCGGAGAATGGAAAAAATGGGCGAAGTATGTCAGCAATAAGACCGGATATAACATTCAGCACTACGCTGGAGACGAGACCGAGGAGGACCGTAAAAGGCTCCGTAATTATCGATAGAGAAACTTTCTCACTTCCTGGGATACAATCGACGATCTTTCCCTGTGCCATACCTTGATAAAACAAGAACAGGGGCGTTTCCCCCAGGAAGTGAGAGGGTCAGTATTCCATCCCGACGTTTGTCATGATGAATGAGTATATATCGGCTTGTTCTTCAAGCACTTTCGCGAGGGGCTTGCCGCCGCCGTGCCCGGCTTTGGTATCTATCCTTATAAGAACCGGGGCGTTCCCGGCCTGGCACTTCTGGAGTGTCGCTGCAAACTTGAACGAGTGTGCGGGAACGACCCTGTCGTCGTGATCCGCAGTAGTGACGAGCGTGGCAGGGTAAACGGTACCCGATTTTATGTTGTGGAGTGGCGAGTAGGAGAGCAGATATCTGAACATCTCCTCGCTGTCCTCGCTGGTGCCGTAATCCGGCGCCCAGTTCCATCCGATGGTGAATTTATGGTACCGCAGCATATCCATAACCCCGACCTGAGGAATTGCGACCGCAAAGAGGTCAGGCCTTTGAGTCATGCAGGCCCCGACAAGCAGCCCTCCGTTGGAGCCACCGACGATGGCAAGTTTTTCCTTAGAGGTATATCCTTCGGCAATGAGATATTCCGCCGCACCTATGAAGTCGTCGAATACGTTCTGCTTGTTTATCTTGGTTCCGGCCTGATGCCACTCTTCCCCGTATTCACCTCCGCCCCTGAGGGTTACCTGTGCATATATGCCGCCTTTTTCCAGGAAAGGTATCCTGCTCGCTGAGAATCCGGGGGTGAGGGATATGTTGAATCCGCCGTAACCATACAGATAGACCGGATTGTTTCCGTCCTTTTCAAGGCCTTCTTTATATGTAAGGAACATGGGAATGCGGGTGCCGTCCCTGCTTGTGAAAAACACCTGTACCGTTTCATAGCCCGACAGGTCGAATGCCGTTTCAGGTTCGGCAAATATCTTGCTCTCGAGTGTTTCGGTATCGAGGCTGTATATGGTCCCGGGCGCAGTGAAGGAAGAGTATGAATAGTAGCACCAGTCTTCGCCAAGTTTCCCTGCGAAATAGGCGCTTCCGAGGCCGGGGAGGCGGATTTCCTTTTTACCGCTTCCGTCCATACCATATATATAACTATGCGTGGAAGCGTCTTCCAGGTATGAGGCTATTATCTTCCGGCCGGTGAACGTCACGTCTTCGAGGACACGGTCCGTCTCCGGAATAATGTCTTTCCAGCCGGCTTTCCCGGGCTTGCTGATATCGGCGGCTACGAGCCTGCCAAGCGGGGCGCCGGTGTTTGTGAGGAAGTATATGGTGCTTCCGTCAGTCGCCACGGGGCTGCATGTGTGCTTCATGTCCTCGGTAACGCGGACCCATTTTGCATCCTGCTTGCGTAAGTTCATGACATATAGATGGTTGCCTACGTCAGCCCCGTCTTCGAACAGGAAGGCAATGGTCTCTTCCTCGTTAGTATCCATCACGTAGAAACGCATCGGTTCCTCCTTGTTCTCAAAAAACAGGGTATCGTCGCTCTGAGGTGTCCCTATCTTGTGGAAATAGACTTTGTGTCCTTCATTTTTGACAGAAAATTCGTGCCCCTTTTCAGGAATGCCGTAGGCGCTGTAATAGAAGCCGTCTCCGTGCCATGCGGCGCCGGAGAATTTCGCCCATTCTATGTGATCGTCAAGCAATTTCCCTGTGCGGAGATCCATTACATAGAATTCCTGCCAGTCGCTGCCGCTGCGGGAAACGGAATATGCCATGAGCGAGCAGTCTTTGTTGAAATATGTGCCTTTGAGTGCTACGGTCCCATCGTCGCTCAGGGTGTTCGGATCGAGAATTACGCGCGGCGAGCTGCCGGGTGCGTCCGTTTCGTACAGGACGCTCTGGTTCTGCAGTCCGTCGTTGCGGAAAAAGTACCATTTCCCGTTCCTGTGCCGGGCCGGTATCCCGATTTTCTCGTAATTGCTCACTTCCTTGAGCCTTTGCAGGAGTTTTCCCCGGAAGGAAATGGCTTTCAGATAGCTGTCTGTGACCTTGTTCTGCGCCTTCACCCAGTCTTTGGTCTCGGCCGAATTGTCATCTTCCAGCCACCGGTACGGATCCGCCACTTCCTGTCCGAAATAAAGGTCAACAGTGGCATCTTCCCTTGTCTGAGGCACTTTCGGGCTGCACCCGCATGCAATCATGCTTCCCATCGCAATAATAAAGTAAGTTGAATGTTTCATGTTACGGACTTTCTTGCCCATAAAGATATGATTTTTTCAAAAATTTTTTTTGATTGGGGTGTTGCGTGAAAGGAAAAGATGTGTA